>ERZ773008.1194-NODE-1194-length-18455-cov-5.870109_pt1 | contig 18455 bp, 20 predicted proteins | sample MGYA00580664_ERZ773008 | MGnify/ENA primary metagenome ERZ773008 (study PRJEB29015, sample SAMEA2738016) | human oral metagenome | biome: human oral; feature: human-associated habitat; material: dental | place: China | collected 2048 ... | reverse complement strand
AAATACAAATTTTTTGAGCGATACAAAGACCCGTATACAGAGAAATGGAAGCGAGTTTCTGTGACGCTTGATTCTGGCAATGCTAGATCCAAGAAGGAAGCGCAGAAGCTACTTGATGAACGAATCAAAGAGACTGTCAAGAATATCCAGTCGACAGATGTAACGTATGGGCAAATTTTAGATGAATGGTGGGCCTTTTACCAAAAAGAAATTAAAGGTAGTTCTGTCAGTTCTCTTTCGAGTAGCGTGAAGGACTTCAAAAAAGTTTTTGATTTGTCTTTAAGAATTAGAAATGTGGATGCGAAATATGTTCAGAGGTTTCTGAACAATTGCGAAGCCAGTCGATCAAAGTTAGAACGATATAAGATGATTTTGAATCTAACATTTGACTATGCAGTAAACATGGAATATATTTCAGACAATCCAGCCAGACGGGCAAAACTTCCGAAGTTAGTCAAGACACTGGATGATATTGAGAAAACAGAAAAGAAATTTCTCGAACCAGATGAATTAAAAAGACTACTAGATGAATTATACAGAACAGATAAAACATACAGGATCGGACTACTCGCAGAATTTATGGCCTACAATGGCTGTCGAATAGGCGAAGCGATAGCAATCAAACCAGAGAATATCGATTTCGACAAGAAGGTTGTACATATCCACGGAACGCTTGATAAAACTGTAGGATATGCCAAGGGTTTAAAGACTACAACCAAAACTGTTGCAAGTTATCGCACAGTCTCGCTCTCAAAAAGAGAAATTGAAATTTTGAAAGAGTTCATTAAGATCAATGAACTATCTAAGAATACACGAAAGGAATTCGCTGATCTTGGATTTATTTTCGTGACAAAGAACGGAGTGCCGATTCAGAACAATTCCTTCAATTTAGCCATCAAGCGAGCGAATGAGAGGCTAGATGAACCGATAGATAAGCATCTAACATCTCACATATTCAGACACACACTTGTCAGCAGACTGGCAGAAAATAATGTCCCTTTAAAAGCTATCATGTCACGAGTAGGACACTCTGACTCTCGTACAACTAACAAGATATACACGCATGTGACGAAGAAAATGGATGACAACATTCTGGATTTACTAGATAATTTATAATGTTTTGCCCCTTTTTTGCCCCTTGCACACAAAAAAAGCCTGTCGCACAAGCTGAGATGCTTGATATGACAGGCTTTTTAAATCGCTTTATTTTACTGCGTCTTTAAGAGCTTTACCAGCTTTGAATGCTGGAACTTTAGAAGCAGCGATTTTGATTTCTTTACCAGTTTGTGGGTTGCGACCTTTACGAGCTGCACGTTCACGAACTTCAAAGTTACCAAAACCGATCAATTGAACTTTTTCACCTTTTGAAAGGTATTCAGTTACAGCTGCAAATACTGCATCAACAGCTGCTGCTGAGTCTTTTTTAGTCAATTCTGTAGCTGCTGCTACTTTTGCAATCAAATCTTGTTTGTTAGCCATTTAACAAATCCTCCAAAATATTTTATGAATTAGTAGTCACTAACTCTAACAAGTATTATCATATCTAAAAAATGTTATTAGGTCAAGCACAAAACGAACTTTTTTCAATTTTTCCAAAAATATCAAACTTATTCATAGCGAACGAGGATTGCCCACGCATTTTCACCTGTATGTGTTTGAATAATAGAACCAGTCTCCAAAACAGAAATCGTTTTTTCCACACACGGTTGCAAAATCTGTTTCATTTCGTTCGCCAATTCGGCAGTTCCTGCATACGAAATTCCAATCTCTGCTACTTTTTTATCTTTTAAGCTTTCAACTAAATCATTAACCCATTTTTTGAAGGTTTTTACACCACGCCCCTTAACAATCGGTTGTAATTCATGGTTTTTCATTTGCATAACTACTCGAATATTAAGCAACGAACTGAGAAGCCCAGTCACACGACCAATACGACCACCTTTTACAAGATTTTCAAGCGTTGACACACCGATATACAATTCTGTTTTTTCACGTACTTCTTCGATTCTTGCTAAAATAGCATCAAAGTCTGCACCTTCTTTTGCTAGTTTTGCAGCTTCAACCACTTGAAACTTCAAAGCTTGATCCGTAAAAGAGCTATCAATCACTGTTACATCTACATTTGCCAAGGTTGCCCCTTGTCGTGCAGCTTCGACCGTTCCAGACAAAGCATGCGACATATGGATAGAAATGATTTTATCGGCAGTTTCTCCGAGTGTTTCAAAGATTTCTGCAAAAACACCAACTGGTGGTTGACTGGTTTTCGGTAGATTTTTGCTTGACTGCATCAAACGAAGAAACTCTCCTTCTTTTAAGTCAGCGTCTGAATAAACAACACCGTCTACCATTACAGACAAAGGGACGATTGTAATCTCTAAATCCTCTACAACTTGCGGTTCAATCGTAATAGATGAATCCGTTACAATTTTGATTTTTGTCATGGTTTTCCTACTTTTATAAATTTTATCTATTTAATTTATTATATCAAAAAAATAACTTTTTGTGGAATAATTTTTCTGGATAAAATGTGTAAAAGGTGTGTAGAGCTTTCTATTTTTCTAAATAAACAGAATTATTAAATTTTCAGAAAATAATTGACACTCTTTTATTTTTTTGTTAGCCTAGTGATGTATCTTATTGAAGCTGTTGCTTTGAAGAAAGGGTTGATAAATGAAACAGACAAAATTTTTAGGAATTCTTTGTCTCGCTCTGGTTATGATTTCAATTACAGTTGGTTCTAGTCACTTTTCGTGGTGGCAGCTGCTACATGGAGATAAGCAGACCGGGCTGCTATTTTGGGAGTCACGCTTGCCAAGGACAATTAGCATTCTCCTAGCAGGGTCTAGTATGAGTATTGCCGGACTTCTTATGCAGACTGTTACACAAAATCATTTTGCTGCTCCTAGTACAGTTGGAACGGTCGAGGCTGCGAAATTTGGTATGTTGCTTAGTTTATTTTTCTTTCCGTCAGCCACATTAGCGCAAAAAATGCTATTTGCTTTTGTATCTGCTATTTTTTTTACGATTATTTTTATTAGATTTATCAGAAAATTCTCATTTAAAGAAAAATGGTTGTTACCGCTTGTCGGGATTGTTTACAGTGGAGTAATTAGTGCAGCCGGAGAAATCATTGCTTATCGTTTTGATCTTGTCCAAAGCATGACTTCATGGACACAAGGCTCTTTTTCCATGATTCAGAAACATCAATATGAATGGTTATTTTTAAGTTTGATTATCTTGATTGCAGTATGGAAGCTATCAGCCACGTTTACCATTATGAATCTAGGGGAAGACGCCAGTCATAATCTAGGCATTTCCTTTTACCAAATGGAGGGAATGACGTTGTTTCTCATTGCATTGACGACAAGTGTGACGATGATTACAGTCGGCTCTCTTCCATTTATCGGAATCATTGTTCCAAACATCATTCGGAAATTTTATGGTGACCATATCACGCGCATTAAGGGGCTGACCGCATTAACTGGTTCCTGTCTCATCTTGGTCTGTGATATTGTAGCTCGTCTAGTCATTCGCCCTTACGAAGTTTCCGTCAGCTTGATTTTAGGAATTTTAGGTAGTTTGGCTTTCGTATATCTTTTATGGCGAGGTGCTGCTCATGAATAAAATGAAGAGTCAAACAAGAAATCGCTTACTTTTATTGTTTTTGGTAGCTAGCTTGAGTGGCTTGTTATATCTCATGCCAATGGACTATCCTTTAACAGGTTTTATTATGAAATTGCGCTCGCAAAAGTTACTAGCCTATCTCTTAGTCGCCATAACTGGAGGTCTTGCTACAATCAGCTTTCAAACAATCACAGAGAATCGTTTTTTAACACCAAGCATTCTTGGAATGGAATCTCTCTATGTCTTTATGCAGACGATTTATCTTTTCTTTGCTAGCAAATTCATCGGCAATACTGGTCATCCTTTGCTTGAGTTTATCTTAGTCTTACTCATACAGTGTGGCTTCTTTTTCTGCCTGCAACCTGCATTAAAAAAGCTACTCCAGCAAGGATTTGTATTTATTTTATTGATTTGCATGGCACTAGGGACGCTCTTTAGAAGCGCCAGCATATTCTTGCAGGTGCTAATGGATCCTAACGAATATGATAAACTGCAGACAAAACTATTTCCTTCCTTTCAACGAATGAATATGGATATTCTATCTGTCGCTGCAATTATCATTGGACTAGCAGGTTTGTATTTGTTAAAGAAGAACGCTATTTTGAATATCTTTCATTTGGATAAAAAGACAGCTACTATTTTAGGTGTAGAAGTTGAAAAAGAGCAAAAAAAGATACTATGGGCAATTGTTTTGCTGACTTCAACGACAACTGCTCTCGTTGGACCTATGATGTTCTTCGGCTTTATGATGTCCAATTTAGCCTATCTGTTAATCAAAGAATACCAACACAAATGGTTATTCTCAGTAGCAATTTTACTCGGTTTTCTTTCTCTAACTACTGGGCAAATGCTGGTAGAGCGCGTCTTTCAGCTCCAAATCAATGTCAACATGGTCATTGAGCTTGTCGGAGGGTTATTCTTCTTTTATCTTTTAGCTAAGGAGGCAAAACGCTAGAATGCAATTAAAAAACGTTGGCAAATCATTTGGAAATCAAGCAATTTTAGAAGATATTCAACTGAATATTTCACCGAGCAAATTCACCGCCTTTATTGGACCAAATGGTGCTGGAAAATCAACGCTGCTTTCTATTATGAGCCGTTTGCTCAAGAAAGATCAGGGGGGTCTCAGTATCAAGGGAAAAGAAATTGAAACGTGGAACTCAAAAGAACTCGCCAAAGAATTAACCATTTTAAAACAAAAAATCAATTACCAATCTAAATTAACGGTTGAAGAATTGGTTTCTTTCGGTCGCTTTCCTTATAGTCAGGATCGTTTGACAAAAGAAGATTTCAAAAAAGTAGAGCAAGCACTTGAATATCTGGACATTCTTGATTTAAGAGACCGTTTTATTGATACACTCTCCGGAGGCCAATTGCAGCGCGTTTTTATCGCCATGGTGCTCGCTCAAGATACTGATTTTATCCTCTTGGACGAGCCGCTAAACAATCTAGATATTAAGCAAGGTATTTCCATGATGAAAATCTTGCGTTCTCTCGTTGATGACTTAGGAAAAACGATTATCATTGTCATTCATGACATCAATATTGCCAGTCAATATGTTGATGAAATTGTCGCCTTTAAAGACGGAAAAGTCTTTTACCAAGGCACAACCAATCAGGTCATGAGAAAAGAAATTTTAGATCCATTGTATGAAATGGACATTACCCTTGGTGAAATCAATGGTAAAAAAGTTTGTATTTATCTATAATATTAATTTTGGAGGATTTCTAATGAAAAAGAATACAAAAACACTACTTCTATCTCTCTTCACAGCTATTGCAGTTGTGCTACTCGCTGCTTGCGGAGCCAATAAACAGACCAATTCAAAAACGACAAATTCTTCATCTGCTTCTAGTGAAGTCACTGTCAAAACAGCAAATGGAGATGTGAAAGTCCCTACCAACCCTAAAAAAATTGTAACACTAGATTTAGGTGCAGCTGATACCATTCGTGCTTTAGGTAAAGAAAGCAGCATTGTCGGTATGCCAAAGAAAACTCTTCCTACTTACTTAAAAAATTTACCAAGTAGCATTAAAAATGTAGGTAGCATGAAAGAACCGAATATGGAAGCTATCGCAGCTTTAAAACCAGACTTGATTATTGCTTCTGGTCGTACAGCTCAATATGTCAAGAAACTCAAGGAAATTGCCCCTACTGTATTATTCCAAACAGACAACAAAGACTACTGGGGTTCTACCAAGAAAAACATCCTTTCTTTAGCAAGTATCTTTGGAGAAGACGGAACCAAAAAAGCTAAAAGTGAATTAGCTACATTAGACAAAGAAATTCAAACCGTTGTTGCTGCCAATGAAAAATCAAATAAAAATGCTCTTGCGATGATGTTAAATGAAGGTGCAATATCTGCTTTCGGAGCTAAATCACGTTTTGCTTTCCTTTACAGTACTTTGAAATTCAGACCAACAGATGCTAAAATCAAAGAATCAAGACATGGACAAGAAGTCAGCTTTGAAAGTATCAAACAAATCAATCCAGACATTATCTTTGTTCTGAACCGCACTCTTGCTATCGGTGGGGACAATTCGGCCAATAAAGACTTACTGAATAACTCACTGATCCAAGAAACAAATGCTGCTAAAAACAAAACTATTGTAAACTTGACATCCGACCTCTGGTACCTAAGCGGAGGCGGACTCGAATCCACAAAATTGATGATTGAAGATGTAAAAAATGTAGCTGGGAAATAATATAAAAGAGCTGGAGAAAACCTTAAATGAATTTTCTCCAGCTCTTTTATCATCCTCAACTTCTAATTATCCTCTACCGCGAAACCATCATTTGTGATGAAATGATGTTCTAAAATTCCCTCATTTCCAAATAAAACTCCGTGGAGAACACCGCCATAGACAGCACCGCCATCCATGCCAATTTTTTGATCCTGCGTTTGCCAAAGGTGACTTGTCCCAGGCATCTCAGAAAAAAGATAAAAAGTCGGAGTATGCACAAATACAATTATTTTCCCTGTTTGATTGAGACTTTGATGAAAGGGCTCACGTATCCAAACCTTTTGATAATCGCTTGTTTCATGCCAATCTTTTAAAGTTAAATCAACTCCAGCATGTACAAAAATATAGTTATCTGTTTCAACAAAGAAAGGCATCTGACGAATAAAAGACACGAGGTCTGGCGCCTCTTCCGACACGCGCTTCGCGTCTTCAACTCCATCAACAGGAGTATCTAAAGGTCGCCCCAAAATGGAATTGATTGTTGTGTCACCGCCATTGCGACGATAATGAGCATAGCCGCTCTCAGGATTGTCCAGCCAAGTTAAAAACATGTATTCGTGATTCCCAGAAATACAAATCGCTCCTTGCTTGTCGACAAGACTTTTCACACACTCTAAAACCGCTCGGCTGTCCTCGCCACGGTCAATCAAATCTCCCAAAAAGATGAGCTGACTTTCTCCATCCCATTTTTTGAGTAATTCTTTTAGCATTTTTGCTTTTCCATGTACGTCACCAATTACAAAATAATTTGTCATGATTACCTCCTGATAACAACTCATTTAGCACAAGCCAAAGAGTATTTCATTTTTTCAAGAGCTCTCTAGCCTGCGTGAGGGCTGCTTGGGTCACATTTTCACCCGCCAACATTTTGGCAATTTCTTCGACACGCTCCTCATCTGATAACAAGCGAACAGTTGAAACGGTCGAATGTTCATCAGATATTTTCTCAATGAAAAATTGATAATCTGCAATGGCAATCACTTGTGGTAGGTGCGAGATGGCAAGAACTTGTCCATTGGAGCCAATTTTATGAATCTTTTGAGCAATAGCTTGTGCAACACGTCCCGATACACCTGTATCTACTTCATCAAAGACAATGCTGGTCTTGCCTTCCTTGCGAGAAAAAGCAGACTTGATTGCCAACATTAAACGAGACAATTCACCACCTGAAGCAACCTTAACGAGCGGTTTGTAATCTTCACCGGGATTAGTCGAAATATAAAATTCAACGTGTTCATTCCCATCGCGGCTAAATTTTCCCTTGGTAAATTGAACTCGAAAATTCGCCTTTCCCATATAGAGGTCTTGCAGTTCTTGCTGAATCTCTGCTTCTAACTGCTGGGCTAATTCGTGCCGAGCCTGACTAAGACTGCTTGCTAGAGAAACCAAGTCTTTTTCTAGCTTTTTCAGCTCTTTGTTCAAATCATCTGATGAAAGATTTTTCCCAGTAAGTAGAGCATATTCTTTAGAAATCTGCTCAAAATAAGCTAGGACATCATCTACTTGACCGCCGTATTTGCGAGTAATACTATAGATTAAATCTAGGCGACTTTCTACTTCTAAGAGACGGCCACCATCAAAATCCAAGTCTTCTAGAATATCCTCCAAACGCTTTGTCACATCTTCCAACACATAGTAAGATTCAGAAAGGTTGGTCGCAATTTCTTTGTAAGTGACGTCATAGTCTTCAATAGCTTCCATGTCATTCATGGCAGAACGAACATTCGCTAAACTAGAAAATTCTTCATCATCCAGCATGGCATAAGCATTGGTCAAAGTGTCCGCAATCTGCTTATGATTGAGCAACTTATCACGTTCTTGATTTAAAGCTAAATCTTCACCTGCTTTTAAATTAGCTGCTTCAATCTCTGCAATTTGATATTCCAGCATGTCAATCCGCGCTTTATTTTCTTCTTGATTCTTTTGAATTGTTAAGACCTGCTTACGCAACTGACGATACTGGTCAAAAGTCTGTTGATAATCAGCTTTGAGCTTGAAAAATGCGTCAGCTCCAAACTCGTCCAACATGGCAATATGCAGCTGCGGTCGCATGAGTTCTTCTTGATCGTGTTGACCGTGAATATCCACCAAATGCTGTCCAACAGCTCGCAAGACAGACAAATTAACCATTTGACCATTAATACGACTGACACTACGCCCATTTTGAAAAATTTCCCGCCGAATAATCAGCTCCTCTGTCATATCAAGCCCTTGCTGCTCAAAAATTTCAACCAAAGCCTTACTCTGCTCAATTGCAAAAAGCCCTTCAATCTCTGCTTTTGATGCACCGTGACGAATCACATCTGTTGTCGCGCGGCTTCCTAGCATCATGTTCATAGCATCAATAATAATAGACTTTCCAGCCCCTGTTTCACCTGTCAAAACGGTCATGCCTTGCTCAAAATTGAGGGAAATCTCTTCAATAATTGCAAAATTTTTAATGGAAATTTCAAGTAACATAGGCTATCTACCAATTTCTGATTTGTTCCAATACCTGATGAGCCATTTCTTCACTACGGAAAATAAGGAGAATCGTGTCATCATCGGCTAAAATACTAAAAATGTCCTTAGAAAAATCTTCTACAATTTGTCGCTTCACAAAAGCTGTGCTTCCAGGGACAAGATTGAGATTGATCATATTTCCCAATAGCTCAAACTTTAAGATATTATTGTCTGCTAACTTCAAACTCGTACTAGCTGATTTCGGTAGTTCATAAATATAAGTGTTATTTTTCAGCGGAATTTTGACAATGCCCAATTCTTTAATATCACGCGAAACAGTTGCCTGTGTTGCTGTAATTCCTGATTTCTTCAGATATTCTACAATTGCTTCTTGTGTCCCAACTTCATAGTCCGACACAAAATGTCTAATTTTTTCTAATCTTTCCTTTTTATTCATCTTTAAATTCCTTATGTGCTGTCTCTACGACCGTTGTAATCATTGCTTTTACTAGGTTTTCAGGATGAGGATTTTTTTCCAAATAGGCTAAAAATTCCACATTCCCATGCCCACCTTGAATAGGGGAGAAATCCAGATCTTGGACAGAAAATCCTGCTTCAACCATAAAGTCCGTTACTTTTTCTAAAACTGCTTGATGCACTTTTTTATCTTTCACAATCCCATTTTTACCAATCTGCTCTCTACCTGCTTCAAACTGAGGTTTGATGAGTGCCACAGCGTTCCCATTTTCAGCCAAAATCTTATACAGAGCTGGCAAAATGAGTCGCAGCGAGATAAAGCTGACATCAATGGAGGCAAAGCGAGGTGTCTCCTCAAAATCAGCCGCCTCTGCATAGCGAAAATTGAATTGCTCCATGCTGATGACGCGTTCATCTTGGCGCAATTTCCAAGCCAATTGATTGGTGCCGACATCTACCGCATAGACCTGTCGTGCCCCGTTTTGTAGCATGACGTCCGTAAAACCGCCCGTTGATGCCCCAATGTCCAACGTGACCTGATTTTCAACTGAAATTTCAAAAATCTGCAAAGCCTTTTCTAATTTTAAACCACCACGGCTAACATATTTGAGCTTTTCGCCTTTGAGTTTTAACTCAGTGGTCTCATCAATTTTCTCGCCAGGTTTATCGAAACGCTCACCATTCGCAACAGCAACGACTAAGCCCGCCATCACACCGCGCTTGGCCTGTTCTCTTGTTTCAAAAAGCCCTTGCTTATAAGCTAGAACATCTACTCTTTCTTTCGTCATTGAGTTTTAAACTTTCTATTATCTTTCTGATAGCCGCGCCTGAAAAAGCAAGCTCTGCTTCTAATTCTGCCAATAAATGCTCTGTTTCCTCTATCTGTTTTTCAAAGAATCGCTTTGCTCCATCCAAACCCCAAATGGCTGGATAGGTGGCTTTCTCTGCTGCCACATCTTTCTGCGGTGTCTTCCCCAAGTCTTCAAAGTTCGCTGTGATATCTAAAATATCATCTCGCACCTGAAAAGCTAGTCCCAGCAGCTGACCTATTACTTTCAATTTTTCCTGCTGTGATTCTCCTACTTCAGCAATCAAACCCGCAGCAATAAAGGGATATGTCAGGAGTTTGCCAGTCTTATTGGCATGAATGGTCTGCAGCTCTGCTAAACTGATGTCCTTTCCTTCGCCCTGCATATCAAGGACTTGACCCCCGACCATACCAAAAGTTCCAGCCGCTAATGACAATTCTGCAATCAAATTTACCTTGATTTGACTAGGCAGTGCCGCTTCTGCTATCAAGGCATAAGAATCCAAAAAGAGAGAATCTCCTGCTAAAATAGCCATTGCTTCGCCAAATTTCTTGTGGCTGGTCAAGCGACCACGACGATAATCATCATCGTCCATAGCCGGCAAATCATCATGAATCAAGCTGCCTGTATGAATCATTTCAAGTGCTGCTGCCACTTGGAAATGTGCTTCTGTCAGTTCAAGTCCTAGACCTTCTAATAATTCTAAAAGTAAAAGAGGACGAATTCGCTTACCGCCTGCATTAACAGAATAGAGGATTGCTTCTATCAAATCAGCAGACACCACTTTTTGAGCATACAACCCCTCGATAGTCTGTCCAATTCTAGCTAATTTTTCGTCTTGTTTCATTCCATTTCCGTTTCTGTGCCATCAGCCTGCATAACTTTTACCAGCGTTTTTTCTGCCTGATCTAGTGTTTTTTGCAATTCTTTTGAAAGCTGCATCCCCTTTTGAAACTCAGAAATCGCTTCTTCCAAAGGAACATCTCCGTTTTCTAGCTTCTGTACGATAACTTCTAAGTCTGCTAAATTTTCTTCAAATTTCTTTTCTTTCGACATCTTTTACCTCAACTTCTATTTGACCATCTCGCATCAAAATGGTTAATTGATCTCTTTTATTGACTTTCTCAATAGATTCTAACACCTGTTCATCTTTTTTGACAATAGCATAACCCCGAGCCACAATTCGGCTGGTATCCAGCATGAGCAAAGCGTCAGACAGACGCTTGACTTCAGCCACTTTATGGTCATAAACAACTGCCATATTGCTGCGTAGAAGCCGTTCCAACTGAGCTACACACTCTTGATAAATCTGAACCTGCCTTAAGGGAGCTAGGGCCTCTAAACGATGTTGTAAAAGCCTTGCTCGCTGCACTTCCTCGTTATAATATTCGCGAATTTTTTGCTTGAGCCGTAAATTTAGTTGATCCAATTTTTGCAGGTAGCTATCATATAGTCGTTCTGGTTGGCGAAAAATGACAGACTGACTCAGCTTAGCTAATCGCTCACGATTGTAAGTAAGACGATTAGACATGGCAGCTGCTAACCGATTTTGTTGCTGCTGCAAGTGTGCTAGGAGATCCAGCTTTGTTACAGGTGTTGCTAATTCAGCAGCCGCTGTCGGCGTTGCAGCGCGTCTATCTGCAACAAAATCTGCCAAGGTCGTATCCGTTTCATGCCCTACACTCGAAATAATCGGAATGTGCGATTCAAAAATTGCACGAACAACCACTTCCTCATTAAACGCCCAGAGATCTTCAATTGAGCCACCACCTCGACCGATAATGAGCACATCTAAATCATTTCGCTCATTAGCACGACGAATATTTTCTGCTACTTCAGCAGACGCTCCTTCGCCTTGCACCTTCGTCGGATAAAGAATTATCTCAACTCCCGGAAAACGACGACTAACAGTTGTGATAATATCGCGAATCACTGCTCCACTAGGACTGGTCACTACTCCAATTTTCTTTGGAAATTGCGGTAAAGCTTGCTTAAAGCACTCCTCAAAAAGCCCTTCCTCGCCTAGCTTTTTCTTGAGCTGCTCAAACTGAATTGCCAAAACTCCGATACCGTCTGGCTCCGCTTTTTCAATGATAATAGAATAAGATCCACTTGGTTCATAGAGTTGAACACGACCGATGACATTAACCTTCATACCCTCTTCCAAGTCAAAACCTAACTTCTTATAAACACCACCCCAGATTGTCGCCTGAATGACTGCTTTTTCATCTTTGAGAGAGAAATATTGGTGATTAGGTCGCCTACGAAAATTAGAAACTTGCCCCGTCAGATAAACTCGTTCTAAATAAGGATCTTTATCAAACTTTAATTTTAAGTATTTGGTCAAGGTTGACACGGATAAATACTCAGACATTCCTCTCCTTTCATTTCCTGTAATGCTTCTTTATTCATAATTTTTATTATACCAAACAATCTATAAAAAATCATTTCCAGCCCTCAACGAAAAAGGAAAGACTAGTTTCCCATATCTTAAGCAGAGCCTAGCCCAACAAACTTGCCAAAATATACAAAAGATAGATATGCACAGGATAGAAAAATAACTTCATACCACGACTTTTTCACCGTTGTAAAAATACATTGGAATAACCGCAAAAACCATCATCCATTGTACAGACGTTGGATCTGTTGGATACACGAATAAAGAGACTAGTGTTAATACCGCCATTTATGCTATGCGGTGTCTGCGGAAGAGATAAAAGAGAAGACCAAGGTAAACCATGACATCCCCTCCTTCAACCACGAGAATGTTCGGAATAGCCATGATAAAAAAAAAGCAATAATTTGAACCATAAGAGGTGATATATTTTCACTAGCTAGATAACCCGATAGAAACAAAGCTGGCAGAGCCAGAAGAATAGGTAAATGAAAAAGGCCCAATCCTTTCCAGAATGAATAAAGTTTCTTTTCTTTCATACCCTCAACCATCAAATCCCAAGCACAGATAGATATGCCCACTAAGAAAAAGGCGCCAAAAGCATTATTCGCCAGCCCAACTTGACCATTAGTGAAAAATTGACTGACAATCATGTTTCCAATAATCATAAACCATGTCATAAAGAGCAGCCGTTTCAAATAAGCTTTTCGATTATGCGTATAATAAAAACTATCAGCTGCCAGAAACATAAAAAGAGGAAAAACTACGCGTCCTAGCATTGTTAGCCACATCGGGGCGCCAAAAGCACCAAACATTTCGTAGATATGATCTAAAAACATAAGTAAAATGGCTAAAAATTTCAAGTTCGTTGCATTTGATACTTTCTTTAAAGATTGTAACATCATAAATTCTTCATTTCATTTTTTTCAACAAGCATTATCTTATCGAAAATTTCCCATTTTTTCCATTACATAAACTTACATTTTCAGAAAGAAAAGTGATAATTTTGTAAGACAGAAAAAATAAGGTCAAGATAAAAAATCTCAACCTCATTAGATGCAATGAATTTTCATAAGATAATGGATATTGAAAAAGTTTATTCTCCCTTTCAACTTGTACTAAGCCTCATGAGCTAAATATTACTTTTATAAATAGCTAATAAAAGTTAAACTTTCCAATTTTTTAAATGCTTTTGCAGGCTTTTTCATTATAACATATTTTCTTTTTTAGCTAGCTTCTTCATCCACTTAGGGATTTCTTTACTGATTTCTGTTGGCAAGACTACATAGTTTTCTTTGCTTAACTCCTCCGCAATGGCTGAATGCAGATAGACTGCTGCTGCTACACGTTCCAGTAAAGAACTAGTCTTGAACTGCCCTGCAAAACCCGCAATCATGCCTGCCAGAGTATCTCCCATGCCACCCGTTGCTTGATAAGGACCACCAATAGTCAGTTGAAAATGGTTTCCATTTCCACTTTGAAAAATAGTCGTTCCGTGCTTCTTTTGAACAACGATAGTTCCAGCAGGGAAGGAATTAACAGCTTCTTGGCTTTTTTCAACCGTTTGCTCAGCTATCTTTAGTCCGCTCAACCGCTCCCATTCTTTTTGATGCGGGGTAAAAATTGTCTGTGCTTTTGGAAATGGCAGAGTTTCTTTGCTGTAAAGTGAAATAGCTCCACCGTCCATGATGAAGATTTGATGTTCACTGACAAGTTCCACTACCAGCTGCAAAACGGCTTTTTCAAGTTTACTTTCAGCTAAACCTGATCCAATCAATACTACATCTGCTTTTTGGACTTGCTCGGTCAATAGCTTTTTATCTTGTACATCAAAAACCATTGCTTCTGGTAAATGAGCGTGGAGAGCTGCGATATTTTCCCTATCCGTCGCCACCGTCACTAGACCAGCTCCGCTATGAACTGCAGCTAAGGCTGCCATGATAATCGCTCCACCAAAAGGATATGTCCCGCCAATTAACAACAAGCGACCGTAATCTCCCTTGTGACTATGGAGTGCACGTGGCTGAACGACCTTTTCCAATAATGTACAATTGACCACTTCCATTATTTTCTCCTTTTGCATACTGCGATTCCCCTTGTCTACCTCTATTTTATATAAAGGTAAAAAGACCTATCTAGGACATTTTTGTCTCAGACTCGTTTACTTTCTAGAATAAAACTCAATACGCAATTGAGTGGCCTTTATTACGCTGATGATATCAGCTTTTACAAACCTACTCAACCTTGCAGGGTGGGGCAACAAATTTGATTTCTTACGAAATACCATTTTTATACGTAATTTTCACGATTACACTCTTTCTGTGGGGGAGTTCGTAGTAATCATGGCTGTCTGTCCCACTCCCGTGACATTCTTATTTTTTCAAACTCCGTTTACACGCTCGATAGGTTTGCTCCATGAGCATGGTAATGGTCATCGGACCAACCCCTCTTGGTACAGGAGTAATGAGACTTGCGATTTCTGATACTTCATCAAATTTTACATCGCCAATCAATTTACCATTCTGATCGCGGTTCATCCCCACATCAATCACGACTGCACCTTCTTTGACAAAATCTTTAGTCACAAAATGTCCGCGACCAATAGCTACAACTAAAATATCAGCTTCTTTTGTAATCTCTGACAAGTGATGTGTCCGTGAATGCGTCAGAGTTACTGTTGCATTTTTAGCAAGTAAAAGCTGTGCCATGGGCTTTCCGACAATGTTACTCCGTCCAATGACAACAGCACGTTTACCTTCTAATTCTACACCGTACTCATGAAACATTTCCATAATTCCAGCAGGTGTGGAGGGAATCATGACAGGATGACCACTCCAAAGGCGTCCCATATTCATTGGGTGAAAGCCGTCCACATCTTTATCAGGATCAATTGCTAACAACACTGCCTCTTCATCAATATGCTTTGGCAGTGGCAACTGAACTAAAATCCCGTGCCAAGCTGAATCTTGATTGTATTGGTCTATCAAAGCAAGCAATTCTTCTTGACTAGTTGTTTCTGGCAGACGCACCACTTCGCTTCGAAGTCCTGCAGCCAAAGCTGACCGTTCTTTATTTCTCACATAGATTTGACTAGCTGGGTTATTGCCGACCAAGATGACTACAAGTCCAGGAACTAAGCCTGTTTGGTCTTTTAGTTTACGAACTTTCTCTGCTAATTGTGCTTGTAATTTTTCTGCCAAAGCTTTTCCGTCGATTATCTTTGCCATATAACTCTCATTTCTATTTTCTTCATTCTATTATAGCAGAAATTCATTCATTTGCCCTATAGACTTTTTTATAGAAAGTTATAGAGCGAAACCAACCTTGTCTTTCCACCTTTTTCTACTATTTTATGAAAATTTACACAAAAAACAGAAAAAAAGGAGCCAAAAAACTTAAAATTATCTTAAACCTTAAAACTATTTTAAGGTAACTGCTTTAACATAGAACACGGTACCAATTTAGTTTAAAAATTTAAAGAAGGGAAGAAGACAATGCAAGTAGTGAAACAATCTTTGCATTACATCAGTCGAAAAAAAGTTAAAACGGTTCTGATTTTTCTGATATTGACATTTATTTCTACTGCTCTATCCAGTAGTTTTGCAATTATGAAAACAACGGACAATATCGAAAAAAGGATTTATGATGCTTCAAATACTGGCTTTGCTATCACCAGTAAGAATATTGAAAATCCAATTTCATTAAAAACAGCAAAGAAATTGTTAGAGAATAAAGAAATCTCAAAACATAACTTAAAATACGATGCACTGGCAACCTTGACAAATAAAACAGTTGTCAAGAAGAGACAAGGAGTGACGCGGGACAATCAAAATCCTATTCTCAACAATCTCGTTGCAGCATTGGGCACAAATAATTCTCAGTTGGAAACGACCTTTGTCAGTGGTGTTTTTAAGTTAGAAAAAGGGAAACATCTTCAAAAAAGTGACCGCTCCAAGGTGTTGATTCATGAAAAATTAGCTGCGCAAAATCATCTCAAAGTAGGTGATAAATTCAAACTGCAAGGCGTATCATTGCGAGACGGTGATGCAAAAAAAGGCAACGAAATAGAAGTTGAAGTTGCAGGGATTTTCTCTGGTAAAAAAGAAGAAAAACAAACTGGATTGAGTTCTGATGCAACGGAAAATACTCTTTATTTGGATTATGAAACCAGTCAACGCTTAGCCGGCTACAAAGCAACTGACTATCAGGTCACATCAGCAGTTTACTATGTTGCCAATCCAAAGAACATTGACCAAGTAGTGACCGCCGTTAAGAAAGCGCCTATTGATTGGAGCAAGTTAGATCTTGTTAAAAATACGAAAGCATTTGAGACTATCTCTTCTTCTATCACGAGTTTTAAACAGATTGTTCGTGTCCTAACATTCAGTATCATCATCGGCAGTATCATCATTCTGGCCCTGATTCTTATGTTTTGGTTGCGAGAGAGAGTTTATGAAATCGGAGTGCTCCTATCGCTTGGTATTTCAAAGACAATGATTATGTCCCAATTTGTGCTAGAGCTTGTCATCATCTCTGTGTTTAGCATGGTGCTATCCACGATTAGCGGTTCTTATCTGGCTACCATGGTCTTTAAAGGTTTTATCAAGAAAGGACAAGACGGAGCTGATTCAGCGGCACTCTTTGAAAATGTGGTACCACACCTAGATTTTGCAACAATTGGTGTGACCTATGGCATTTTGCTCATCATCATCTTATTTGCCGTAGTGAGCTCGTCCTCTATTATTTTACATAAAAAGCCGAAGGAAATTTTAACCGATATTAGTTAAGGAGACAAAACATGACGATTTTAAAAATAGATACTGTTAGTTATCAATACAACACTCTACAAGAAAATGTATTGCAACAAATCACTACTTCATTTGAAAAAGGGAAATTTTACGCCATCATCGGGAAATCTGGTGCTGGAAAATCCACCTTACTTTCCCTTTTAGCAGGGCTTGACACTCCCACAAAAGGGAAAATCCTCTTTGAAAATCAAGACATTGCTGAGAAAGGCTACAATCATCACAGAAGCAAACAAATCTCTTTGGTCTTTCAAAATTATAATCTAATTGACTATCTCACTCCTCTTGAAAATGTCCGCTTGGTCAACCCACATGCAGATAAAGAAATCTTGTTACGGTTAGGCTTGAGCGAAAAAGAGATTCACCGCAATGTCATGCGCCTCTCTGGCGGTCAACAGCAACGGGTGGCTATTGCACGTGCTTTGGCATCAGAAGCCCCTATTATCTTAGCCGATGAACCAACAGGGAATCTAGACGCTGCTACTGCCATGGACATTATTGACATTCTTATCACCTCTGCCAAAGAGAAGAATAAATGTGTCATTGTGGTGACACACAGCAAAGAGCTGGCTGATCAAGCAGATGTTGTCCTCGAATTAAAAAATAAAAACTTAGTGGAAGTCACTAAGAAAGCGAAATGATACCCCAAGGAGAAGAAATGATATGTTACCAATAAAAAACGCTTTGGCTTATGTCTGGCGCAAGAAAATCAAAAGCTTGATTATCTTTTTCATCCTGCTAGCCATCTCTACCTTAACCTTAGGCAGCATTGCTGTTAAAAATGCGACTGACGCTGCTTCAAAAGAAACATTTAAAAATATTACCAGCAGCTTTTCCATGCAGATCAACCGTGAGGTCAATCCAGGAACACCACGCGGTGCTGGAAATCTCAAAGGCGAAGACATTGATACGATTAGCAAAGTTGCTGGTATTTCTGGCTATGTCAAACGCATGAACATTGTAGCAGATCTGATAGATCATCAACTGGTTGAAATGCCTGACGGCGACCAGCAATTGAGTGAAGATCGCAAGCAAAAATTCGGTCGTGCCATTATGGCAACAGGGATCAATGACTCATCGAAGGATGATAAATTTACTGCGGGAACCTTCAAACTAGTTGAAGGTAGACATATCAACAAAAATGACAAAAATGTTGCT
>ERZ773008.1174-NODE-1174-length-18725-cov-3.135404_pt1 | contig 18725 bp, 10 predicted proteins | sample MGYA00580664_ERZ773008 | MGnify/ENA primary metagenome ERZ773008 (study PRJEB29015, sample SAMEA2738016) | human oral metagenome | biome: human oral; feature: human-associated habitat; material: dental | place: China | collected 2048 ... | reverse complement strand
CGCTGGCGTGGGCGCGGAAGTGTCCCTGGCAGCGGTGAATGCTCTGGTCCAACCGATCGTGCCGGGTGCGACGATGCGTGGACCCCGGCCAGGCGGCTTCGGTTCCCTGAATGATCGCACCTTTGAGATTTGTGCGGCGGATGATCACATTTGCGACGCACCGCTGGGTGTCGGTGCCGCGTTCGAGCGTGCGCAGGCTCTGGTTGCTGCAACGGGGGTGCACTCGCAGTACGCAACGAACCCGAATGTCTTCCCGGGAAGCACGACTACTGAGTGGCTGATCAACTGGGCAAATGGTCTGATTAACCAGCAATAACATGAGGCGCGGGTGTGGTGGGGTACCCGCGTGTCAGTGTTGTGTGGGGAAAGTAATGAAACAGGCCTTACTTACGATGTCGTAACCGTAGCTCATAATACCGCTAGGATGTCTTTTAACTTTCTTTAAGAGATCTAGCTACCGACTAAGGAGAACCATGGATCTGCAAGCGGCCATCGGCCAGTTTTTTGATGACAAAGGACAGATCAACCTTGACCCCCGGCTGACACTGGCCGGCCTCTGCGAGACCCTGTACCAAGCGGAAGCGGCGGCGGGGACCGTCAACCGCCCGTGCCTGCGCTTCTGGGACTTCTCCGAGTCGCGTGAGGGAACCCCCATCGACTTCACTCGTGCTGAGATCAACACTCGCATCAAGTCCGTAGCGGCGCGCTTGCAGCAAGTTGGCACCATCGGTGACCGCGTGGCCATTCTGGCAGGCAACAGCCCTGAGTACATCTTCAGCTTCATCGGTGCACTGTATGCCGGCCTGATTCCTGTGCCGCTATACGACCCCACCGAGCCGGGGCATGCCGATCATCTGACCGCTGTGCTGGCGGACTGCAAACCGTCCATCGTCCTCACCAATTCCACCTCCGCAGCTGCGGTCCGACGCCAGTTTGCCGACGTCCCCGCAGCGGAGCGCCCTCGCATCCTGTCTGTTGACTCCCTGCCGGACAGCCTTGCCGAAAGCTACGTCAACCCCCTCATGACCGAGGCTGGTCAGGCGCTTCTGGCGCAGTCCCAGACCGCGCCTCTGGACATGATGGCGTTCCTGCAGTACACCTCCGGTTCCACCCGCACCCCTGCTGGTGTGGTGCTGAGTAACCGCAGCATCATGACGAATGTGCTGCAGATCTTCACGGCCGCCAAGCTGAAGACCCCATTGCGACTGGTCACCTGGCTGCCGCTGCACCACGACATGGGTATCATCCTGGCTGCGTTTGTGACCATCCTTGGCCTTGAGATGGAAATGATGACGCCCCGCGATTTCATTCAGCAGCCGGTGCGGTGGGTCCGCCAGCTGAGCAAGCGCGATGAGCACAACAACGTTTATGCTGTGGTCCCGAACTTTGCCCTGGAACTGGCCGTCCGTTACGGACTGCCTAGCGAGGAAGATCAGGTGGACCTGTCCGCACTTGACGGCGTGATTGTTGGATCGGAGCCGGTCACGGCTCGGGCTATCAGGCAGTTCCACGATGCTTTTGCACCCTTTGGTCTGCCCGGTAATGTGATTCGTCCCTCGTATGGCTTGGCCGAGGCCACCCTGCTGGTGGCTACTCCTCAGGGCGAGAAAAACGCTCGCATTGTCATGGTGGATCGTGAGGAACTGAGCAACGGTCGAGCCGTGATTGTCGACGAGTCTCATGAGAAGGCCGTGCCTCTCATGTCCAACGGTTCGGTTGTGCGCCCGCAGCAGATGGTGATCGTGGATCCTGAGACGCGTGCCGAACTGCCCGATGGAACCATCGGCGAGATTTGGACGCATGGTGATAACACGGCCGCCGGCTACCTGAACCGCCCTGAAGAAACTCAGGAGACGTTCCGCAATACCTTGGCTTCGCGCCTGCCGGAAAACTCTCGCGCAGAGGGTGCGCCTGACGATGACCGGTGGATGGCCACCGGTGACCTCGGGGTTATCATCGACGATGAGATTTATATCACAGGCCGGTTGAAAGACTTGATTGTGATCGCCGGACGTAACCACTATCCGCAGGACATCGAGTACACCGTCAACCATGCCTCCGAGCACATTCGACCTGCTGCGATCGCCGCGTTTGCGATCGAGGGCGACGATGTTGAGAAACTGGTTATTCTGGCCGAGCGTGATCTGGGCCGCGACCCCAGCGGCGATGCTGAAGCTATCGAAGCCATTCGTGCGGCTGTTACATCTGCTCACGGCGTTGTTCCCTCGGACATCAAGATCGTTGACGTTGATGCGATTGCGCGCAGCTCAAGCGGTAAGATTGCTCGCAGGGTTGCCCGTCGTCACTACCTTGGCGAGGCCGAGTAAAGTCCCATAGATGACAACCCTCCGCTGGTGCGCATATGTTCTTCGGATGCGGGTGGCGGAGGGTTCGCCATGTAGATAAATAGTTAGTTTAATAAGCCTTAATCACACGAAAGAGTTGAATTCCCCACATGGATCAGAGCCGGAAGTCACCCCAGACATCGTCCATGACAACTGATGAACTGCGCGCGTGGCTGCGCGCGTGGGTTGTTTCCACCACTGGTCTTCCCGAAGAAGACATCACGGACGATAAGCCCATGGAGACCTTTGGCCTATCCTCCCGTGATGTTGTGGTCCTGTCCGGGGAATTGGAAAACCTTCTGCATGTGCAGCTGGACGCCACGATCGCCTATGAATACCCAACGATCGGCGCTCTAGCGAAAAGGCTTATCGACGGCCCCGCAACCTCCGCCCGAACCACGGCACAGGCCCGCACCTCCCGGGTAGGCAGCGACGTCGATACCCCGGATGTGCACGACATTGCCATTGTTGGCATGGCGGGGCGTTACCCCGGCGCGAACAATATCAGTGAGATGTGGGACCAGCTGGTTGCGGGTAGGGATGGTTTGTCCGACCTGCCGATTGGCCGTTGGTCGGAATATTCTGGTGACGAGGTGATGCGCACACGCATCGCTAACACGAACACCGTGGGTGGTTACCTGGATGACATTGCGAGCTTTGATCCCGAGTTCTTCGGACTTTCTCCGGTGGAGGCCGCCAACATGGATCCCCAGCAGCGCATTGTGCTGGAGCTGACCTGGGAGGCTTTGGAACACGCGCACCTTGCCCCGAATAAGCTGCGTGGACAGTCGGTGGGTGTGTATGTGGGGTCCACCAACAATGACTACGGCATGATCATCACCGCTGACCCTGCGGAAGCTCACCCTTATGCACTGACTGGAACCTCAAGTGCGGTGATTCCCAACAGGATTTCCTACGCGTTTGATTTCCGTGGACCATCCGTGAGCGTGGATACCGCGTGTTCTTCATCGTTGGTGGCTTTGCATCAGGCGGTGCGTGATTTGCGTGCGGGGGATGCGGATGTTGCTGTTGCTGGCGGCGTGAATATTCTGGCTTCGCCGTTTGTGACCACCGCGTTTGGCGAGCTGGGGGTGCTGAGTCCCACCGGGAAGATTCACGCGTTTTCTGAGGATGCGGATGGTTTTGTGCGTTCCGACGGCGCGGGCATTGTGGTGCTTAAGCGCGTTAAGGAAGCCATCGCTGATGGCGATACCATTCTTGCGGTGATCAAGGGCAGCGCCGTGAATTCGGATGGCCGCTCAAACGGTCTGACCGCCCCGAACCCGGATGCCCAGGTTGATGTGCTGGATCGCGCCTACTCCGACGCGGGTGTGGATCCCCGCACGGTGGACTATGTGGAGGCCCACGGTACGGGCACGATCCTGGGCGATCCCATTGAGGCATCTGCTTTGGGCGCGGTGTTGGGCGCTGGGCGCGATACTGCGGAGCCGCTGCTTTTGGGCTCAGCGAAGACGAACTATGGGCACACGGAAGCCGCTGCCGGTGTTGCCGGGGTGATCAAGGTGGTTCTAGCCATGAACGCTGGCGTGATTCCGCCGTCGCTGCACTACAGTGGCCCGAACCCCTACATTAATTTTGATCGTGAGCACCTGGAAGTGGTGGAGGATCCCCGCGAGTGGCCATGCTACTCGGGGCGCGCCACGGCTGGTGTGTCCGGTTTCGGCTTTGGTGGGACGAACGCACATGCTGTGCTTGCCCAGTTCGATCCTGCAGACTACGACACGAACCCCCAGCCCGTGGAGCCGCAGCTGGCGGATGGGACGCATGTGCTGTTGCCGGTGAGTGGGTTGCTACCGTCGCGGCGTCGGCAAGCGGCGGCGGACATGGCGGACTTCCTGGAGGGGCGCAGCGACGATGACTTGATCACCGTGGCTCGCTCCCTTGCCCGCCGTAACCACGGGCGTTCCAGCGCGGTTGTGGATGCCGGGACCGTTGCAGAAGCAGTGAAGCGGCTCCGCTTGGTGGCGGACGGTAAGAAGGGGCCTGGCATCGCCGTGGCTGACAGTCCTGCCACCACGGGTCCGGTGTTTGTGTACTCGGGTTTCGGATCGCAGCACCGCAAGATGGCTAAGGAACTAGTGGCCATGTCGCCGCTGTTTAAGGCCCGGCTTGAGGAACTGGACGAGTTCATTAAGTTCGAGTCCGGGTGGTCGTTGATGGAGCTCATCGCGGATGATTCCCAAACCTACGACACGGAAACCGCGCAGGCGGGCATTACCGCGATCCAGATTGCCCTGACGGACCTGCTGGCGGCGTTTGGGGCGACACCCGGTGCCGTGATGGGCATGTCCATGGGCGAGATTGCCGCAGCCTACGCGGCCGGTGGTTTGAGTGCTCAGGACGCGATGCGGGTGGCCTGCCATCGTTCCCGACTGATGGGGGAGGGCGAGAAGTCGCTGCCCGAAGATCAGCTGGGTGCCATGGCCGTGGTGGAGTTTTCCGTGGATGAACTGGACACCTTCATCGAGGAACACCCCGAATACGCAGGCATCGAACCGGCCGTGTACGCGGGCCCCGGCATGACCACCGTGGGAGGCCCCCGCGAGGCCGTGGTGAAACTGGTGGAGATGCTGGAAGCGGAAAACAAGTTTGCTCGACTGCTCAACGTCAAAGGCGCTGGTCACACCAGTGCTGTTGAGCCAATCCTTGGCGAACTTGCCGCTGAAACCGCAGACATTACCCCCATGCCGTTGCGCATCCCGCTGTTCAGCTCTGTAGACCGTGGGGTGACATACCAGCCCGGTGCCGTGGTACACGAACCTGACTATTGGGTGCGCTGTACCCGCCAGCGCGTGTGGTTCCTGGACGCCACCCAGCAGGCGTTTGCCGCAGGTCACACCATGCTGGTTGAGGTATCCCCCAACCCAGTGGCGCTGATGGGCATGATGAATACTGCTTTCAGCGTCGGCGCGGGTGACTCTCAGCTGCTGTACGTGCTCAAGCGCAAGGTTGGCTCGGCGGAGTCCATTCGCGACCTGCTGGCCAAACTCTACGTTGCTGGCCAGCCCATCAACCTGGAACTGATCACCGGCTCCGGCCCGCGTATCGACGCCCCGCACATCACCTGGAAGCACCAGCGTTACTGGACTGCCGCCCGCCCCTCCAGCGGCGGCAACGCCACCCTGCCTGGCACGAAAGTGACTCTGCCGGACGGGTCCGTCGCGTTCTCCACCCTCGCGGAAAACGCGCCCTCTGCGGTGGCGCTGCTGGAGTCCGCTGCGGAACGCCTCGACCCTGGTGCGCAGCTCGTGGCCGTGGAGGAACACACTACGTTGCCGCCGTCCGGCGAGGTCACGACGGTGGCCAGGAAGCACCTTGGTGGGGTGAACGTGGCCGTGCACCGCGTCATGGGCGATGCTACGGTGCTGGTGGCGGAAGGTTTCGCATCCTCCGTCGCTGGTGGCATGGACGCGGGCTTTGGCAAAAACGGCCTCGGGGATGAGGCCGAGCCGGAAGCCTTTGACTCCACGGCGACCTCACGCTTTGATGATGTCACCGTTGACGCCGTTCACTGGGATCCCGAGTCTGGGGAAACCGTGGAACAGCGCATGCGGTCCATCGTGTCTGAGGCGATGGGCTACGACGTTGAAGACCTCCCCGGTGAGCTTCCACTGATTGACCTCGGGCTGGATTCTCTCATGGGTATGCGCATTAAAAACCGCATCGAATATGACTTCCAAATCCCCGAACTGCAGGTTCAGGCGCTTCGCGACGCCTCCGTGGCCGATGTGGTCACGCTGGTGGAAAACCTGGTGGCGGAGAAAGCCGGTGGGGACGAGGCACCTGCGGCAGGCGCGGGCGTCGATAAGAGCCCTGCTGAGGAGGCCGCTGCTGGCACTCGTGCCTCCAAACAAGGTGTGGGTGTTGCGCCTCGTGACGCATCCGAGCGCATGGTTTTTGCCACCTGGGCCAGCATTACCGGGACGGCAGCGGCGGGCATTAGCAGCGAATTGCCGTCCATTAGCGAGGACACCGCGCGTGCCATCGCGGAACGGCTCAGCGACCGCAGCGGTGTTGAGGTGACAACCCAGCAGGTGCTGGACGCGGATACCCTGGAACCGCTGGCGAACATCGTGCGCGAAGGGCTGGAAACAGAGGTGGAAGGCACGATCCGCGTGCTGCGAGCCCGCCCAGAGGGATCCACCAAGCCGTCGGTGTTCATGTTCCATCCTGCCGGAGGATCGTCGGTGGTGTACCAGCCGTTGGTGCGTCGACTCCCTGCGGACGTACCCGTCTACGGAGTGGAACGCCTGGAAGGGTCCCTGGAGGAACGCGCCGCAGCCTATCTCGACGATATTCGTGAATACTCGGACGGGCGACCGGTGATCCTCGGCGGGTGGAGCCTCGGCGGTGCGCTCGCCTACGAGGTGGCTCACCAGCTGGCACATAGCGACATAGAGGTGGCGTTGATTGCGCTGCTGGACACGGTACAGCCCTCCGAACCCATCCCCAACACCCCCGAGGAAACCCGGGCGCGGTGGGAACGCTATTCGGCCTTTGCCAAGAAGACGTACGGCCTGGACTTTGAGGTGCCCTACGATCTGCTGGAGACCGCAGGTGAAGAAGCCCTTCTGCAGATGATGACCGACTTCCTCGCCAATACCGATGCCTCCGAACATGGCCTGGCCGCCGGGGTGCTGGAGCACCAGCGCGCCTCCTTTGTGGATAACCGCATCCTCAACCACCTGGACCTGCACCGCTGGGACGACGTGACAGTTCCCGTCATGTTGTTCCGAGCCGAGCGCATGCACGATGGGGCGATTGAGCTGGAACCCAACTACGCTAAGATTGACGCGGACGGTGGCTGGTCCGCTATCGTTGACAAGTTAGACATTATTCAGCTACACGGCGATCATCTTGCCGTTGTAGATGAACCCGAAATAGGCACCGTGGGTGCGCACCTGAGCAGGCGCATCGCGGAGCTCGCCGGAGAAGAAGACGGAAACGAGTAGCTCGACAGTGACTGGTACCACCACGGCGGAAAAACTCGCTGACCTCCACGCCAGGCTTGAAAAGGCACAAGATCCGGGCAGCGAACGTGCCCGAGCAAAGCGAGATGCGGCTGGTTTGACCAGCCCCCGGCAACGCATTGACCGACTGCTCGACAAAGGTTCGTTCGTGGAAATCGGTGCGCTGGGTCGCACCCCCGACGACCCGGAAGCCCCCTACGGCGACGGCGTGGTCACCGGGTATGGGCGTATCAACGGTCGCCCCGTCGCCGTGTACGCGCACGACAAGACCGTCTACGGCGGTTCTGTGGGGGAGACGTTTGGCCGCAAAGTCTGCGAAGTCATGGACATGGCCATCAAGATCGGGTGCCCGGTGATCGGCATCCAAGACTCCGGTGGTGCCCGCATCCAAGACGCCGTGACCTCGCTGGCCATGTACTCAGAAATTGCGCGGCGCCAGCTGCCCCTGTCGGGCCGAAGCCCGCAGATTTCCATCATGCTTGGCAAATGCGCTGGTGGTGCGGTGTACGCCCCGGTGACCACGGACTTTGTTATTGCCGTGGAAGGCCGAGCCGAAATGTACGTTACCGGCCCCGACGTCATCCGTGAGGTCACCGGCGAGGATATCACCTCCGCCGAACTCGGTGGCGCGCACCAGCAGGCGCTCAACGGCAACATTTCCTATGTGGCACCTACAGAGGATGAAGCCTTTAATTACGTCCATGACCTGCTCGAATACCTGCCGAGCTCCTGCGACGAACCCGCGCCCGAGTACTGGGCACCAGCCGACGAGGCTGTTGTGGGAGACAGCGTGTTGGACACATTCATTCCCAACGATCCCAATGCCGGATACGACATGCTGGACCTGCTGGGTAAGATTTTCGACTCCGACGACGTGTTGGAAATCCAGCCCGACTACGCCCCCAACATCATCACCGCCTTCTCGCGTATCGACGGCCGCCCGGTCGGCATCGTTGCCAACCAACCTCTGCACCTGGCGGGCTGCATCGATGCTGATGCCGCTGACAAAGCCGCACGCTTCATCCGCATCTGCGATGCCTACAACGTTCCCATCATCTTTGTGGTGGACACCCCCGGCTACCTACCGGGCGTCCAGCAGGAAAAAGTGGGACTGATCCACCGTGGCGCCAAACTCGGCTTCGCCGTGGTAGAAGCCACCGTGCCGAAAATCTCCCTGATCGTGCGCAAAGCCTTCGGTGGTGCCTACGCCGTCATGGGGTCCAAAAACCTGACTGGTGACATCAACCTTGCCTGGCCCACCGCCCAGGTCGCCGTGATGGGTGCCGCAGCCGCTGTGGTGATGATCCAAGGCCGCCAGCTCGCAGCTGCCCCGCCCGAGCAGCGGGAATACATGAAGAAGCTGTTCATGGACTTTTACAACGAGAACATGACCAGCCCCTACGTCGCCGCAGAACGCGGATACATTGACGCCATGATCGAGCCAAACCAAACCCGGCTGATGCTGCGCCAAGCCCTGCGCCAACTAGCCACCAAGGAAGAGCCCGAGATGCGCAAGAAGCACACCATCATGCCCATGTAGCAGTTCACCTTAGCTCAGTGCACAAACCGCACGACCAGCCGCCACCCAAAGAGCAGCAGGGCGCTGGTCACGCTGGCCACGATGATAAAGGACCAATGCGGCACGGTGGCGTGCCGCGCCCACCAAATACCCAGGCCCGTGACCACGGCCAACACCCATACCACCCCGCCAAAGCCCATCCCCTGAGCGGAACCCTGAAACACGCGCCGGGCTGCCAGCCATGCTAAGGCGACGCCGACCAAGAACGGCCAGGCTGTATCCAGCCACGTCCACACCGTGAGTCCACGGTCGCCGCGATGCGCAACTCGAGCGAGCAGAGCAAACAGCAGGATGGCCGCGGCATCGAAAAGCGGAAAGAAACGGGCAAGGCGATCAGACATAGCCGTTAGTTTACGTGGTCGTTTAGGTGGCGTCCCGCGCAGAGAGCCCTTTGCGTGTGTAGGTGAAAAAGTACACCACCCATCCGAGCAGGGTGATCATCACGAACGACACCATGCGGTAGACAAACACCGAGCCGAATGCCTCCACCACCGTCATACCCACGGCGACGAGCGTGCCGGTCAACGCCGCCTCCACGGGCCCCAATCCGCCTGGGGTGGCCTGGATAGTACCGACGATCTTGGAGGTGACAAACGCCAACGCCACGCCCGCAACGGTGGTGTTATTCGGGTCCGAGTGGAAGGTTGGGGTGATACCTGTGACAGCCCAGACGCACGCCCACAGGGTGAGGATGTCAAGTATCCAGTTCATCAGCGACCACACTGCGGCCAGAAGAAACTGGCCAGTGGTCATGTTGACGGCCTGCAGCTGATTCACCTGCTCTACGGCCTCGTCCACCTGGTACTGTGGCGGCTTGCGGCGCAATCGATTCAGCTTCGGCAGGACCGTGCGGATCAGTTCAGCCAGCTTGTGGGGGTTATGCGCCGCCCAATACACCAGCCACGATAGCAACAGCATCACCGCGACCGTGCCCACAAGCGACCACAAGGAAAACGACGCCCCCAAAAACAGGATGGCAATCACACCCAGCGCTGCCAACCACACCGTAGCCAACGCTCCGGACAGGACGATGTGCCAGGAACACAAAATGGGGCTGGCACCCCACCGTCGCATGGTCTGAAATTGCAGGACAGTCGCCAACGCTTGCCCGCCGGGAAACGAGGTGGACCAGGCGTTTGCGCTGAGCACCAGGGCGTTAACATCTCGACGCCGCGTGCGCACCTTCCCCGCACGTAGCAAAATCCGCATGACCTCGGCCATCGCCGCTAGTGATGCCAACGACGCACATAGGGCAAGGGTGACACCCCAACCATCAGCCTTACGCACCTCAGCGATGCCTTCTGACAGAAAACTCAGGCGCCCACGCAGGAAAAACACCACCATGGCTAGTATGGCCAGCATAAAAAGCCACCTCAGCCATGGGGTGCTGGCAAGTGCGCGAAGCGTTTTCACTGTTGAGGCCGCCCCTGGGGGTCGTTGGTGTTCAGCCGCTCCATCAACTCGGTGAAAGGGATTAGTTTGGTGTCTTCGCTGGCACGCCGACCACCTCGCGCCGCATCATCGGCGGCGAGGATATGCAGGTCCTGCAAGGGAATATCGTCGAGGGACAACTCATCGACGGGGTTTGGGCGTTGCTGGGTGCCGGAAGGCCACTGCTGTTGTTGTTGCGGTTTCTGCTGTGTCATTGGCGGTTGGGGGGCCTGTTGGTGCGGCACCGCTGCCGGTGTTGGGGCTGGCGGTGTGGTCGGCATCTGGCGGCGCGGTGCCGACTGCCGACGTGGTTGACTTTGCATCCCAGGAACGGGCGGGCCAGGGATTCTTGATGCCGACTGTCCGACAGGAACCTGTACTTCATCCTGAACAACAGCAGTGTTCTGCGCTTCTTGCAGTTGTTGCTTCTCTTGAGCTTCCTTGCGGGCCTGTTGCTTTTTCGCCGCTTCCTCTCGGGTTTCCTGGACCTTCTTCATTCCCTGACGCACAAGCAGTACGGCCTTGTCCAAGCCTTTACCCACTGCTTCCTCGACTTTTTGCACCGCAACGGGTGTTGCCTTGGCATTGTGAGCAGGATCGTGCCCTGGCTTGGGTATTTGCGGCAACAACGCGGTGTGCGATGCCGCCGGAACGTCTGACTGCGGCCCAGGTACTGGTCCCTGTACTGAGGGGCTTGACGGGGTGCTTGTACTCTTCTGACGTGGTTCCTCCGCCGGCTCCTGTTGGTGCTGAGGCGTGGGTGGGGCGCTTGCCACCGGCCGCACGTTCACCACTGTTTCAGCGGCTGCTGCTTGCGCGACGGAACTGGGGATAGTCTCAACTCCAGGGATCGATCCGGCGCTGGGGATCACCCTGTTTTCTGGGATCGAGTCCACCACCTGCGGGGTATTGACTCCGCCAATGGTCACGGGTCTCGGTAGCGACGTCTCGGTGGCACCTACACCACCTGTAGTGGCTGCTCCCACTTCGGCAAACGTGGGCTGCGCCCCCGCTGGCTCTGAGGTGTGTCCCAAATAGGTGGAGGCTTTCTTCACAAATGGTGGTGCCCACCAGTTGTCTTCCCGCAGGATGTGCATCACAGCGGGAACGAGCAACATGCGGATCACCGTGGCGTCGAGAAGCAACGCAGCGATCATACCGAACGCGATGTACTTCATCATCACGATCTCGGAGAACCCAAACGCGCCGCACACGACGATCATGATGACGGCGGCGGCGGTGATAATGGACCCCGTATGTGCTGTGCCGTACCGGATGGCCTGGTCGGTGGTGGCACCTTTCTGCTTCGCCTCCACCATGCGGGAGACCAGGAACACCTCATAGTCGGTGGACAGGCCGTAGACAATGGACATGATGAGCACCAGGACTGGGCTCATGAGGGGGCCTGCGGTGAAGTTGAACATGCTGGACCCCACGCCGTCAACAAACATGGCTGTGAGGATGCCCAAAGTGGCCCCCAAACCGAGGATGGTCATGATGATTGCCTTTGCAGGCAGGATCATGGATCCAAACACCAACGCCATGAGAATGAACGTGGCGGCAATGATGTAGAGGAACATCCACGGGAGCTTGCTCAGCAGCGCCTCAATGGACTCCACCTCCAGCGCGGGCGTGCCGCCGATGTGGACTTCCGCGCCTTCGGGGGCTTCGATCTCGCGGAGTTGCTTGATCACCTTTGCGTTATCGTCGCGGTCGGTGATGCCCGCAGAGAGAACGGTAGTGCCGTCCGTGGTGGCCCCCTGAGCGGTGAAGCGCCCGGTCAGGCCCTCCACGGAGTTGGCCTGGGTGAACACTTGCACGAGTTGATCGTTGCCGGTGGTGCCTGTCACCACGAGTTTCACCGGGTCGGTGCGGAAGTTGGGGAACTTTTCGTCGAATTCTGCTTGGGCCTGGCGGACTTTGTTGTCCGGCGGCAGGTAGGTTTCGTTGATACCGCCAAACTTCACGCCCATCAGCGGGATCGTCAAGGCAACGAGCACGGCGACAATCCCGGCGGTGACCAGCCCGGAGTGTCGCATCGCCCAGGCGGGTATACGCGACCAGAAGCTGGCGTCAAGATTGCTCTCAGAGCGGGCCGTGCGCCGCACTGTCCACTTGTCAATGTTCTTGCCCAGCAGGCCAAACATTGAGGGCAACACGGTCACAGACAATAAGGCTGCAAGGCTCACGGCGCTGATGGCACCGTAGGCGACTGATTTGAGGAAGGCTTGCGGGAAAATAAACAACCCGGACAGCGCCACGGCGACCATGCCCGCAGAGAAAACCACGGTTTGTCCGGCGGTGGCGGTGGTGTTAGCAACGGCGTCGGGTATGGGCACATCTTTGCTGAGTTCTTCGCGGAACCGGGATACCATAAACAACCCATAGTCGATGGCAAGGCCCAGCCCCAGCAGCGTGACCACGGACTGCGCAAATACGTTGACCTGCGTTTGTGTCGCAAGGATCGACAGCACACCCAGCGACCCCAGGATGGACAGGATGCCCACGACCAGGGGCATGCCTGCGGCAACTACGGAGCCAAAGACAAACAGCAGGAGGATCGCTACGGCGGGGAGTGCGTAGACTTCGGCGCGCCGAATGTCGCCGGCCATGCCTTCGTCCAGGGCGTCGGCAACGGCGGTGGATCCAGCGATGCTGACGGTAATGCCGTCGGGCAGTGTCCCGTCACCGGGGGTCAGTGAGCCTTCGAGGGCTCGGTAGTTTTTCAGCACGTCCTCGCCGTCGCCTTTGAGGCCGATCGCGGCGAAGGCGGTGCGCTGGTCTGGGGACAACAGTTGGGCGTTGCGGTTGTCAAAGTAGCTATCTATATGGTCGACCTGCTCGGGGTGTTCCGTCTTGATCTTGTCCAGAAAATCTTTGGCTTTCTGGGCGGTGCTGGGGTCGTTCAGGGCGACGCTCGGCGCGGCGTCGAAAAGCATAATGATGTCGCCGGAGTTGTCGCGGCCGAAGACCTCTTGTTCGATCTGTGCGGCACGGGTGGAGGACGAATGCGGATCGTCCCACCCTTCTTGGCTCATGCGTTCATCAAGCTTGGTGCCAAAAATGAGAAAGCATAGCAGTACCACCGACACGATGACAGCGGGAACAACTTTTCTATGTTGGTACGCGAAATGTCCCCAAGCAGTAAACATAATTTAGCCTCCCAGCACTAAGGCCGCCCTGACAGTAGCGAAGATAGCGGACGGAATGGCTGCAACCAGGCACCTTCCTCGGGCAGATTGTCCAGGCTGATGCGAGGTAGCGGTTCGCGGAACACACCGGGAATTTCTTCCAAGTCCACAAACTCTAACGTTTCCGATGCTACAGCCCATGAGGCGTGTTCGTGGAAACCAAGAACGGTTGTGGGGATGCCCGTGGTGGCGAGCTGTTCCAGTTCGTCGCGGAAATTTTGGCCATCCGCGCTGGCCACGATGATGCCTTTGAGTACTCCTTCGCTGTGCCTGCGGCGGATGTGGGCGAGCATATCGGGGTCCACGTCGGTATCGTCGTCGAGTTTGGGTTTGGCGAAGACGGCGAAACCGACGTTGCGGAGGGCTTCCACCCAGGGGCGCACGACGTCGGCACCGCCGGGAGCGACGTTGGTGAACACCGTTGCTTCCGGTTCGATACGGGTTTCCAACTGTTCGGACAGCTGCTGTGATCGATCTAATAGCCAGCGGCCGATGGCATCGAAGCGGGGGCGGTAGGCGGCGGTGGGGCGCCCGCCGAGGATGGCTCCGAGGCCCATGTCAAGGTTGGGGGCATCCCAGATGAGGAGGAGCCCCTGTGGCTTGGCGTGATGGCTCGTGGCGTCGTTGTCCGTGGGGTGGGGGACAAAGACGGGTGTGCTGCAGGGAAAAGAGCCGCTGGAGTGCTCATGAATCGTGTCGATCATGCTGGTCATATCGTTGCGGTAGCCTCCAGAATTACGTCACTGTGGTAGCGCTAGGGCTGCCATCACCTACGCTATCCGGCGTGTCCTCGGCTACATTATCGGCGGTACGCTGCCAGAGGAATTCGGCAATGGTGTGGTCTTTCTGGAGTCCTTTGCCCTCGAATTTCGTGATGACCTGGCGGTCTGTGAGCTGCGGGCACTCCGCCCACGGCCAGCCTTTGTAGTCGAGCAGGGGTTCAACTGTGGCCAGCTCAGCGATCCAGTCTGCGTAGTCGGCGTGGTCGGTGGCCACGTGCAGCACGCCGCCGGGTTTCAGGCGGGTGGCAATGAGGTGCAGGGTTCCTGACTGGATGATGCGCCGCTTGTGGTGCCGGGCTTTCGGCCAAGGATCGGGGAAAAAGATGCGCACCCCGTCCAGCGATGCTTCGGGGAACATGCGGTTCAGCACTTCCACACCGTCGCCTTTAATCATGCGGATATTATCGACGCCCCCGCGTACCGACGCCCCGAGCAGTTTAGCCAGGCCCGGTCGGTACAGCTCCACGGCAATGATGTTGGTGTCGGGTTCCAGGGGTGCCATGGCGACGGTGGAGGTGCCGGTGCCACTACCTATTTCCAGGATGGTGGGGTGACCCTCCCGGCCGAACCAGCCTGCAATATCAATGGTCTGGTCTGCGGGGTCGTTGGTGAGTTCACGACCTCGCTGCGGCCAGTGCTCCTCCCAGGTTTTTTCCTGATTCTCGGTGAGGGTGCCGCGCCGGAAACTGACGCTCCCAAGACGCGGGTAATCACGGCCGTCGTTAAACTCCGACTGTAGCGGGCGGCGGCCATGCGGTTGTGTTTTTTCGGGGATAGACATCGTTTCATATTTTGCCCCTTTTCGTGGGCGAACTTCAATGTCGCGACTGTGATGCATACCCTGATATGAGGGCATGCGCTGCACCAACCGCGGTGCCTGTGGTATCACGGTTGGGTAATCGCTGATGGCGCTTGTACGCGGCGGCAGCCTGGCGGGGTACATAATCGGGGTGAGGAATGTGGGGGATTCATGAACAGCATGATGAATGCCGTGGCGGGTCGATCAGTGCCGTCTGTAGAGCCGTCCGCTGCGTCTTCCGCCGTTCCTTTTGTGTCACCCCACCAGTGGGAACAATGGCTGAATGCGATGCCGCTGCGCGCCTGGTTGCGGTCCCGTCCCGCTGATTGCGTGGCCGCGCAGTGCGTGGATGCCGTACTGGAGGCTGCGCTGGGTCCTCTGCGCGTGGTGGTGTGCACAGAATCGGCATCTGTTCCACTCCTTAATATTAAGGACACAAGTAGTGGGTTTAGCCGCGGAATTCACATCGTTGACGCAGCCTGGCCGGTCACTCAAGGGGGCGTCGACCTCGCCGTGCTGGTGCATAGCAGCGAGGTGGGTACACGCGCCAAGGCCCGCATGGCGGCAGGTCCGATGTTGTTTACGCATTGCGAGAACGCAGCTGAAGTGCCACTGCTGGTGGCGGATCTGCTGCGATCCTGCCCCGATGGGGACTTGGTGGGGGCGCGGCAACGCGTGCTGCATGGTGAGGTGAGGGCTATTGCGTATCGTTTCCCCGAGGTTGCTGATGACCTAGAGAAAGCACTCGCCGTATGCGGTCCGCCACCTCTGGTGACTGCACCGTATGAACAGGAGCCGGTGCTGGCTGTGATCGGCCCAGATTCCACTACGACCACGACGGTGGCGCTGCAACTCCGGCAACGCTGGCAGGTGGCGGACAAACCCCATGCGGGTGTCGACGTCGTGATAGCTGCTGCTCCGCCGCAGGGGTGGGGTCCGCATGATACACCTACCCTTGCGGACGCGATGGCGAAAGTCGGCAGGGTCGTGAGCACGGCCGCACTTCCGCCCGAGGCAGTGCCAGGTATCGCTGTCGCTCAGGGCAGTGTGGAGAAGAATGTGGTGGCTCGCCCGCCAGTGGGGGTCATGCCCATGCCGGAGGCCGCACGATGGATGCATGCCGCAGAGCGTGCGGATCAGCGGGCGCAGGAGCGGCTGCGCGCTGAGCTGTCCAGTATCGAGAGGTTGGCGGGACGTCGATACGCGTCGGCGCGGGACCGCCTTGTCAACTTGTGTGAGCAACGTAACGTCGAGGTGCCACCCCCGTTGCGGCTGGGATGGCGCGCGCTTGTCGACGCCCCGGTGGTCACTGTTGTAAGCGGGGGCGCGCTGTTTCGGTTGGTGCACAGCGTTGTCGACAGCGCTATTCCGGGGCTGTGGCTCGGTGGGATTGTTGCGTTCGGCCTTGTGTGCGGTGCTTTTCGGCTATGGCGGCAGTGGGTGGCCCGGAGACAGCGATGGTGCTCATTGGTTATCTCAATCCTTGCTACTACGAAGGAACTGGATAGTACCAGTTATCAACAACGTGGAGTTTCTGCGGGTGGGCAATGGATCCGTTTAAAGCTCTCCGGTATAGAAAAACAACACAAAACCTAAGGATGGTGTGGGATGGGTGATTGGGTGTCAATGCTGTGTGGGTTGGGTGAGATGACTCCGCTGGAGGAGGTGCTTCCCAACGGCTCATCATCGGGTTTGCTGCTGCATATGGATGGCAAGTCCTTTGCTTTTGAGGGCGAACCTGGTGGCACGGTGGAGCTGAATGATGACCGTGGTGTCAGCGTGTTTACCGACTATAACGGGGATGGTCTGATTGATTCGGTGGCCACGGTCCTGTTTAGCGGGGATTGTTACACGGTGGAATGCGCGCCTGGTGACGCATCTACAGAACAGTGGGGTTTGAACCCGATGGGAGCCTTGGGGGTGGGTGAGCGGGGGGATCCATCCTGGGGGCTTGTCGAGCAGATTACCCCCGAGGGGGTGGCAAACCATTGGTGGGGATTATAGAGATATGTGCAGGAAAAGCGAAGAGATTGGGGGTAATCCAACCGGTAATGACCCCTAAACGGAAAATTGTGGCCAGTTTCTCACCCGAGACCCTGTGTAGGACCTTTGTCTATGACTACGCTGATGAAAGAGAAAGCCCTCAAGTGACACCCAATGTCAGGAGAATTAATGTCTGCAGTTGAAATCCCGGGTCTCGTCGGTCCGGCTCCAACAAACAATGAAGAACTGCTAGCCTGGATCGCCGACGCTGCCGAGCTGTTCCAGCCTGAGTCCGTGGTGTTTGCTGATGGCTCCCAAGAAGAATGGGATCGCTTAGCCTCTGAGCTCGTGGAAGCCGGCACACTTATCCGCCTCAATGAGGAAAAACGCCCCAATAGTTTCTTGGCGCGCTCCAACCCCTCCGACGTGGCACGTGTGGAATCCCGCACGTTCATCTGCTCCGAAACTGAAGAAGGCGCAGGCCCCACCAATAACTGGGCCGACCCGGTGGCCATGAAGGCCGAGATGACTGAGCATTACCGTGGTGCCATGAAGGGCCGCACCATGTATGTGGTGCCGTTCAGCATGAGTCCTGATAACGCCCCTGACCCGAAGTTGGGTGTTCAGCTGACGGATTCCGCCTATGTGGTGATGTCTATGCGCATTATGACCCGCATGGGCCAGAAAGCCCTGGATGCGATTGGTGAGAAGGGCGAGTTCGTGCGCTGCCTGCACTCCGTGGGTGCGCCGCTTGAACCAGGTGAAAAAGACGTTACGTGGCCCTGCAACGACACCAAGTACATTACGCAGTTCCCCGAAACCCGCGAGATTTGGTCTTACGGTTCCGGCTACGGCGGCAACGCTATCCTGGCAAAAAAGTGCTATGCCCTGCGTATCGCCTCGGTAATGGCCCACGATGAAGGCTGGCTGGCGGAGCACATGCTCATCCTGAAGCTCACCTCCCCCGAAGGCAAGTCCTACTACATGGCCGCCGCGTTCCCCTCGGCCTGCGGCAAGACCAACCTCGCCATGCTGCAGCCCACCATTGATGGCTGGAAAGCCGAGGTCGTGGGCGACGATATCGCCTGGCTGCGCTTCGGTGAGGACGGCCGCCTCTACGCCACCAACCCCGAGTTCGGTTTCTTCGGCGTGGCACCCGGTACCAACTACAGCTCCAACCCGAACGCCATGAAGACCATGGAACCGGGCAATACCCTGTTCACCAACGTGGCCCTCACCGACGATGGCGACGTGTGGTGGGAAGGCATGAGCGAGCCGCCCGCCCACGTCATCGACTGGCAGGGCAACGACTGGACCCCGGCCGACGGCAAGAACGGCCGCAAGGCAGCGCACCCGAACTCGCGCTTCACCGTCGCCGCCACCAACAACCCGGCTGTGGATCCCGCCTGGGATGATCCTGCCGGCGTGCCGCTGGACGCCTTCATCTTCGGCGGCCGCCGCTCCGACACCATCCCGCTGGTCACCGAGGCCCGCAGCTGGGTCGAAGGCGTCTACCTGGCCGCCACCATGGGCTCTCAGACCACCGCAGCCGCCGGCGGCAAACAGGGCGTGGTGCGCCGCGACCCGTTCGCCATGCTGCCCTTCTGCGGCTACAACATGGGCG
>ERZ773008.1171-NODE-1171-length-18731-cov-181.202185_pt1 | contig 18731 bp, 17 predicted proteins | sample MGYA00580664_ERZ773008 | MGnify/ENA primary metagenome ERZ773008 (study PRJEB29015, sample SAMEA2738016) | human oral metagenome | biome: human oral; feature: human-associated habitat; material: dental | place: China | collected 2048 ... | reverse complement strand
TTTCCATGGCGGTATCCGTGTTCTTCACACTCTGCGCATCAATAATCAGGAAAGTAGTTGCTTCATGGCGCCCCTGCTTGCGGCGCTCCTCAACTACCTGATTTTTTTTAATGCTTCCTCAAGGATGCTGATGCCACTCTCGCGTGGTTCGGTCCATCTCTGGAAGTAGGAATGCACGGTGCGCCATTTGGGGAAGTCGCCCGGCAAAGCGCGCCAGGAGCAGCCAGTGCGTTGCAGGTAGAGAATGGCACAAAAGACATCGTACAAGTCCACCTGGCGTGGCGCTGTGCGTTTACGGGCACTTTCCAGCAGGGGAAGGAGAGGCGCAAATTGCTCGCGACTGATATCGCTTGGGTAGGTTTTTCTGTTCATGCCGATAGTTTACAGCAGAGGCTGAGACAATGAACACGTTCTAAGGATTTTTGACGAACAGTTCCGACCAGCTCACATTTGCCTCGCTGCCGCTTAGCAGGGAACGCATACCGGACAGGTCAAGCTTGTCCATATAAGGGTTGAAGTCGGTAATACGGTCCATACTGCCGTCGCGGATGTCTGAGGTGGAGAAAGCGACGGTATCTTTGCCTGCACCTGTAACGATGGTATCGCTGCCCGAACCGCCTGTGAGGTAGTCGTTGCCGTCGCCGCCGTAGAGATAGTCGTTTCCACTGCCGCCCGACAACAGGTCGTCTCCACTCATGCCGTAAAGGGTATCGTTGCCGCCCTCACCGTTTAATTGGTTGTGGCCGCTGTTGCCGGTAATGGTATTGTCGCCGTAATTGCCGATGCCGAAAGTGTTGTTGCTGCCGGTCAGGGTCAGGTGTTCGACGTAGGTTGGGATGGTGTAGGAAACACTACTATAGTGGATTAACTTTAAACCAGTACGGCGTTGCCTCGCCTTGCCGTACTATTTGTACTGTCTGCGGCTTTGTCGCCTTGTCCTGATTTAAATTTAATCCACTATATATATCGTATCGACACCTTCTCCCCACCACTCAGTAACTGTATCTTTGACATTATCTACATGGTAGATATCATTCCCGTACCCACCAGACATAGTATCTGCACCGCTGCCTCCGTCCAAAGTATCATTGCCACTGCCACCATCAAGCAGGTCGTTACCTTCGTCGCCGCGAAGAATGTCGTCTCCGTTACCGCCGTATAGGAAATCTCTATCATCACCTCCCATCAGCAGATCGTTGCCTTCGTTGCCGTATAGCGTATCGCTGCCGCGTCCTCCGCTTAATCGGTTATTGCCGCTGTTTCCCGTCAGAATATTATCGGCGTTGTTACCGAATGCGAAGGTATTGTCGTTGCCTGTCAGCGTTAGGTTTTCAACGTGGGTTGGTGCGGTATAGGTAACACTGCTATAAATCGTGTCGATACCGCCGTTCGTTTCCTCAATAACCGTATCGTTTACATTATCCACATGATAGACATCATTTCCCAAGCCGCCGGCCATAGTGTCTGCACCGCTGCCGCCGTCTAAAGTATCGTTGCCTGCATCGCCGCGCAGTATGTCATCACCTTGTCCGCCGTAAAGTTCGTCGCGATCATCACCACCCATTAATAGGTCGTTACCTTCCATGCCATAGAGCGTGTCGCTACCGCGCCCGCCGCTCAAGCGATTGTTGCCGCTGTTGCCGATAAGGCTGTTATCGGCATTGTTGCCAAAGCCGAAGATATTGTCTTTACCTTCTAAAATCAGTTTTTCAACGTGGGTTGGCGCGGTATAGGTAACACTGCTGTATATCGTATCGTAGCCTGCATCTGCGTCTTCGACGACTGTATCTTTTATATTATCTACATAGAAAGTATCGTTTCCCTTTCCTCCGAGCATGGTGTCCATACCCGTACCGCCATATAAGATATCTTCCCCGTCATGCCCAGATAGAAAATCGTTTCCGCTTCCACCATTCGGAACGTCGTTGCCGCCTAGTCCGCAAGTCGGTCATCACCATCGTCGCCCCATAGATAATCGTTGCCATTTCCGCCAAGCATCAGATCATTGCCGCCTTTGCCGTATAGACGGTTGCCGTTGGAATTGCCCGATATAACATTGTCTGCATCATTGCCGATACCTAACATACTGTTGCCCTGCAACTTCAGATCTTCGACATGTTCCGGTAAGGTAAAGTCGGTGCTGCTATAGATTAGATCGCGGCCTTCGTTTTCACGCTCGATGATGGTATCGCCCGCATTTTTACTGTAGTAAGTATCGTTTCCTAAACCACCGTAGAATATGGTATGTCCCGAACTACCATATAAAGTATCATTTCATTACGGTCCGTACCGGTAATAACGACGGATTGGTTGTTTTTTAAAGAAAGCAATGTATCAGCCATAATAGTTCTCCTGTGGAAAAATGGATGGCAAGAGTGAATAATAAATTCATATCTATTTGACATTAAATAGATTTTTTCTTATATGGCATGATGTCGATTGGATCGGGGAAAATAATAATGGAGAAGATATAATAATTTAATATATTGTTTAATATGTTAATTTAAAATTAGAAATAATTAGGTAAAACATTTGGTGTGCCGATAATAGGGAAAGTAAAACTGAAAAGGTCGTCTGAAAACTGTTTTTCAGACGACCTTTTGTCGTTTTATCTCTCAAGAAAGTGAAGGAATTACGACCGAACCTGCCCGTCGCCCAACACTATCCATTTCTGCGAAGTCAGCCCGTGCAGACCGACGGGGCCGCGCACGTGGATTTTGTCGGTGGAAATGCCGATTTCCGCGCCGAGTCCGTACTCGAAGCCGTCGGCGAAACGGGTGGAGGCATTGACCATGACGCTGGCGCTGTCGACCGTGCGCAGGAAGGTGCGGGCGTCGGAGTAGGATTCGGTTACGATGCTGTCGGTGTGGTGGCTGCCGTGGGTGTTGATATGGGCGACGGCTTCTTCGAGGCTGTCGACGATTTTGACGGAGAGGATGGGGGCGAGGTATTCGGTGTCCCAGTCTTCTTCGGAGGCCGTCTGAATGTGGGGCAGGATGGACAGGGTACGCGGGCAGCCGCGCAGCTCGACGTCGCGGGCGGCGTATTTCTCCGCCAATACGGGCAGGATTTCGGCGGCGCGGCTTTGGTGGACGAGCAGGGTTTCCATGGTGTTGCAGGTGCCGTAGCGCGAGGTTTTGGCGTTGAAGGCGATGTTGACGGCTTTTTCGGTGTCGGCGGCGCGGTCGATATAGACGTGGCAGATGCCGTCGAGGTGTTTGATGACGGGTACACGGGCTTCGGCGGCGATGCGGGAAACCAGCGATTTGCCGCCGCGCGGAATGACGACGTCGATAAACTCGGGACTTTGCAGCATGGCGCCGACGCTTTCGCGGTCGGTGTTTTCAATCAGGCTGACGGCCGCTGCGGGCAGGCTGTTTTCAACTAACGCCTGCGTAATCAGTTTGGAGAGCGCCATATTACTGTTGAAGGCTTCGCTGCCGCCGCGCAGGACGCAGGCGTTGCCGGACTTGAGGCAGAGGGCGGCGGCATCGACGGTTACGTTGGGTCGGGATTCGTAAATGATGCCGACAACGCCCAGCGGTACGCGCATTTTGCCGATTTGCAGGCCGTTTTCGCGGGTGCGGAATTCGTCCATTTCACCGACGGGGTCGGGCAGGGCGGTAATCTGGCGCAAACCTTCGCACATGGCATCTATGGTTTTTTCGGTCAGCCGCAGGCGGTCGAGCAGTGCGTCGTTCAAACCTTTCTGCGCGGCCTGTTCCATGTCTTGGGCGTTGGCGGCGAGGATGGCGGTTTGGTGGTGTTTGATGAGTTCGGCAGTGCGCAGGAGTGCGGCGTTTTTTTGCGCGGTTTCGGCGGCGGCAACAATATAGGAAGCCTGCTTGGCGGCGGACGCGGTGCGGCGGACGTAGTCTTGGATGTTTTGCATGGTATTTCTGCGGAAAAAGTAGGAATGGGTTGATGATAAGGTCGTCTGAACGGGAATTCAATACAAAACAGGGTGGAGGCGGCTAACTTGCGGTTTGTTTCACGGCAGTATGGGGTTTCGAGGTCAATGGTGGAAAGGTCGTCTGAAAATTTGAAAGTGGGTTTCAGGAGGCAGTTAGTCGGGCATTTATTCAGACTCCCGCATAGGCAGGGGTGGGAATAACGATGGTGGATAAACACTGTATCGGGAATGGGTAGATTTCGTGGGCAAAGCCCACGCTACTTTTGTCTGAAAAGATAGGGTGAAGGAAAATAAGAAGCCTCTATGCCGTCATTTCCGCGCAGGCGGGAATCCAGAGATTTCAAGCCTTATCAATCTTTAAACATTCCTAAAAATCAAAGTCTGGATTCCCGCCTGCGCGGGAATGACGGCGTGGGTATTGCCATTTTAATCTGTTTTGGAAGGCAGGTTTCAGACGACCTTTTGTCGTATGGTCTTACTGCTGATTACAGGATTGTCGGTTGATGTTTATTAGGATTCCGTTTCCGCCAATTCCTCCGCTGCTTTTTGAACCATGTCCGGCCTGAGTTTGTTCAGACAGTCGGTGTGTCCCAGCGGGCATTCGCGTTTGAAGCAGGGCGAGCATTCGAGGTGCAGGCTGACGATTTTGGCTTTTTGGCTCAAGGGCGGGGTGTGGTCGGGGCTGGACGAACCGTAGGCGGCAACGAGTTTGCGGTCGAGAGCGGCGGCGAGATGCATCAGGCCGCTGTCGTTGCAGACGACGGTGTCGGCGCAGGAAAGCAGGTCAATCGCTTCGGAAAGGTTGGTTTTGCCGCAAAGGTTGGTGCAGAGGTCGTCTGAAAGTCGGTTGATTTCTTCGGCGATGTCGAAATCTTTTTGCGAGCCGAACAGCCAAACCTGCCAGCCTTCCGCTAGATAGCGGCGGCCGAGTTCGGCAAAATGGCGCGCGGGCCAGCGTTTGGCGGGGCCGTATTCCGCGCCCGGGCAGAAGGCGAGAACAGGTTTGTCGGTGTTTAAGCCGTATTTGGCAAGGGCGGCGGCACGGCTTTCGGGGGAAATGGTGAAACGCGGGTTATCGGAATGTCCGTTGAAGTCCGCCTGTGTCGGGTGGGCGAGGGCGGTGTAGCGGTCGACCATCAGGGGCAGGGCGGCTTTGTCGAGCTTGCGAATATCGTTGAGCAGCAGATAGCGCGATTCGCCGATGTAGCCGGTGCGCTGTTTGATGCCGGTGGCGAAGGCGATGAGGGCGGATTTGAGCGAACCGGGCAGGACGATGACTTGGTCGTAACCTTGTTTGCCCAGTTCGCGCCCGATGCGCCAGCGTTTTTTCAGTTCCAACGCGCCGTGTCCGAACGGGTTTTCGATGACGCGGCTGATTTCGGGCATACGCTCGAACACCGCCATCGACCATTTGGGCGCGAATGCGTCTATGGTGCAGCCGGGATGGAGTTCGTGCAGGCGGCGGTAAAGCGGCTGGGTCATGACGCAGTCGCCGATCCAGCTCGGGGTGATGATGAGGATTTTTTTGGACATGGTGGTAGGGTAGGTTTGTATTGCGCGATATTGTAGCCGATTTAAAAAGGTCGTCTGAAAAACATTTTCAGACGACCTTTTTGCATTGTGGGCGATTAATGCCAACGGCTGTCGTTTTCGCACGGAATACCGTCATGATCACCGTCCATTTTGGTATTTGGGCAGTTTTTGATAAAAAATTCCGCCTCTTCCAAAGAATTCATTTGAGAACAGTGCTGACGACCGTCGCATTTGAATGCAGTGGTAGTGCCAGTGGTAGCAGCGGAGCCGGTTGAGGCAGTTGAACCGTGTTTGAAAGCAGTACGCCCGCTTGCCGCGTCTTTCCATGCCTTGCGTTCGGCTTTCATCTTTTCGGCAACTTCGGACACCATTGTAACCGGTGCAGCCGCTGTTGCTTCCTGTGTCTGACGGCGGTATTCCTGCCAATGGTTCCAGCCGAACCATCCGCCTGCGGCAAAGAGGGCAATGACGGGGATGATCCACAGGAGTTTGGAAAAGGCTGCTTTAAAAGGCTCGGGCTCGGGGGCGAAAAAGTCGGCTTCGCCGATGCAGTCGGAAGCGAAGCAGATGTTTTCCGCTTCGTCGCGTCCGCGTCTGCCTTTGATAATTTCAAACGATACACGCTGACCTTCGGCGGGCGGGTGCGGCAGTGTGGTGAAGGCGGAGAGCGGGGCGAATATTTCCTTACCCATGTTTTCTTCCCGGATAGCTCCGAACTTCCGGTTGTCGTTCCAGCGGATGATGGTTCCGTAATGACGCATTTTATCTATATAGAATAGTTGTTGTTTAGGTCGGTATTTTAAACGAAATATATAAATGAACAAGGGGAAGGGTTGATATTTATATGTAAATTTTGGGTTTTGAAGTTAAGAAAGATATTTTTGAAAACAGGTTGTTAATATTTTTATGATTTTATGGGTGCGTTGTTGGTGTCGTGTTGGGGTCGTCTGAAAACTCGTCTTCATGTTTGAGCGAACGTGCTTTATCCGCTTTCAGACGACCTGTGTATTGCATCAAAGCAAAGGCTGCTGCCGCACGATGGCGCGGATGACGGCGCGGTTGGGGTGCAAGGCGGTGCGCAGGCGTTGGGACAGCGGCTGGGGCAGACCGAGGATGTCGGCAGCGATGGCGGCAGCGCAGATAGGTGCGGTGGCGAGGCCGCGCGTGCCGTGGGCGGTGTTGATGTAGGCGTTCGGCAGGTAGGGACAGGGGACGTTGTCGAGGCGGTAGTTTTTGTCCAACGCGAGTTTGGCGTAGGTGGTCTGTATGGCGGCGATGTCACCGAGTGCGCCGACGACGGGCAGGTGGTCGGGGCTGTCGCAGCGCAGGGCGGCGTGTCCTTGCGGCGGGGAAGAGAGGTCGTCTGAAAACGAGTAAAGAGAGTTTCGCTCAAACGAGTTTTGCTCAAACAATGATTGCGCCAATGGTGGGTTGAGTTGTTGTAGGGCGGCGCGGTTGGCGGTTTCTTCGTGCGGATGCCAAGCGTCGTCGTTGCTGTTGAGGACGAAGGTTGCGCCGTAGCAGTGTTGCCCTTGCCAGCTCGGGCTGATGTAGCTTTCGCCGGATAAGGCGCAGCGCAGGCGTGTGGAAAAACCGCTTGCCGCCGCTATGCCGGTTTGCCCGCGAATTTGGCGGAAAGGCAGGGCGGAGACGTTCGCGTCGGCGGCGTTCGGGCTGTGCGCGCCCATGCAGTAAATAATGCAGCGTGCGCTGAAGCTGCCGCGCGGCGTGTGCGCCGTCCAGTTTGCGCCGTCATATTCGGCGGAGGATAGGGGCGTGTTTTCGTGCAACGCAATCAGCGGATGATTCAGCAAGGCGCGGACAACGGCGGGCGGGTTCAGCCATACGCCCTGCGGCCAGTAAAGGCCGTCTGAAAAGACGTCTATGCCTGCGATTTGCGCGGCTTCGTCGGCGGAGACGCTGCGGTAAAGGTGGGTGTGATGCTGCTGTAAACCCAATGCCTGATTGCGTTTGCGTTCGGCTTCGTCGAAATTGAGGTGCAACACGCCGTCGCCGCCCCATGCGTCGGAATCGGGCAGCAGGTCTTGCAGTAGGCGGCGGGTGTAGCCGTAGCCCGCCAGCAGCAGTTCGGTCTGCTCGGTGTCGTGCGGCGAGATTTTGGCGTAGAGCAGCCCTTGGCGGTTGCCGCTGCCGCCTTGCGCCGCTTTGCCCGCCTCCAAAACGGTAACGCGCACGCCGTGTTCCGCCAGTTTGCGCGCGGTCGCAGCGCCGGCAATGCCCGCGCCGATAACCAGCGCGTGTTCGGGCGGGGTGGTGGCTTGAGGTCGTCTGAACCAAGGTTTGACGGGTTTGGGCGCGGCTTGCTGCACGGTTTCGGTCTGCCATTCGATACGGTCGAAATGTTCGTGCAGGCTGTCGGCGCGCTGCGGCGGGATAAGCCAGAGATGCACATCAGGCAACAGGTTTTCTAGAAAGTTGACGCTGTTGAACTGAAGGCATTTCAGGGCTTGGTCGAGGCGGTTTTTCAGACGGCCTTCCAGCTCGGTCGGGGCATCGGACAAATGAAAATCGGGCATGCGGTTTTCGGTCAGACAAGCAACCAGATGCAGCGGCGCGGGATGAGTTTCAATCACACGGGCAAGTTCGGCGGGGGCGGGCAGGGTGTTCCAAGCGAGGATGGGCATGGCGGAGTCGTCTGAAAAAAAAGGTGGGTAAAAACGGGTAAGGAGTCAGAATGGGTATAGCAGATTAAAATAAGAAGTGCCAACATTGTCATTCATGCTTGTAGGCTTGAGATTATGTTAATCACTAAACATTTCTGAAAGATTGAGGTCTGGGTTTCCACTTGCTCGGCAGGCATGGGATAAGGCTGCCGGATAAAGAGGTCGTCTGAAAATGGTTGTGTAATGGGTTATAAAAAATTGGTCGATGATGGCATATCTTTGATGTTGCAATATCCGTTGTGATCATGCTATTTGTTATGGTTATTGCTAAATTGGATGACTTTGGTTAAAGTCGTTTGTAATAATTTCTTTAATAAATTTTAATAAATAATAAAAGGCATAAAATGAAAAAGATGCTTAAGAATGCATTAAAAGAAGCAATTAAAGAGGTATTTGAAGAGGCGGCAAAAGGGGTATTGCATTATGTGGATAATTTTTTTGTTATGGTAGGTTATTTCTTTGCCGTTGCAATATTCGGCAGTATCGCAATCATTGCATACTATTTTTATCCAATCATTACAACAATAGTTTTAGCCCTTGCTGTAATTGGTTGGGTAGCGGAATTCTTTGAACGCCGCAAATCTAGAAACAGCTAAACCCGATTTAAATTAATGGCCCGCCTTCATTCGGCGGGCAGTTTCTTTGAATATGCGTTTTCAGACGACTTTAATATATCACCCTTATAAAGCGATGATTGCCAATATTTAATGTCCTTTGGCTTTAAAAGGAACATCTGTTTATTTATACAAGCTGTTCGCCCCAGTGTAATTTTTGGCGCAGGGTTCGGAAGTATTGGTAGTCGGTGGGGTGGAGGATGCGCAGGGGGTTGTGGTAGCGGCGGATGATGATGCGGTCGAGGTTTTGTACGTCGATAAAGGATTGTCCGTCGAAATGGACGCGGGCATCGCCGCTTTGGGTAACGAGGATTTCGATTTCGGAGGTATCGGGAATGGCGATGGGGCGGTTGGTCATGGATTGGGGGCAGATGGGTACGAGGGTGAAGGCGTGCAATCCTGCCTGCATGATGGGACCGCCGGCGGCTAGTGAGTAGGCGGTGGAGCCGGTGGGGGTGGAGACGATGAGGCCGTCGGAGCGTTGGGTATAGACGAATTCTTGGTTGATGAAGACTTCGAACTCTATCATCTGGCCTGCGCCGCCGCGTGAGAGGACGGCATCGTTGAGGGCGAGGGCGCGGTGGATGGTTTCTCCGTCGCGAACAAGGGTGGCTTCGATGAGGATGCGCTCTTCGGGCAGGTATTTGCCTTCGAGGACGGGCAGCAGCTCTTCGGTCATGTTTTCGCGGGGGATTTGGGTGAGGAAGCCTAAATGCCCTTGGTTGATGCCGATAACGGGCACGGTACGGGGGGCGATTTCGCGGGCGACGGAGAGGAAGGTGCCGTCGCCGCCGAGGACGATGACGAGGTCGCAGTGTTTGCCCAAGTCGGATTTGCTGACGATGTGGCAGCCGACGGTATCTTGAACATAGATGCAGCGTTCTTCTATGCCGATTTCGTCAAGATAGACGGTGAGGCCGTGTCCCTGCAGGAATTGGATGAGGGTGTGGGCGGTATTTTGGATTTCGGGGGTATTGGGGCGGGTTACGATACCGATGTTGTGAAACGGGCTGTTCATAGGCATGGGTCGTCTGAAAATTAGTCTATCCAGATGTCGCGTTCGAGCCGGTCGAGGCGTTCGTTGAGACGGGCAACGTCGTCGCGCAGTTTGTCCACTTCTTCCATCCAGGCGGACAGGGTGGCGGCGTCGATAACGGGGGATTCGGGTTCGCGGGAAAAGTCGCTGATTTGCTCGGCTATGCTTTGTCCGATTTTTTTGACGGTTTGTCCGATGTTAGCAGCGCGTCCGCTGATGCTGCTTGCGAGTGAGTCGCCGAAGATGCGGGCGAGATCGTCTGATGCGTAGTAGCGCAGGCTGCCGAGTATGGGCAGGACGGTCATGCCGAGCATGAGGTCGCCTTCGAGGCTGATGTCGCCGACGCCGGGTTCTTGTCCGGTCAGGATTTTGCGGATGGCGCTTTGGTGGAAGGTGATGAGGGTGTCGGCGGGTTGGTCGGCGGTTTCGAGAAAGCCATCGTGATTGATGCGTCCGGTCAGTCCGAATCCGGCGAGGTTGAGGCTCAGGGTTTTGCCTGACAGGCGGGACAGGTCTTGTTGATGTTCCGGATTTTGCTGTATCAGGTGGTTGATAACGGGAAATAGGGCGGACATAGGGTGTTCTCGATACTTTCGGGCTTGGGGTTGTATAGTGGGTGAACTTGATTTGTACGGCGATGCTTTGCCTTATCCTGATTTTGTCGACTCACTATGTTAAGTAAGACTGTATTTTTTGGTTTTGGTTTTGCCGCTGCCGAAAGGTCATCTGAAACGGTCGCGGAGCGCCAATTTTACAGGCTTAAGCCGTCGGCGGAAACGGTATTTACAATTTTGCCACCGCTTGTGTCGTCGGGTGAGAAATCGGGCGGCGGGAGACCGAGTTTGGCGGCTTCGGCGGTATAGAAATCGCGGCGGGTCGGGTGGCGCGGTTCGACGATGTTGCGGATGCGTCTGCCGTTTGGATGGAGGGTCGTCTGAAACAGGGTTTCGACGGCGATGTCGCGGTGGACGATATTGACGGGCTGGTTGCCGCCCGGGATGTTTTGCTTTTGAACAAGACGGCTGACGGGATGGCGTTCGGCGCAATAAAGCCCGCCCAACCGCAGGATGTCGATGTTCGGAACGCCGCTGTCGAACAGGTATTGCTCGGCGGCGAGGATTTGGCGGGCGGACTCGGTTTGCGGGTCGGGTGTGGCAGTTTCGTCGCATTCGCGCGCTTTATCGCCGTAAACGCTGGTGCTGCTGGTGAAAATCAGGTGTTGCACGTTACACGCTCGGGCAAGTTCTGCCCATTGTTTGACGGTATCGGCGTAATGCGTCAGCGAGGATGGCGGCAACAGGCAGAACCAAACGGGTTTGTCGGCGTGGTGCCGCCAAAAGCTTGTATCGCGGGCAAGGTTCGCGCTTTGAAACACGTTGTCTTGATTGAGGTCGATGGTGTCGAGGTGTACGGGCAGATTAATATCGTCCGAAGTCAGGCTGCGCTTGATGGCGGCAACGCGGCTGTCGTGTTTGTAGAGTTTCTGCGCCAAAGGACGGCCGAGGTAGCCCAAGCCTAAGATGGATGCGTCGGGGGAAGTATTCATGATTTTGATGGTTTAGATGTAGTCTTTTACGTTCGGGCTTCTGCCGAACACGGCTTGGTGAGATTGGCGGATACAGAGCCGGTTGAACATGACGCGTTGGGTTTGGTTGCCGTCAATAATCTTCACTTTGCCTTGCAGTTTCGGCGCGTCATGATGGAAAGTATTTTTAAAATCGTGCCAGCGTGCGGCTTGCAGGTGGACGACGGCAAACATATCGTGGGAAATATTGACGCCGATGCTGATGAGTTCGGATGATGCCTGAAGGCAGAAACCGCTGTCGCCAAAGAGGCACAGCCCCGTATCGTCGGGATAGCGGAACAGCTCGATTTTGACGGCTTGCGGTTCGGCAAAAACGGCGCAGAACAGCCGCTCGAACAGCGACGGTTGCGAAACGCCTTCGCTCAACATGCCATACAGCCCTGAGAGCCAGTTGACATAGCCGAGAAAGGAAAAATGGAAATCCTGCATGATGGATTCGATGCGTTTCGGGTCGCGGCGGCTGATGAGGCTGACGAACTCGAATCCCGCTTCGGGGAGCCGTGAGCGCAGGATTTGAAGTAGGCGGTAGGCAAACGGGTTTTGATGGTTGCGGGGATTGCGCAAAATGCCGAGAAATTTGAGCCGCAGCACGCGCCACAGCGCATCGGGGACTTTGACTGAGTCTGTTTCGGTGAAACCGGCTTCGCTCGTTTTAACGAAACTCGCTTCGCTCATTTTCAGACGACATCCGGGCAGCGTGCGCAAGTGTTCGCAGGCATCTTCGTAGCCGCTTTCGTGGCGGTTGAACCAGCTTTCTAGGTTGTATTGGTTGCCGGTGTTTTCAACGAAAGCCAGCGTATAGAGGTTTTTCGCCGCCAGATTGCCGATGATGTTGACGCTTGCCGCTTCAGGCGGGGCGGCCGGTTTGGCAGCGTGTTTGCGTTTTTTCCTTTCATTATGCGGCTGATAGGAATGAGTGCCAAACAAGGATAGGGGCAGCCGGTAAACATTTTGGTTTTGCGGACTGACTTGGGGATTGTGCGCATGCTGCCGTTGTTCGGTTTGGGCGATATAGTGGTGTTCCTTGGTCGGATTCGCCGTCAAAAGCGCATAGGGCTTACTGCTGCCTTCGGGCAGAGGCTGGTCGCCTAGAATGAAAACTTGTCGGGTCATGGCTTGGGAAAGGTCGTCTGAATGTGCTGATTATAGTTTATCGGGGCAGAGGTATTCAAAATCCCTGCAATAGATTGGAACGCAGGTTTTATAGCCGATTGAAATAAAAGGGCTGTCATTCCCGTCGGTGTTTATTCAGGGACGGGAGAAGGCATTAATTGTTTTGGTTTGAATTGGCTAGATTGAGTTTTCAGACGACCTAAAAACGGTTTTTCAATTCCCGCAGCGCGGCGAATACTTCCAAACCGCTGTCCAGTTGCTTCCCTACCAATTCTTCAACCCGTTCGCGGACATGGAGCAAATCGACCCGTAAAAACGGATTGATTTTGCGTTCATGCGCGAGGGTTACGGGCAGGGTCGGCGTATCTTCCGCCGCGCGCAAAGCCGCTTGAATATCGGGATTTTCCGGTTCGATAAATTCGGCGAAACGCAGATTAGAGGCGGTGTATTCGTGCGCGGGATAAAACAGCGTGTCTTCGGGCAACTGATTGAATCTTTGGAAACTGTCGTACAACTCTTCTATCGTTCCCGTAAACACCCTGCCGCAGCCGGCAGAGAATAATGTATCGCCGCAGAAAACGTGTAAACCTTCGGCGTTTTCCAAAAGATAGCTGACGTGGCGGTCGGTATGGCCGGGTGTCGCCCACACGGTAACCAGCCCGTCGCCGAAGGGAAACTGCGTACCCGCCGTAACCGTATGCGTTGCCAAGTCAATATCCACCTCGCCGTACACAGGCGATTCCATAAAGCCGTTTTTGAGAGATTGGACTCCGCCGATATGGTCGTGATGCAGATGGGTAATCCACGTTTGCGCCAGCATCAGGCGATTGCGGACGAGGAATACCAAAACCGGCGTGGCATCAGACGGATCGACGCAGGCGGCGTGATTGCCGTCTTGAATCATCCAGATGTAGTTGTCGTTCAGGGCTTTGACAGGGGTGATGTTCATAATGTGGTTTCCTCACTTGGAAATAGCGGATTTTAGCTGATGATGAAAAGGTCGTCTGAAAATCTTGAACAAGTTTTTCAGACGACCTTTTTTATGAACGGATAAAAATAGCGGCAGAGGGTTCGGATTATTTTTGATCTATGTGTTCATATCCGGGGCAATCTGCGTTGCTTGCCCAAAAGATACCGTCGCTGTCGAGATAGACGGAGCAGGCCTCTTTGCTTTTGTATCCGTCATTCGGCTTGGCTTCGAGCAGGAAGCCCGAGGCGGACGGATTCTTTTTCTCTTCTGGGGTGTTTTGATAGTCGAAAAACCGGATGGTGAAGTATTCGTTTTGAACCAGGTCTGTTGCCGGGAAATTCTCAAATGTACGGTTTTGTGCGTAGAAGCGTTCGAGATTATGGGCATTGATCAGCAGCTCGGAACGGACGTTCTCCAAACGGCTTTTACGGATAAAGCGTTCGTAGGACGGATAGGCAAGGGTGGCAAGGATGGCGAGGATGACGATGACGATGAGCAGCTCGACCAGCGTGAAGCCTTTTTGTAATGTGTTTTTCATGATATGTCGTAATTTTTATTGTATGGGCGGGAATTCAGACTGCAATTATAGTTCTTTTCTCCCATTTTGAATGTTTGGATAAATTTCAGGATTGGGAAAATATGTAAATGCGTTGCAATTTCTTGGAAATGGTTTTTTATAAAATGATTATAAAACAATTTATTATGATTTTATTTGATTTGCCGTTGACTTGGCTGTAGTAAAGGCTTGCAGTAAAATCCGCTCGTTTTCAGCGTTTTCGGCGGATAAGTGTTGGGATTATGCGACATGAATCGGGTGCCGGATTGAACAGATGAAATGGATGAATCAGAAAGTCAGTTATGGCAAAAATTATTAATAAATGGACGGTTGGAATAACGGTTGCTGCGGTGCTTGGGTTTGCTGCGTGGTCTTATTTCCAGCCCGAACCTCAAACTTCTTACATCACGGAAACGGTCAAACGCGGCGACATCAGCCAGACGGTATCCGCTACGGGCGAGATTTCGCCGTCGAATTTGGTGTCGGTGGGCGCGCAGGCTTCGGGGCAGATTAAGAAGCTGTACGTCAAGCTCGGGCAGCAGGTTAAAAAAGGCGATTTGATTGCGGAAATCAATTCGACCACTCAGGTGAACACGCTGAATACGGAAAAATCCAAGCTGGAAACGTATCAGGCGAAATTGGTTTCCGCCGAAATCGCGCTGAACAGCGCGGAGAAGAAATACAAGCGCGAGGCGGCTTTATGGAAGGAAAACGCGACGTCCAAAGAGGATTTGGAAAGCGCGCAGGATGCGTTGGCTGCGGCTAAGGCAAACGTTGCCGAGCTGAAGGCTTCCATTAAACAAACCAAAATTTCCATCAATACTGCCGAATCGGAATTGGGCTATACCCGCATTACTGCGACGATGGACGGTACGGTGGTGGCGATTCCGGTGGAAGAAGGGCAGACCGTGAACGCGGTGCAGTCCACGCCGACGATTATCCAATTGGCGAATCTGGATACGATGTTGAACAAAATGCAGATTGCCGAAGGCGATATTACGAAGGTGAAGGCGGGGCAGGATATTTCGTTTACGATTTTGTCCGAACCGGATACGCCGATTAAGGCGAAGCTCGACAGCGTCGATCCGGGTTTGACTACGATGTCGCTGGGCAGCTATACCACCAGCACGGACACGACTTCCAATGCGATTTACTACTACGCCCGCGCTTTGGTGCCTAATCCCGACGGTAAACTTTCCATCGGTATGACGACGCAGAATACGATTGAAATCAACAGCGTGAAAAACGTTTTGCTCGTGCCGACGCTGACGATTAAAAAACACGACGGCAAATCGTTTGTCAGCGTTTTGGGCGCGGACGGTAAAGCTTCGGAACGCGAGATTACGGTCGGTCTGAAAGACAGTATGAATACCGAAGTGAAAAGCGGTTTGAAAGAAGGCGACAAGGTAGTGATGTCGGAAATGAGCGCGGCGGAGCAGGCTGAAGCGGCACAACGCGCCATGCAGGGCGGTCCGCCGAGATAAATAGGCAATAGGTCGTCTGAAAGTTTTGTTTGTTAGCAAAACTCCCCTTTCAGACGACCTTTCCACTCCATACATCATTATCGGTCGGAAACACTTATGAGCTTAATCGAATGTAAAAACATCAACCGCTACTTCGGCAGCGGCGCGAACCGCGTTCATGTTTTGAAAGATGTCAGCCTGTCGATAGAGAAGGGCGATTTCGTCGCCATCATCGGGCAGTCCGGTTCGGGCAAATCCACGCTGATGAACATCCTCGGCTGCTTGGATAGCGCGACTTCGGGTTCGTATCAAATCGACGGCATCGAAACCGCCAAAATGGAGCCGGACGAGCTGGCGGCATTGCGGCGCGAACGCTTCGGCTTTATTTTCCAACGCTACAACTTGTTAGGCTCGCTGACGGCGCGGGATAACGTCGCCCTGCCTGCCGTGTATATGGGCATGGGCGGCAAAGAGCGTTCCACGCGTGCGGAGAAGCTGTTGCAGGATTTGGGTTTGGAAGGCAAGGAAGGCAACAAACCCAGCGAACTTTCCGGCGGTCAGCAGCAACGCGTCTCCATCGCCCGCGCCCTGATGAATGGCGGCGAAATCATCTTTGCTGACGAACCGACCGGCGCGCTCGATACCGCCAGCGGCAAAAACGTCATCGAAATCATCCAAAAGCTGCATAAAGAAGGGCATACCGTGATTATGGTGACACATGATCCCGGTATCGCCGCCATCGCCAACCGCATCATCGAAATCCGCGACGGCGAAATCATCTCCGACAGTTCAAAAAATCCCGAAATCCCTGAAAGCAAAATAGAACGCATCAAAGAAAAATCTTCATGGCTGTTTTATTACGACCAATTCGTCGAAGCCTTCAAAATGTCGGTGCAGGCGATTATGGCGCACAAAATGCGTTCGCTCCTCACCATGCTCGGCATCATCATCGGTATTGCCTCGGTCGTGTCCGTCGTCGCTTTGGGTAATGGCTCTGAGAAAAAAATCCTCGCAGACATCAGCGCGATGGGGACGAACACCATCAGCATCTTCCCCGGTCGCGGATTCGGCGACAGGCGCAGCGGCAGGATTAAAACCCTGACCATTGACGATGCAAAAGTTATCGCCAAACAAAGCTACGTCGCTTCCGCCACGCCGCAGACGACCTCCGGCGGCACGCTGACCTACCGCAACACCGACCTGACCGCCTCGCTTTACGGCGTGGGCGAACAATATTTCGACGTACGCGGGCTGAAGCTGGAATCAGGCCGCCTGTTTGACGAGGGCGATGTCAAAGAAGACGCGCAAGTCGTCGTGATCGACCAAAACACCAAAGAAAAACTCTTCGGCGCGGACGTCAATCCTTTGGGCAAAACCGTCCTCTTCAACAAACGCCCTCTGACCGTTATTGGTGTGATGCAAAAAGAGGAAAACTCCTTTGGCAACGCCGACGTATTGATGCTCTGGTCGCCCTATACGACCGTGATGCACCAAATTACCGGCGAGAGCCACACCAACTCGATTACCGTCAAAATCAAAGACGACGCCAACACCCAAGTCGCCGAAAAAGGACTGACCGAGCTGCTCAAAACGCGGCACGGCACGGAAGACTTTTTCATGAACAACAGCGACAGCATCAAGCAAATGGTTGAAAGCACCACCGGCACGATGAAACTGCTGATTTCCTCCATCGCCCTGATTTCATTGGTGGTCGGCGGTATCGGCGTGATGAACATCATGCTGGTGTCCGTAACCGAGCGCACCAAAGAAATCGGCGTGCGTATGGCGATCGGCGCGCGGCGCAACAACATCCTGCAACAATTCCTGATCGAAGCGGTCTTAATCTGTATCATCGGCGGCTTGGTCGGAGTAGGGCTGTCCACGCTCATCAGCCTTGTGTTCAACCATTTCGTCACCGAATTTCCGATGGAAATTTCCATCGGCTCCGTCATCGGCGCGGTTGTCTGCTCGACAGCTATCGGCGTGGCGTTCGGTTTTATGCCCGCCAACAAAGCCTCCAAACTCAACCCGATTGACGCCTTGTCTAAGGATTAAAGTTTCAGACGGCCTCCAAACCCCAAAGGTCGTCTGAAAATCCCGTTTGGCTATTGTCATCACAATGAATATATAGTGGATTAACAAAAATCAGGACAAGGCGACGAAGCCATAGACAGTACAGATAGTACGGAACCGATTCACTTGGTGCTTCAGCACCTTAGAGAATCGTTCTCTTTGAGCTAAAGCGAGGCAACGCCGTACTGGTTTAAAGTTAATCCACTATACACACACCGAGGAAAACCTAATGATTACCCTGCATGTATTGGCACAGTCCCGCGCCCTGCGCATCGTCTGGCTGCTCGAACTCATCGGCGCGCCGTATCAAATCAAAACCTACGCGCGCCATCCCGAAACCCTGCTCGCGCCTGAGGAACTCAAAGCCGTACACCCGCTGGGCAAGTCCCCCGTTATCGACGACGACGGATTCGTACTCAACGAAAGCGGCGCGATTACCGACTACCTGATTCAAACCTACGGCGGCGGACGCCTCATGCCCGAACGCGACAGCCAAGATTACTGGCATTACCAACGCTGGCTGCACTATGCCGAAGGTTCGCTGATGCCCTTGCTTTTGCTTGGGCTGGTGTTCCGCAAAATAGAAAACGCCCCCATGCCGTTTTTCATCAAGCCCGTCGCACGCAAAATCAGCGGCAACGTCAAAAACGGCTTTATCGAGCCGCAAGCTGCCCTGCATCTAGCCTATGTCGAAAACGAATTAAACGGCAAAGACTGGCTGGTCAACAACCAACTCAGCGGCGCGGACATCATGATGAGTTACCCGCTGCAAGCCGCCGCCGACCGCTTCAGATTGGCGGACTATCCCAACATCCGCGCTTATTTGCAGCGCATCGAAAACGACCCCGCCTATCAGACGGCGGTAGAGAAAGCAGGCGGCCCGCTGTTGCGTTTGGATAAATAAGGTCGTCTGAAAAGCAAAAGCCGGGTTTGGCAGCCCGACGAGATACCGAACATACAGTTCACACAATACATTGCGAAAACAGCCCGAGCGTCGTCCGAACCCGCAACATATAGTGGATTAACTAAATCAGGACAAGGCGACGAAGCCATAGACAGTACAGATATAGTCAATTAAAATCAAAATAGGACACTAGCGCATCGTCAAATCGGGCGTAATCAGACAAAACGGTTCTCAGATACCGCTTAATATTCGCCCACACCTTCTCAATCGGGTTGAGCTCAGGTGAA
>ERZ773008.1166-NODE-1166-length-18822-cov-2.970853_pt1 | contig 18822 bp, 16 predicted proteins | sample MGYA00580664_ERZ773008 | MGnify/ENA primary metagenome ERZ773008 (study PRJEB29015, sample SAMEA2738016) | human oral metagenome | biome: human oral; feature: human-associated habitat; material: dental | place: China | collected 2048 ... | reverse complement strand
AGCTACCCGCTAAAAGTTCTGCGCTGCTTAGGACGCGCAGACTTCGCACCAAAATCCCGCCGCCGCTTTGCGGGACGCTGCGAAACGAAATGTCAAAGCCAAAATTGTGAAAAAATATCTCGCCCGCCCGCGACGTGCGCTTGTAGGTGTTTCGATCCGCGCCCGTAAAATACGCCTCGATCTCCGCGAAGGCGAATTCCGCGCCACTTACGCAAAGCACATAGTTTTGCAGCAGATTGCGCATGAAATTTTCGATCTTTGCTTGCGCTCGCTCGGCATCAAACTGCGCCTGCGGCGGCTCATCACCGAACGCAAGCGCTTGTCTGACGCCTGGCTCCGACTGCGATGGACGGACGTTAAATTTTAAGTGTGCTTTCTCGGCATTAAACAGCGGTTCGGCATTAAATTTTAAAATTTCATCTTGCTGCACGCCGCTAGAATATGGCTGTACGCCACAAAATTCCGCATCACCTTGTGATTTTAAGGGCTTGTCCTTGTTCCCGTCTCTCGCGCTTCCTGCAAGCTTGGAATTTTTTAAAGCAAGCTTTGAACCCGCCGAAATTCCAAACTCCGCCGCGTCGATTTTTGAGAAAAATTTTTCTAAATTTTCATCGCCCAGCATTTTGCTCTTCCGTAGAATTTCCTTCGCGCCTCATCTTGTCCGCCTTGCTGCCCGCGGTGCCAACTTCGCCGTTGTTTGCCTCGGCGCGCGTTAAATTTCCCTCGCCGTCCGTTGCGTTCATATCGCCTCGCGCTAAATTATCGCCGCCGCTCGTCGTGTTTACTTCGTTATCTTTAAAATTCAGAGCTTCGCAACGATCTACGCCTAAACGCTCGAAATAATATCTCTCTCGCTCGCCTAAGTTTTCCACTCCCCTTTCGCATACGCGCTTGATATACGCCTTGCTAGGGTATCTAAGCCGATTGAGCGCCAATTCACTACCTGCGTCTGCGCGCTTTATCAGCTTGGCGATGCAGGCGTCATCCTCTTCACTATTTGCGATATAATCCCATACGCCACAGTATCTATCACCGCTCAGCGTCGTAATCAAAAAATAAACCCAAAGCAGGATTATGGCAATCGATATGCTTCCTTTTATTTTTAAAGATCTCTTTTTTACCATGTTTTTCCTTGAGTAATAAATTTTAACTCATTTTTTCACAAATTTGACCAACGGCATAAAATTTACGATATCGCCTTCAAGGCTAATCTTATCGCCCAGCATTTTGTTCTTCCGTAGAATTTCCTTCGCGCTTCGTCGTGTCCGCCTTGTTGCCCGTAGTGTCAGCTTCGCCGTTGTTTGCCTCGGCGCGCGTTAAATTTCCCTCGCCGTCCGTCGTATTTGCTTCGCTGTCTTTTAATTTGGGCGTTTCAAAGCCCCAAGCGCTACAACGATCTTTGCTATAACGCTCGAAATAAAATCTTTCTCGCTCACCTAAGTTTTCCACCCCCTTTTCGCACACTCGCTTGATATATTCCATAGTTGGATATCTAAGCCTATTTTCTGCAAAACTATTTCCATCATCCGCGCGCTTTATCAGCTTAGCGATGCAGGCGTCATCCTCTTCGCCTTTCCTATCAGAAAAGAATTCCTCCATATTGCAATACATACCGCTGCTTCTTATAACTCCATAAATAATAAAAAACCCCGCAATTAGCATAATAAAAATTTTACTTTTACTAGTTTTCAAGCTCGCCTCCTTCGCGATTAAATTTTGATTTTTTCCGCAGATTTACGATTTGCGGGCGGATCGTAAACTCGCTCACGTTGGACTTAGTGCGTAGAATTTGCAGCACAAAATTTGCGATCTCCCCCGCATCCACGAAGCTCGCCTCATCATCTGCAGGCTCGAAGCTCAAATCCTCGTAAAACGGCGTTTTGGTGATGTCCGGGTTGATGCAGCTTACTCTGATCTGCTTGCGCGCCTCCTCGAAAAGGCAGAGTAGAAACGCCCGCAGCCCCGCCTTGCTCGCGCTATAAACCGCGCTAAAGCGGCTCGCTCGCAGCGCCTCGATCGAGCTAATGCCGATGATATGGGCGCGGTTGCGCTTTAAATTCGGCAAAAGCGCGCGCGCGATGATGATGTTTGCGGCAAGATTTACGTTTAAAATTTTTAAAATTTCGCTCTCGCTCATCGCCTCAAGCGGCGCAAATTTCGCCGTACCCGCGCACAAAATCAGCGCGTCAATCTCACACGCCGCAGCCAGCGCGCGGCACTCTTTTGCCAGCGCGTCCGTATCCTCAAAGCGCGAGGCCAGCGTTAAAATTTCATAGCCGTTTTGTCGCAGAAGCTCCGCAACCGCGCTGCCGATACCGCCGCTTGCGCCCGTGATCAATGCTTTCATCTTTTCTCCTTTAAATTTTCATGCCGCTTCGGCGCGTTAAATTTAGTGCGCCGAGTAAATTTTCCTACGCTAAATTTTCTCTGCTCATTGTGTCCGCCGCTAAATTTGTGCAACTTAAACAATCCGCACCGCGACCTGCGCCGGGTAAAATTTTAAATTTAGCCCGCGGGCGTTTTGCTGCGCCGCCGCTTTGTAAAATTTCATCGCCGCTCGCTGTGCCCGCCCCGCACGATTTATAAAATTTAATTTTATAAAACTCGGCGCGCCGCTAAATTTTAACCGCTCGCTCGCCGTAAATTTCGCGCTGTATTCTCGGCACCGCATGCGAGCTGATACGGACTGCGACGTCTGCGGCAAACAGCGCGTCTAGCACTGCCGTATCTTTGCGAAATACGCCGCCTTCATCGCCTCCTCAAACGCGTCGTTGCTTTCGTACTCGTGCCCCAAAACCTCGCGCCATAGGCTCGCATCCTCCATGCAGAGATAGAAAAACACCCGCTCGTGCCACGGCGAAAGCGCGTCCGCGGCAAATTTGAAAAGCTCGCGCTTGATCTGCAGCGGGTAGGACAGCTTGCCGTTCGCGTCCGCAAGGGGCATCTGCAGAATTTTACTCCGCAGCCCGCGAGAGCGCAGCTTCTTGACGACGGGTTTGATGAAAGTAAGCGTGCCGAGCGAGACCATCACGACGTTGCTTGGATCGAAGCTGCGCAGCAGCCGCTCAAAAAGCGCGCCGTAATCACTCCGCCACCCCTCGTACCAAACCATCGGGTGGAGGTGAAAGCCCACCAAAATGCCGCGCGCCGCGAGCGCTTCGGCTGCCGCCAGCCGCGCATCCAGGCTCGCGCTTAGATGCTCCTCGTTCGCTATGATCGCGGGGGTATTTAGCGAGAAGGTGACGATGAGGTTGCGCGGGATCTCGCGCTGCAGGAAAAACCGGATGTTGTTCGACTTACTTTTAAGCTCCAAAATTACGTTTTCATACCGCGCCGCAAAGTCCGTTAGCGCGCTTAAAATGCCGAAGCGATCGCCCCACATGAGCGAGTCGGAGCTCTGCCCCGTGCCGATGTGGTAGCTGCGCGCGGGATCGAGTCGCAGGCGCGCTAAATTTGCCGCGAAATTCTCGTCAAAGCCGATTTTCCCGTGCTTGTAAAAGGAGCCGATCGCGCAATACGAGCAGTCAAAGCCGCACGAATTGACCGCATCGAGCGTCAGCAGATTGCAGCAGCGCGTGTTTTCGCTCGCCACCGGACAGCGACCTAGAGCGATGCGCTCTGCGCGAAAGGAGGAAATTTCAAATTTTTTCGGCGCGTAATCGCTTTTGAAGCTTGCATACGAGTGCGGGCGCGACTTGAGATCCAGCCAAACCTCGCGCACGAAATTAAAAATTTGCTCGCCGCTCGGGGCTTTCCCTGCTTTATTAAATTTGGCTTTATTAAAATTTAGCCCGCACTGCTCGCTTGTAAGTAGCTCATAAATTGGCGCCTCGTCCCACGCCTCAAAATCGCTCGCAAACTCCGCAAGCTGCTTTCGTTGCTGAAATGAAAAGTGAAATTTCTCAAATAGCGCGCCCAAAAACGCGCTCGATCGCTCGCTCAGATTCACGCCAAACTGCGCACCTAGCTCCTTTTTCGCCTCCGTCATCTTGCTCCGCTTCGTTTAAATTTTGCAAATTATACTTAAATTTCGCGCGCCGTCACTGAAAATCGTTGAAATTTCAGATCGCGCCGCAGAATAGTCGCTCGAAATAGAAGGCGTAAGCTAGCGTAATAGCGACGTTTAGGATCAAAATTCCGCCGAGTATGAGCTTTTGCGGGATTTTTTTGACGCCCGTTCGGTAGTAATACGGCAGGGCGCAGAAAAACGCGGGCAGCACGAGCAGAGCGATACCTAGCGGTATGCCCGCGCCTCCGACGCCTATCTCGGCACTGCGCACAAACTGCGCCATGGCGGGGAATTTATGAACGGCGAATATGGCCGCTGCAAAAAGTAGCTGCACGCAGACGCAGTAAAATAGGTAGCGCGCGCCTATTAGGGCGTCTTTTAACCATAGCCCGATACAGGCAAATGCGAGCAAAAGAGCTAAAAAGACCAACAAGGGCGGATCCGCGAACAGATCCGCCGCGGCATACGCGCAAACCGCGATGCATGCGAACCCTAAGAGGGCAAAATACAGATAAGAGCCTTTTATTTTCATCGTTTCTCCTACGCCTCCGCAATACCTTTAAATTCCGCGACATATTCGGCGTATGAAGCCAGAATTTCATCCCTCGGCTCGGTTTTTTTGCGTACGCTCTAGTAGTTAAATTTTGCCCTTTATCGCGGTGCGGATTTGCGGCAGGCGCGCCTTTATGAGTTCATAGACGAAGCTTTTGCAAAGCCGCTCGCCGCCCAAATGATCGCTTACGATCTTCATCATCGCCCACGGCACGTCCGCGCGCTCACAAGCACTAACAAAAAGCGCACTCTCCATATCGTAAAGCGTAACGCAGCGATTTGCACGCTCGCAAGTAGCGCCTTTTGCCGTGCGCGGCGTATTTTGTATTGCGCGCACTGCGGTATTCGTCGCGTCATTGCGTCCGCCCGTCGCACTTTGTGCCGCAGTCTGAGACGCGCCTCGCATGAAATTTTTTGTATTTTCTGCGCCGTTCGCCCCTTGCGTTGGGGCTTGTGCGTTTATCTCGCCGCATGCCTCGATCGCTGCGATATTTGCCTCATCGGTCCGCTCCGCTGCGTTTAAAATTTTAGGCTCGCTTACGCAGATTAAATTTGCCCGCAACTTGCCGTCCGAGCTCGCGCCATAAAATTTCTGCTCGCAAACGTTTTGAAATTTTAGAGCTTGCTCGCTGTGTTCCCCAACCTGCGAGCGATAAAATTTCGATCCGTCCTCGCCGCAAAATTCCTGCGCTGCCGTGCCGTCAAAGTAAAACGCCTCGCCGATTTGCACGCCTTTATCCGCGCAGCCGCAGACGCCTATGTTTAACGCAAAGTCCACGCGCCGCGAAAGTAAAATTTCACCAAAGCGCTCTGAATTTCGCGTGGAGCCAAGATCTAAAATTTTAAAATTTTCAGCTGCATTTAGCGCAGAACCGACCTCTGCATCGCCGCCGCAGAGCGCGCCCGCGCCCAAACGATGCTTAAATTTTAGATCCGCGCCGCGCCGATCCTTGCGAAGCTCACGCCCGAATTCCGCGTCTGTCTCGGCACGGCGAACAAATTTTGCGCCGGGTTCGCTCTTAAATTCTGTTTCTATACCGCTCGCAGCACCCGTTTTAAATTTAGCCCCGAACCTCACGCCGCAGATGTATAGAAGCATCTGCTCGCCTGCGAACAGATCGCCGCCGCGCGTAAGTTTAAAACTCTCGATTATCGCTTGGGCTTCGCAGCGCAAAGCCGTGCAGATTAGTATCATCGCCGCCCCTTCCAAAAGCGCAATTTTAACAATTTGAGCTATAATGTAAGATTAATTTGGCACAAAAGGGCGAAAATGAACGATCTCATCACCATCACGGGCGCGCGCGAGCACAATCTGAAAAATATAAATTTGCAAATTCCAAAGGACAAACTCGTCGTTTTTACAGGTCTTAGCGGCAGCGGCAAGAGCACGCTGGCGTTTGATACGCTATATGCCGAGGGGCAGCGCAGATACGTCGAGAGCCTAAGCAGCTACGCGAGGCAGTTTTTAGACCGCGTAGGCAAGCCTGACGTCGATAAGATCGACGGTCTGACGCCCGCGATCGCGATCGATCAAAAAACGACGTCGAAAAACCCGCGCTCGACGGTGGGCACGATCACCGAAATTTACGACTATCTGAGGCTGCTTTATGCGCGCGTGGGGGTACAGCACTGCCACAAATGCGGCAAGCCGATCTCAAAGATGAGCTCCAGCGACATCATCGCCGAGATTATGAAACTGCCGCGCGGCGCAAAGGTGATCTTAGGCGCGCCTTTGGTGCGCGAGAAAAAGGGCAGCTTCACCGATATGTTGCAAAGCTTGCGCGAGCAGGGCTACGTGCGCGCTCAGATCGACGGCGTGTTGGTGCGGCTGGATGAGGAGATCGAGCTGAGCAAGACGAAAAAGCACTCGATCAAGGTCATCATCGACCGCACGACCATCGACGAGGAAAATTCCATCCGTATCGCAAGCGACGTTGAAAAGGCGCTCAAGCTCAGCTTCGGCGAGCTTGAGGTGGAGATCGCAAACGCCGCCGAGCTTGGGCTCGCGCAGAGCCTGATCCACTACAGCGAGCATATGGCGTGCTTTGATTGTAAAATTTCATTCAAGCCGCTCGAGCCGCTCGCATTTAGCTTCAACTCCCCAAAGGGCGCGTGCGAGAGCTGCGACGGGCTGGGGATAAAATTTAGCCTCGATCTGGGCAAGATCATCAACGAAAACGCCTCGATTGAGGGCGGCGCAATTAAAGTGATGTCGGGCTTTAACAAGAGCTATTATTATAAATTTCTGCTCGGATTTTGCGAGGCAAACGGCATAAACGTTAAAATCCCGTATGCAAACTTAAGCGAGGAGCAAAAAAAGCTGATCCTCTACGGCAGCGTCAAAGAGATCGATTTTTACTGGAAAAAACATAAGCTCGTGCGTAAATTTGAGGGCGCGATCAAATACGCCTACGACCTGCTCAAAAACGAAAGCGATCTGGACGATTATATGAGCGAAAAAATTTGCCCCGATTGCGGTGGGTTGCGCTTGCGCCCGGAAAGCCTAGCCGTAAAGGTCGCGGGAAAAGGCATCGGCGACGTGATAAATATGAGTATTGCAGACTGCGTGGAATTTTTCAGCGACGAGAAGCGGTTTTCAAATTTAAGCGAAAAGGACGCACAGATCGCTGCGCCGATCCTAAAAGAGATCAACGAGAGGCTGTTTTTCTTAAAGGACGTGGGGCTTGGATACCTTACGCTGGGGCGCGATGCGCGCACCATCAGCGGCGGTGAGGCGCAAAGAATCAGGATAGCCAGCCAGATCGGTTCGGGTCTTAGCGGCGTGATGTATGTGCTCGATGAGCCTAGTATTGGGCTTCACGAGCGCGATACGCAAAAGCTCATCAAGACGCTGCGAAATTTGCAAGAAAAGGGAAATTCCGTAATCGTCGTCGAGCACGATAAAAAGACGATCGAGGCGGCGGACTTCGTCGTAGATATCGGCCCCGGAGCGGGCAATCTAGGCGGCGAGGTCGTATTCGCAGGGGACGTCGCGCATCTGCTTAAAAGCAATACGCAAACCGCGCTGTATCTGAATAACCAAAAGGAGATAAACTACCAAAAGCACCGCAAGCAGGAGCTTTGGCTAAGTATCAAAAACGTAAATATCAATAACATCCACGACCTTTGCGCAAAATTTCCGCTGCGAAATTTAGTCGGCATCACGGGCGTTAGCGGCAGCGGCAAGAGCTCCTTGGTGCTGCAAACCATCCTGCCTACCGCGCTTGAGGAGCTAAATCGCGCCAAAAAGGTGCACGCGGTAAAGGGCGCTAAAATTTCCGGGCTTGAGAGCCTGGATAAAGTGATCTATCTGGATCAAACCCCGATCGGACGCACCCCGCGCAGCAATCCCGCGACCTACACGGGGGTGATGGACGAGATCCGCGCGCTTTTTGCCGCGACGAAGGAAGCGCAGCTGCGCGGATACAAGATCGGCCGCTTCAGCTTCAACGTCAAGGGCGGGCGCTGCGAAAAATGCGCGGGCGAGGGCGAGATCACGATCGAGATGCACTTCTTGCCCGATATCAGCGTCGTTTGCGACGTTTGTCACGGCACGAGATACAACGCGCAGACGCTTGAAATTTTATACAAAAACAAAAGCATAGCCGACGTTTTGGCGATGAGTATCGACGAGGCGCTCGAGTTTTTCAAAGCCGTGCCTAAAATTTATCAAAAGCTAAAGACGCTCGCGGACGTCGGGCTCGGCTACGTTTCGCTAGGCCAGCCCGCCACGACGCTTAGCGGCGGCGAGGCACAGCGCGTCAAGCTCGCCAAGGAGCTAAGCCGCACCGATACGGGCAACACGCTCTATATCCTAGACGAGCCCACGACGGGGCTACATTTTGCAGACGTAGATCGCCTGGTGGCGGTGCTGCACCATCTGGTCGATCTGGGAAATTCCGTCTTTGTGATCGAGCACAATCTGGACGTCATCAAAAACTGCGATTACATAATCGACATGGGGCCAGAAGGCGGCGAGGGCGGCGGACAGATCGTCGCTTGCGGCACCCCAGAAAAGCTTGCGAAAGATTTCAAAAAGACCGGTAGCTACACGGGGGAATTTTTAGCGCAGGAGCTAGCGGCGATGAAGAGCGCGAGGAAAAATAAACGGGGCTAAAACGCCTTATCGGGGGGCAAGAATGGATCAAAGCAGGCTTGAGGAATTAAAAAGGCTACTACAAAAGCGGCATCAAGAGCCGAAGCGGGGCTTGGAACAAAATTCTAACGGCGAAAATTTTAAAGCCCCGAATTCTGAAACCAAAAATTCCGAAGTCTCTAATTTTGAAGTTTCGAATTCTGAATTCCTGAATTTTGAATCCCCGAATTCCGAAGGCTCAAATTTTGAAGCTTCGAATTCCGAATCCTTGAATTCTAGAGCTCCAAATTTCGAAGCTTCAAATTATGAAACCCTAAATTCCGATCCTGACGCTTTAAATTTAAAAGCCGAATTAGAAACCGAAGCGGATCAGAATTCTGCCTGTAAAAACAGCATGGAGCCGCAAAATTTTATATCGGATGACAACGGCGCCTTACGGGAAAATTCCAAAACTAGAGATTACGACAAAGAGCCAATAATAGTAAAAAATTATGAGAGGCTGCTAATATCTACAATTACATTTTTATACGCGCCTATGATTTTAGGCGGATATATTCTAAGCATATGGGATTTAATTTTTTCAAAACACCATATATCGATGATGGAAATAGGCTCTAGTATTATATTTGGAATTTTTATAGCGATAGCATTGAGACTTATTTATAGCTGCTGCGTAAGCAATAATAATCGAAAAATCTACTTTATGAATAATTCTATAGATTTCTATAACAACGGCGAGCTTGAGAGAAGGACAAATAACCTTCATTTAAATTATGTGATGGGCAGACCATTTTGGGGATATTGCAACGATGATAAAGTTCGTCGCCTCATTTATAATATTATTATAATTTTTTCTATTGCAGCACTTTCGTTTCTATCATCGCAAATTTTATTATTCTTCATTTTTTCAATACTTTCTGCAATCTTTTTGAAAATATTTTTTCACTTTTTAATCGTAGGCAATTTTAAGAATTTTTCATTCTTTTCTGCAATCGTAGTGGATTATCCGTACTATGAGCAAGAAAATACTTATTATTTAAGCTCTATTTTATCGGCAAAAAATTATTTAGTTTGCGTATATGATACGGAAAGGCTAAACGAAATAAAAGAATGGTTTTTGATTAGAAAACATATCGATATTGATAAAATAGAAAAATATTATCTTAGCTAAAGCGGGCGGTTATGGATACAAGGAACAAAGAAGCTAGGGTTAGAGACTACGACAAAGATCCGATAGTCGTAAAAAAGATGGATGATCTGTTTTGGCTGATAGCTCTTGGAATTTTATTAATTTGTTCTTTGATACAGAATTTTGACGGCGAGTATAAATTTAGGTTTTATATGAAAATATTGCTAGGTTATGGCATTGCCTTTTTCTTTATATACGCGGCAAACTTTATAAATAGCAAAAAAACGATAACCTTTATGAAGGACAAAATAGAATTTAAAAATAAAACCAAATGCGAAAAAGAGATGGCGTTAAAAAATATCTCCATTTACAGATATGCTTATATGATTCCGAATTTTGCGCCATTTGATGTGAAAATTAAATTTTGTGTTTTAGTTTTATTTATAATGATCGTCGTGGCATTATACAACTTTAAATTTTATATGTTTATTTTTATAATTATGGGCTTGTTGCTTATGCCTATTATTAAATTTGTCTGCTATATTCTGTTTGAGAAAACGGCTAGGTTCTTACTTTGTGATAAATTGCTGATATGCAACGGTTTCGATTCAGAAGTATTTACGATCAATAGTAAAAAGGAGTTTGGCAAGCTGCAAAAATATTTCTTGGATACGCTAAATATAGATATTACAGAGGGATATTTATTTTGGAAACCGCCTTATGATATTGCAAAAATAATAGTGAATAAAATGAACAAATTTATGAAATTCTAAAAACAAAAGATAAGGTTTAAAAAATATACAAACGATACATAATTAGCGCACCGAGGGATAAACAATTTAATTCACAGAATATTGATCTTTAATGAAAGATAGAATTTAGAAAATTTAAATTCTAACGCTCCGCTTGGAGTTTGCCTTTAAAATTTACGCGCTAATCTTCGCCGCTTTCATATACGCCGAGCTCTACGAGATTGCCGTCAGGATCGCGCAGATAGATACTTTGCATAGCGCCGCGCGCGCCGGTGCGAGGCACGACGCCAAGCTCTATTTGCGCCCCTTTGCTTTCAAGCTCCGTTTTGAGCTGCTGTGCGCTTTGATCTTCGCAGATGAGGCAAAAATCCGCCGAGCCTACGCTAGGACGCGCTGCAAACGGCGCAAACTCGCCCGCGCGGGTGTGGATATTGATCTTTGAGGAGCCGAAACGCAGGCTGTGTTTGCCGCCCTCGCAAACATGCTCTAAGCCCAAAATTCCTTCGTAAAATTCCACGCATTTTTGCAGATCGTCCGTAACTAGGACGAAGTGATCGATATCTGTGATTTTCATTTCATCTCCCTGTGCGCTTGCAAGTCGCAAAATTTTTACGCCTCGCGGTGCAATCTTGGAATTCTACCGTGAAATTTTGCGACAAAATTCCAAATGCTCATAGCGCGAAATCAAAATTTCGCGGCGTAAATTTTAAAATTCTAAAATTTAGCCTAAGTAAAAATGGAGCGCGAGTAGAGTCTGACTTTAGTAAAATTTGACCCGACGAAATTCCGTCTAGCTAGCGCCGCAAATTCTAATCCCGCGATTTCAAAACTAGCGATTTTAAAATTCTCTTGCCTACCTCGACGCCCGGCTGATCGTAAGTGCTGACGCCCAGTATCGCTCCAGTAGCGCTGGTTAGCAGCTCGAAGTAGTAAAATAGCTCGCCCACGCTCTGTTCGTAAAGCTGCGAAACCTCGATTAGATCGACGCTGATGCCCTCGTTTAGCACGGCTTGCAGCGTAGCATCGCACTGAAGATTTAGCACCTCATCCAGTCGCATGCCGTTTACGAAGTCGCAGCTCTCAAGACCTTGCAGACTGATACCAGGTACCGCGTCCGTAGTGCCGTTGTCCGTGAGCTTTAAGAAAGTCACGGTCTTATCCTTTACGCCGTCCATTATGAGCTGAAGGAAGCTGTGCTGATCGCGCGAGCCTACAAGCCCCACAGGAGTAAGCCCCTCGCGGCTAAAGCCGATCTTTTTACCTAGGCTTTCCGCCCAGAGCTGCACATACCACTCACCCAATGCGCGCAGCGCGTCGCCATAGCTAAAAAGGACGTTGATTTTCGCACTTTTGTGCGTGGCGTAGTGATGGGCTTTTCGTAGAATTTTATTCTCCGCGATTTTAGCGGGATCGCCTGCTAAAATTTCATCCAGATACCGCTCTTTTGCGGCGGCAGCTCCGCGTAGCATCGCGCTTGCATCAAGGCCTAGCCCAACTGCGGGCACTAGCCCTACCGCACTTAACACGCTAAAACGGCCGCCTACGTTAGCGGGCATATTTATTACGCAGACGCCGTGCTCTCGCGCAAAGATATCAAGCGGCGAGCTCGCATCGGTGATAAAGATGAAATTTTTCGCTAGCGCTTTTAAATTTGAAATTCCAAAACGCTGCAAAACCACTTTAAAAAGCGAGATCGTCTCGATCGTGCCGCCCGATTTGGAGGATACTATGAAGATCGTGCGAGCAAAATTTAACCCTTCAAGCGCGCGGTTTACACTGTGTCCGTCGAGATTATCCAAAATTTTAAAGCGTAAATTCTTTCTTACGCGCGGACGCAGCATCTCATAAAGCGCCCGCACGCCCACGCTGGAGCCGCCGATGCCCAAAAGCACGACCCCGTCGTAGCTTCGCGCGCTAAAAAATTCCTGCGCCCGCGCTATTACACCCGCGCCTTGCTGCGGCAGGCGGTAGTAGCCTACCTCGCCGCTTTCGTATTCGGCGCGGATCTTTGCCGCTACCTCTTCTAGCGCGCCCTCTTTTGCCGGCGGGAAAAACAGCTCATTTTTTACCATCGCCGAATTCTCGCTCGTAGAAATATTTGATCGCCTCCACGTAGCCTTTTACCGAGCCGCAGTCGAAGCGAGTGCCTTTAAATTTATACGCGATCACCACGCCGTTTTGAGCCTGTTTCAAAAGCGCGTCGGTGATCTGCACCTCGCCGTTTTTACCGGGCGCCGTCTGCTCGATGAGATCGAAAATATTAGGCGTTAGGATGTAGCGCCCGATGATGGCTAAGCTCGACGGAGCCTCGCCGGGCTCGGGCTTTTCTATCATATCCGAGACCATTATTAGATCGTCGCTGATGCTCTTTCCTGCGATGATGCCGTATTTGTTTACGTCCTGCGGCGGCACCTCCATTACTGCAACGACACTGCAGCGGTATTTTTCGTAAATTTTAACCATCTGCGCAAGCACGCCCTCGCCGTTTTCGTTCACGCACAGATCGTCTGCGAGCACCACGCCGAAAGGCTCGTCGCGGATTAAAATTTTACCCGTATAAATCGCGTTGCCAAGCCCCTTCATCTGCTCTTGGCGCGTGAAAGAGAAGGTGCAGCGCTTCATAAGCGCCCTGATCTCGTCGAGCAGATACTCTTTGCTGCTGCCTGAAATTTGATCCTCCAGCTCGTAGCTGCGGTCGAAATAATCCTCCAGCGCGCGTTTGCCGCGACCCGTGACGAACGCCATATTATCCATGCCCGCTTCCAGCGCCTCGTCCACGCCGTAGACCGAGCTGCCGGCAACGAAGCAGGTTGCGCCCGCCTCCGCGGCACGCAGGATGGTCTCTTCGGTGATGCCGCCGTCCACCTGCACGGTCACCGGCAGGTTCGCGCCTTCAATCGCCTTGGCGGCGCGGGCAATCTTCGGCAGGGTCACATCCAGGAACGCCTGGCCGCCAAAGCCCGGTTCCACGGTCATGATCAGCAGCATATCCAGTTCACTGAGCATGTCCAGGTAGGGTTCCATGGCGGTTGCCGGGCGCAGCGCCATACCCGCCTTCGCGCCCTCAGCACGCAGGGTGCGCGCCAGCTTGATGGGGGCGATAGCCGCCTCCGCGTGGAAGGTCACCGATTCGCAGCCCATGCTGGCGTATTCGGGTGCCCAACGGTCGGCGTCCTCAATCATCAGGTGCACGTCGAACGGCACCGGGGAGATTTCGCGCAGACGCTTGACGACGGGCGGGCCCCAGGTGAGGTTGGGGACGAAGTGGTTGTCCATCACGTCAATATGCGCGGCGTCTGCGGTGGAAATGCGCTCCAGCTCGCGCTGCAGGTTCGCGAAATCCGCCGAGAGAATCGACGGGTTAATGGCAATACCCATGGGGTTCCTTTCAAATCCGTGCCGTATGGCGAGTGATGCTAGGCGGTGAAGCGGCTAGTTCTTGCGCAGCAGGGCGAGGAACATGGCGTCGGTTCCGTGCACGTGCGGCCACAGCTGAGCGGTGGTCGGGTTCTGCGAAGCCTTCACGGCCGGGGCGCCCTTCTTGACCTTGATCTCGGGGGTGTGACCGGGGTCCTTCTCCCCCGCCAGCACGCTCACGGGTTCGCCGTTCGCGCCTTCGGTATGCAGGGCGACTTCGCGCAGTGCGGCGGCGGAGTCGAGCAGGCTGACCGCGCCGCTTTCGAGCACCTCAGCCACAATGTTCTGGGTTTCTGCCGCGTGCGGGGAGCAGGTCACGTAGGCGATGACGCCGCCTGGGCGGGTCGCCTCAATGGCTGCATCCAGGAGCTGACGCTGCAGGGGCAGCAGCTCTGCAATATCGCGCGGGGACTTGCGCCAACGCGCCTCGGGGCGGCGGCGCAGGGCACCCAGACCGGAGCAGGGCACATCCACCATGACGCGGTCAAACAGCTGACCGGGTTCAATGGAGCCGGGTAGGTTGGAGGCGTTCTTGCGCAGGGTCTCGCGGATCTGGCGGCCGTCACCGGTGAGTACCGTGTAGCTGTCCTCGGGCAGGGGGCGCATGGAGGATTCCACGAGCTGGGCGCGGTGCGGTGCCGCCTCGTTGGCGACCAGGGATGCGCCGCGCTGAACACCGAGCGCGCCAAGCAGCGCCGCCTTACCGCCGGGGCCTGCGCACAGGTCGAGCCAGGCGGTATCGGTGCCGTCCAGAGGTGCTGCGGCGAGCGCGCGTGCCACCAGCTGGGAGCCGGCGTCCTGCGCGCGGACGGTGCCTTCGCGTACGGATTCCAGGCGCGCCAAGTCGCCGGAGGCGTACAGCGCCGAGCCCTCGACCAGCTCGCCGTCGACAGCGCCCTGTTCGCGTGCCTCGTCGAGGCTACCCAGGCCGGGCAGCGCCACCAGGTTCACCACAGGGGCGAGGTTGTCCGCTTCGAGCAGCTGCTCAATTTCGGAGGCGGGGCGGCCGTGCGCGACGAGTGCCTGGCGCATGGAACGCACAATCCAGCCGGGGTGCGAGGCGAGCAGCGCCATGCGTTTGGTGTCGTCCTTCGCGTCCTCGATGATGAGTTCGTACCACTCTTCGGGGGTGCGCTCGGAGACGCGGCGCAGCACCGCGTTAATAAAGCTTGCCGGGCCGGCGCCAATCTTTTCGCGTGCCAGGGACACGCTCTGGTTCAGTGCCGCGTGGGCGGGAACGCGCATGTTCAGCAGCTGGTGCACGCCCATGCGCAGCACGATGAGGGTGGTGGTGCCGACCTTCTCGATGGGGCGGTCTACGCAGCGGCTGAGGATTGCGTCGTAGGTACCCTGGTGGCGTAGCGTGCCGTAGGTCAGCTCGGTTGCGAAGCCTGCGTCGCGGTGGTCGAGGCGGTGGCTACGAATCGCCTTGGGCAGCACGAGGTTTGCGTAGGCGTCAGATTCGGCCACGGAGCGCAGTACATCGAAGACTGTTGCGCGTGCGGTGTCTGCGGTACGCGAGCGTGCGGAGGGTGCCGCCGCGGAGAATTCGCGGGCGGACATGGAGCGGCGGTTGCGTTCGTGGCCGCTCTTATTGCGCTGGGAGGTGCCGCCGCCACCGCGTTTGGTGTCGTCGTGTTCGGTCTTGGCGCGGCGTGCGGCGCGTTCGACGCTGGTCAGGCCGTCAAAGCGGCGACCGGTGCGCGATTCGGGGCGGGAGTTGTCATCCCACTTCTGCGGGCGGCCCTTGGAGCTCTGGTTCTGAGTGCGCTGACTCTGCGAGCGCTGATTCTGCGAACGCTGAGAATTCTGAGACTGCTGGCGGTTCTGCTCGCCTGCACCCGTGCCATTACCCGAGCCGGAGCGGCGGCGACGCTTACGCTTCGCACCACCCTCACCCTGGGCATAACCCTGACCGCCGCCCTGATGAGACTTGCCCTGGTTGAACTTGCCGTTGCCGGGCTTGCCATTGCCAGCGTGACCGGGCTTGCCGTGTCCTCCCTTGTAGGGGCGCTTTTCGTTGCTCATGCGAGTACCACCAGGCCTTCCGCCATGTCCTTGCCAGCGCCGCGAGCCCACGCGGGCGCATCCATCATTTTCTTACCGGCAGGCTGAACCTGCAGCAGCATCAGCGGTTCGGTGCCGGTGCCGACCAGTACCTTCTTCGCGTGCAGACGCACCGCGCCGGGTGCGAGGGGGCCGCCGTTCGCCTCGATCAGGGTCTGGGCCAGGCGCTCGTCGGCAACCGCCAGGCCACCGATCTTGAAGCGGTTTTCGCCCAGTTCGCACCATGCGCCGGGTTCGGGGGTCACGCCGCGGAAGCGTGCCAGGATCTGCTCGGCGGGTTCGGTCCAGGTGAGGCGGCCGTCGGCAATGCTCATCTTGGAGGCGTAGCTGACCGACTCGTCCTCGACCTGCGCGGTGCCGTTCTCGCCTGCTTCGAGGCGTTCGAAGGTGCGTTCCAGCAGTGCGCCGCCGCTGGTGGCGAGGCGCATCAGCACGGTACCTGCGGTGTCGTCGGCGGCTACGGGGGTGGATTCCTGTTCGAAGGTGGGGCCGGTGTCCAGGCCTTCTTCGAGCAGGAAGGTGGTGGAGAAAATTTCCTGCTCACCGGCGATGAGGGCGCGCTGTACGGGGGCGGCGCCGCGCCATGCGGGCAGCTTGGAGAAGTGCAGGTTCACCCAGCCGTAGCGCAGGGATTCGAGCGCGGACAGCGGCAGCAGGGCGCCGTAGGCGACCACGGCGGCTGCATCAGCGTTCAGTTCGGCAATGGCCGCGGCGGCTTCGTCGTTCCAGCGGTTTGCTTTCACGATGGGCAGGCCGAGCTCTTCGGCACGCTGCGCGACCGGGGAGGGGGTGAGCACGCGCTTGCGGCCCACGGGGGCGTCTTCGCGGGTGAGCACGCCGACCACGCGCACCTTATCGGAGTTCGCCAGGTAGTCGAGCGGGGGCACTGCAACGTCGGGGGTGCCTGCGTAAATGATGTTGAGCATGTGAGCCTACTTTCCGAAGCTACCGAAGGAGGAACCGGCACCGAACGCACCACCGCCACCGAAGGCACCGCCCACGCGGGCTGCACGCTCGGTCACGGTCTTAGCGGCGACCGTGTTGTAGTCTGCGGCGCGCAGGGCACGCATCACGCGCTGGCGGTCTTCACCCACAAGGCGGTCGATGAAGAGCTTGCCGTGCAGGTGGTCGGTTTCGTGCTGCAGCATGCGCGCGAACAGGCCCTCACCCTCCAGCACGAGGGGTTCGCCGTGGCGGTCCACGCCGGTCACGCGCGCCCAGTTCTTGCGCGGGGTCGCGGACTTCTGACCGGGCACGGACAGGCAGCCTTCGCCGCCTTCCTGGTCTTCTTCGCCGACTTCGAGCACGGGGTTGATGATGTAGCCTTCGCGGTCGTCAATGCCGCCGAAGGTGAAGATCTGCTTGGAGATGCCAACCTGCGGGCCGGCAAGGCCCACGCCGCCCACGTCGTACATGGTTTCTAGCATGTCGTCGATGAGTCGTGCCAGGTCGTCGTCGAAGACGGTGATGGGGTCGCAGACGCTGCGCAGCACCGGGTCACCTACGGTGCGGATGCTCAGGATGGTCATGGTTCTCCTTTGCCGGCGGGGTGCCGGGAATGTGCTTACGGATTTCAATATGGCGGCAGAACTGCGCTGGCGGTTTTTCCCAGCGGGTTTTCACAGCGGCCGCGCGGCCGCGCGGGCGCCGTTCTGCCTATTGTTCTATTGTCGCCGATTCAGTAGCGCGAATCTAGAACGAATCGAGGCGGCAGGGTGAGGGCTGAGCCTCACCTTCGCAGGGCTTTGATACCTCTCCCCTATGCCGCGGGCGGGGGTACTGAATCTATGCCGCGGGCGGGGGCACTACGGGCATGAGCGCGGGGTCTTCAAATTCTTGAACCTGGCGGTCGAATTCCCAAACGCGGCGCAGGGCGCAGAACTTGTACCAGTTGCGTTCGAGCACGGCGGGGTTTGCCTGCTGCGGCAACACCTGCGTTTCGCCGAGTGCCACGCCCATGAGGACGGGCGCGTCGCCGTATTTCCAGGGTTCCCAGGTGCCGTCGTCGGGGTCGACGAGGGATTCTTCGGCTTTGAGTCCGGCGACGAGCTGCATAACGACTTTTTCGTCGAGTGCTTTGACGCGGCCGCGTTTGTCGGTGCCTTTGGTTTTGTAGTCGATGATGCAGGTTCGGCCTGCGATTTCTGCGACGAGGTCGAGGGTTCCCGCGTAGCCGACGGTGTCGTTCCAGATGGTGACTTCGGCTGCGAGGGGGCGGGGTTTGAAGGCTTCCCACCATTCGTCGAAGCGGTCGGCGTAGGCTTGTTCGCCGTTGATGATGAGCTGTTCGCGGCTTTCGTCGAGGTTGTGTTCGCGGCCCATGGCGCGTAGGGCGACGGCTTCGGCGTAGTTGTGAACGCGGTCGCCTCGGGCGGCGGCTGCGTCGCGGTATCGTTCGGAGGCGCTGGCTGCGTCGCGGATAATGGCGAATTTGAGGCCGTGGGATCCGGTGGCGCGGTAGGCGCGCTGGTCTTCGAGGGCGGCTTTGGCTGCCATGTACCCGTGCCAGCCGCTGAGGTCGCTGGCGTGCTGCCCGATGACGGTAGTGATGGAGGGGACGAGGGGTTCTCCTCCGCGGACGCGCGCGTACATGCGTCCGTAGTCGGTGGCTGCGGCGAGTTCGGGTGTTGTCACGGGGTACCTCATTCTCGGGTGGTTGTGTCCGCGGCTGGGTTTGTACTGCTGGTGGGCACAAATACCGGTGGGCATAATAAAACCCCCGTTCCTTGAAACGGGGGTTATTTGGTGCGTGATACTGGGTTCGAACCAGTGACCTCTTCGGTGTGAACGAAGCGCGCTA
>ERZ773008.1157-NODE-1157-length-18870-cov-4.393941_pt1 | contig 18870 bp, 17 predicted proteins | sample MGYA00580664_ERZ773008 | MGnify/ENA primary metagenome ERZ773008 (study PRJEB29015, sample SAMEA2738016) | human oral metagenome | biome: human oral; feature: human-associated habitat; material: dental | place: China | collected 2048 ... | reverse complement strand
CGGCTACATTCTTGGGCGCCTCTGCATAATGCTTGAATTCCATCGTGTAGTTGGCGCGACCTTGCGTCATGGAGCGCAACGAAGTTGCATAGCCAAACATTTCGGAGAGCGGAACTTCCGCCTTGATGGCTTTGCCACCGCCCACCATATCGTCCATACCCTGAACCATGCCACGGCGGCTTGAAAGATCGCCCATAACCGTGCCAGCGTACTCTTCAGGCGTTTCCACTTCCACCGCCATCATGGGTTCCAGAATGACAGGATTGGCTTTGCGTGCCGCTTCCTTGAAACCAAAGATGGCAGCCATCTTGAACGCCTGTTCAGACGAGTCCACGTCGTGGTATGAGCCGAAGGTGAGCGCCACCTTCACGTCAACAACGGGGTAGCCCGCCAGCACGCCGCTGGTCAATGCTTCTTCCACACCCTTTTGCACTGCAGGGATGTATTCGCGCGGCACGACGCCGCCCTTGATTTCGTCGATGAACTCGAAGCCCTTGCCCGGCTCGTTGGGCTCCAGGCGGAACACAACGTGACCATACTGGCCCTTGCCGCCTGATTGGCGCACAAACTTGCCTTCCACATCGGAAACTGCTTTGCGCACAGTCTCGCGGTAAGCCACCTGGGGCTTGCCCACATTGGCCTCCACATTGAACTCGCGCTTCATGCGATCCACGATGATTTCAAGGTGCAGCTCGCCCATGCCGGCGATGATGGTCTGACCAGACTCTTCATCCGTGCGCACACGGAACGACGGATCTTCAGCAGCCAGGCGCGACAAGGCGATGCCCATCTTCTCCTGGTCAGCCTTGGACTTGGGCTCCACCGCCTGGGCAATCACAGGCTCGGGGAACACCATGCGCTCCAGGATGACAGGCGCCGATGGATCAGACAACGTTTCGCCTGTCGTCACTTCCTTCAAGCCCACGCAGGCAGCAATATCGCCTGCAATGATTTCCTCGATTTCTTCGCGGTTGTTGGCGTGCATCTGCACGATACGGCCGATACGTTCTTTCTTGCCTTTGACGGTATTGAGCACCGTGTCGCCTTTCTTCAGAACGCCTGAATACACGCGCACGAAGGTCAGCTGCCCCACAAAAGGATCCGTCATCAATTTGAAAGCCAGCGCAGAGAACTTCTCGCCATCATCCGCCTTGCGGGTCACAGGCTGCTCATCCTCATCGGTGCCAGCCACCGGCGGAATATCCACTGGCGAAGGTAGAAAATCGATCACCGCATCCAGCATGCGCTGCACGCCTTTGTTCTTGAAGGCCGTGCCGCAAAGCATGGGCTGAACTTCCGTGGCAATCGTGCGCTGACGCAAGCCTTGCTTGATCTCATCTTCTGACAAGTCGCCCTCTTCCAGGTACTTGTTCATCAGCTCCTCGTTGGCTTCAGCCGCAGCCTCCACCATCTTTTCGCGCCACTCCTTGGCGGTATCCAGAAGTTCTGCCGGAACATCCTTGTATTCGAACTTCATGCCCTGGCTGGCTTCATCCCAGATGATGGCTTTCATCTTGAGCAAATCCACCACGCCCTGGAAGTTCTCTTCCGCCCCAATGGGGATGACGATGGGCACCGGATTGCCTTTCAGGCGCGTTTGAATTTGCTCGACCACCTTGAAGAAATTGGCGCCCGTGCGGTCCATCTTGTTCACAAAAGCCAGACGCGGCACTTTGTATTTGTTGGCTTGACGCCAAACCGTTTCAGACTGCGGCTGCACACCGCCCACGGCGCAATACACCATGCAGGCGCCGTCCAGCACGCGCATGGAACGTTCAACCTCAATCGTGAAGTCCACGTGGCCCGGGGTGTCAATGATGTTGAAGCGGTGAGCCGGATAGGACATGTCCATGCCCTTCCAGAAGCAGGTCGTGGCCGCTGAAGTAATCGTGATGCCGCGCTCTTGCTCCTGCTCCATCCAGTCCATGGTGGCAGCGCCGTCATGCACCTCGCCCAGCTTGTGATTCACACCTGTGTAAAACAAGATGCGTTCGGTGGTCGTTGTCTTGCCAGCGTCAATGTGCGCAGAAATGCCAATGTTGCGATAGCGCTCGATGGGGGTATTGCGAGCCATGATGAATCTCTTTCTTGAAACATGCAGGCCCGCACAGTGGCGGGCCGCATTTCAAACAACTAAAACGGGAACGACTTGATGCTCAAAAGCGGAAGTGGCTGAATGCCTTGTTGGCCTCGGCCATGCGGTGCACTTCATCGCGCTTTTTCATGGCGCCGCCACGGCCTTCATTGGCTTCCAGCAGTTCATTGGCAAGGCGCAAAGCCATGGATTTCTCGCCGCGCTTGCGGGCTGCTTCCTTGATCCAGCGCATCGACAGCGCCAGGCGGCGCACCGGGCGCACTTCCACGGGCACCTGATAGTTGGCGCCACCCACACGACGGGACTTGACTTCCACCACGGGCTTGACGTTGTTGATGGCCGTGGAAAAGAGCTCCAGCGGGTCTTTGCCGCTTTTCTTTTCCATGTGTTCCAGCGCACCATAAATGATGCGCTCGGCCACTGCTTTTTTGCCGCCTTCCATGATGACGTTCATGAACTTGGACAGCTCGACATTGCCGTACTTGGGATCCGGCAGGATTTCACGCTTGGGAACTTCGCGACGACGTGGCATGTTTTCACCTCATTTGCTTCAGCCGACAGCCGGGGCGCGTCATGTTTGGCCTGGCTGCCTCGCAGGTCCATCCGGGGCCTGCACTTACTCGATCTTTGTCTTCGATCACTACGCCTGAATCCGGGCCGTCAGCCTTCCGATTCAGACACCTTTTTTGATTCACTCACTGCGAAAAAGACGCTCAAGCCTTCTTCGGACGCTTGGCGCCGTACTTGGAACGCGCCTGCTTGCGGTCTTTCACGCCTTGCAAGTCGAGCGAGCCGCGCACGATGTGGTAGCGCACGCCTGGCAAGTCCTTCACGCGGCCGCCGCGCACGAGCACCACCGAGTGCTCTTGCAGGTTATGGCCTTCGCCGCCGATGTAGGAGATGACCTCGAAACCATTGGTCAGGCGCACTTTGGCGACTTTGCGCAGGGCCGAATTCGGCTTCTTGGGCGTTGTGGTGTAAACGCGGGTGCAGACGCCCCGGCGCTGCGGACAGTCTTGCATCGCTGGGCTTTTGGACTTGATCTTCTCGACCGTCCGCCCCTGACGCACCAGTTGATTGATGGTTGGCATTGGATATTTCCCTAGCGTGAAAAAACGAAAGAACGCCCGTCAAGCGTCCTTCCAAGAAAAGCAAAAGCGGCAGATTGTAATGCAATCAGACCTGTTTAGCGGCCCGCCTCCTTCTCTTTGTCAAGGGGCAGGCGCGTTTCAAACTTGCCGCGATGCACGGCGAAAAACGTCTTCACGTTGCGCACATTGGCATCCTGCGTGAACAAACGCTGGGCCAGCGCATGCCAGCCGGACATGTCGCGCACGCGCAGCACCAGCACGAAATCCGGCCCCGGCGAAACGCGCCAGCACTGCTGCACGGCCGCTTCCTGCACGGCGCGGCGCTCAAAGGCATCCAGCCACTCGCTGCCCTGCCGGTCCAGCGACACCTCGGCAATCACGCTCAGCCCATGCCCCAGCCGCCGCGCCACGGCGTCTTCATTGAGAACGGCCACCTGCCGCTCAATCAGCCCCAGCTCATGCAAACGCCGCACGCGGCGCAAAGCCGTAGGCGGCGACACATGCACGCGCGCGGCCAGCGCCTGATTGCTCAAAGCCGCATCCTGCTGCAAAGCATCCAGCAAAGCCCAGTCCACCGCATCCAGTTCCGCTTCTTCCATAAAAGATATTTTTACGAAATCAGATTTCGCATTCACTCCAAAATGAAATTTGAATTCTTAAAACATGATTTTTCAACAGCACATTTCATCTTATAGCGCCTAGCATCGCCCCTTCGCATCACCCGTTCAAGAGGATAGAAAAACATGTGCGGCATCGTAGGCGCGGTTTCTTCGCGCGACATCGTAGGCTTGCTGATACAGGGCTTGCAGCGGCTGGAATACCGGGGGTACGACTCCTGCGGCGTGGCCGTGCATACCGGGCGCGGGCTGGCGCGGGTGCGCGGCATTGCGCGCGTGGCCGATCTGGCCCGCCAGGCGCAGGCCGAAAACCTGCACGGCTGCACCGGCATCGCGCACACGCGCTGGGCCACACACGGCGCACCCGCCATTGACAACGCCCATCCGCACTTCAGCATGGGGCCGCTCGCGCAAACAGGCGATGACGCCCAGGGCCGCGTCACGCTGGTGCACAACGGCATCATCGAAAACCATGAAGAGCTGCGCGCGCGCCTTCAGGCCCGGGGCTACCGCTTCGCCAGCCAGACCGACACCGAAGTCATCGTCCACCTCATCGACAGCCTCTACGAGGGCGATCTGTTTGAAGCCGTGCAGGCTGCCTGCGCCCACCTGCGCGGCAGCTACTCCATCGCCGTGCTGCACCGCGATGAACCCCATCGCCTGATTGGCGCACGCGCTGGCTCGCCGCTGGTGCTGGGCCTCACAGCCCACGGCGAAACCTGGCTGGCCAGCGACGCCCTGGCGCTGGCGGGCGTGAGCGACCAAATCATCTACCTGGAAGAAGGCGACATCGCTGACGTGCAGCCCGGCAAATACTGGATTGCCGACGCCCGGGGCCGCCGCCTGGACGCCGCCAGCCGCCCCGTGCAAACCGTGCCGGCCAGCGGCGGCGCGGTCGAACTGGGGCCGTATCGCCACTACATGCAAAAAGAAATCTTCGAGCAGCCCCGCGCCATTGCCGACACGCTCGAAGGCGTGCAGACCGTCACCCCTGCCCTGTTCGACAAAACCGGTGCCAGCGGCCAAAGCGACGCCGCCGGCGCCTTCGCACAAATCGAGCGCGTGCTCATCCTCGCCTGCGGCACCAGCTACTACGCCGGCTGCGTGGCGCGCGACTGGATCGAAGCCCTTGCCGCCCTGCCCTGCAGCGTGGAAATCGCCAGCGAATACCGCTACCGCCAGTCCGTGCCCGATGCACGCACGCTCGTGGTCACCGTCAGCCAAAGCGGCGAAACCGCCGACACCCTGGCCGCCCTGCGCCACGCCCAAAGCCTGGGCATGGCGCACACCCTCGCCATCTGCAACGTCGCCGCCAGCGCCCTGGCGCGCGAATGCCGCCTGGCCTTGCTCACCCGCGCGGGTGTTGAAATTGGCGTGGCCTCCACCAAAGCCTTCACCACCCAGCTTGTGGGGCTGTTTCTGCTTGCGCTCACCCTGGCCAAAACGCGCGCGCGCCTGCCAGCCGCCGACGAAGCCGCCCACCTCAAGGCCTTGCGCCACCTGCCCGCCGCCTTGCAAGCCGTGCTCGCGCTGGAGCCGCAAATCATCTCCTGGGCCAGCCAGTTCGCCAGCAAGGAAAACGCCCTCTTCCTGGGCCGTGGCCTGCACTACCCCATCGCGCAAGAAGGCGCGCTCAAGCTCAAGGAGATCAGCTACATCCACGCCGAAGCCTATGCCGCTGGCGAACTCAAGCACGGCCCGCTCGCGCTCGTGACCAGCGCCATGCCCGTCGTCACCGTCGCCCCCAACGACGCGCTGCTCGAAAAGCTCAAAAGCAACCTCCAGGAAGTGCGCGCGCGCGGCGGCGTGCTCTACGTGCTGGCCGATGCCGGCACGCGCATCGAAAGCGGCGAGGGCCTGCACGTCATCCGCATGCCCGAGCACTACGGCCTGCTCTCGCCCATCTTGCACGCCGTGCCGCTGCAACTGCTCTCCTACCACACCGCCGTGGCGCGCGGCACCGACGTGGACAAGCCCCGCAACCTCGCCAAAAGCGTCACGGTGGAATAGCCGCTGAAGCAGTCAAATCAGCTCCTCAAACAATAGCATTAGGTCCTAGTAGAAATTGCGCCAGGCAGCTTTTTGACCCCCCTGAATTTGCTCCTTCTTTTCAAGGCGGCTTGGCAGATGGAGCCAGCCGGAGAGCATGGCTTTTGGCCATCGTTGCGCCCGGTCTGGCTCATGGCGCAGGCCCTGGGGGCCTGTTTGCCAGCAGGCTCCAGCAGACTTTCAGCCCTTGTGCCTGCGCTGGGGCGCGGCGGGAATGTGCATTTCCTCGCGGTATTTGGCGACGGTGCGGCGGGCGCAGTCGATGCCTTGCTCTTTCAGCAAATCGGCAATCTGGCCATCGGGCAGGGGCTGGGCGGGGTTTTCGTTTTCGATGAATTGCTTGATGAGCGCGCGCACAGCGATGGAAGAGGCGCTGCCGCCTGCTTCGGTGCCCAGCGACGAGCTGAAAAAGTGCTTCAGCTCGAAGGTGCCTTGTGGCGTGGCCATGTATTTGGCGGTGGTGACGCGGCTGATGGTGGATTCGTTCACGCCCAGCGCTTCGGCGATGTCTTTCTGGAGCATGGGGCGCATGGCGATGGGGCCATGCACGAAAAAGCCGCGCTGGCGCTCGACGATGAGTTCGGCCACGCGCAAGATGGTGTCAAAGCGCTGCTGCACGTTGCGCACGAACCAGCGCGCTTCTTGCAGGCGCTGGCCCAGATCGGCATTTTTGCTGCCGCGCAGGGCGCTGGCGTAGGCGTCGTGCACGCGCAGGCGCGGGATGAGGTCGTGGTTGAGGCGTACGTGAAATTTCTGCGTGGGGCCGCTGCCGCTGGCGGTAACGATGACGTCGGGCACGATGATTTCGCGCTCTGCATTGGCAAAGCGCCGGCCCGGCTTGGGTTCGAGCCGGGCGATGACGGCCTGGGCGGCGCGCAGCTCGTCTTCGCTGATGCCCAGTTGCGCGGCCAGGCGGCGCGTGTCGCGGCGGGCCAGCAGCTCCAGCGCGCCGTGGCGGGTGCAGAGTTTCAGCGCGTTTTCGATGGCCGCCCGCCCGGGATCGCTCGGGTCTGACGCGCCCAGGCGTTCTTTCAGTTGCAGGGCCAGGCATTCGGGCAGGTTGCGCGCGCCCACGCCCGTGGGTTCCAGCGATTGCAGCAGCTTCAGGGCCAGGGTGAAGCGGTGCACGAGTTCCTGCATTTCTTCCACGCCGTCGTCGTCGTCCATGAGGGTGGCGGCCAGCTGCGCAAGGGAGTCTGGCAGGTAGCCGTCGTCATCGACAGATTCGATGAGAAAGCGCAGCGCAGCCATGTCTTCGGGCGCCAGGCGCAGGGCCAGCGCCTGGCGGTGCAGGTGTTCGGTCAGGCTTTCTTGCAGGCTGGCGCGTTCGGCGGGGTCGAGCGTGTCGTCGCCCGGCTGGCGGGCGGGGGCTTCGCCGCCCCATTCGCCGTCATCAGGGGCCAGGTCGCTGCTGCCGTCGCCGTCCCAGTCGTCGGGGGCGGCGGTTTCGCTGTCACTGCCTTCGCCGTCGTTTCCGCTGTCGCTGCTGGCGGCCGCCTCGCTGCTGCGGTCGCCTTCGCTCACGGGGGCATCGGCGCGCGCCAGGCCGAATTCTTCGCGCGGGGCGGCGTCATCGGCGCGCTCCAGAAAGGGGTTTTCGTCGAGCATGGTTTGCACTTCACGCTCCAGATCGACGGTGGACAGTTGCAGCAGGCGGATGGCTTGTTGCAACTGGGGCGTGAGGGCAAGGTTCTGCGAGACGCGCAGTGACAGGCCGGTGCTCACTTGGCTTGCGGCCTTCAGAGGTGGAAGTGCTCGCCCAGGTAGATGCGGCGCACGTCGGGGTTGGCGACGATTTCGGCGGGCGTGCCGGCGGCCAGCACGCGGCCTTCGCTGATGATGACGGCGTGGTCGCAAATGCCCAGCGTTTCGCGCACGCTGTGGTCGGTAATCAGCACGCCGATGCCTTGCTCTTTCAGGAAGGTGACGATGCGCTGGATTTCAATGACGGCAATCGGGTCGATGCCCGCGAAGGGTTCGTCCAGCAGGATGAAGCGCGGCTGCGTGGCCAGCGCCCGCGCGATTTCCACGCGCCGCCGCTCGCCGCCCGAGAGCGCCGGCGCGGGGGTGTCGCGCAGTTCGGAAACAGAAAGCTGCTTCAGCAGCTCGTCCAGGCGGCGCTCGATTTCAGGCGCGGGCAGCGGGCGGCCGTCTGGCCCGCGTTGCAGCTCCAGCACGGCGCGCACGTTTTCGGCCACCGTCAGCCGCCGGAAGATGGACGCTTCTTGCGGCAAATAAGACAGGCCCAGGCGCGAGCGCTGGTGAATGGGCATTTTTTCGATGGCGCGGCCATCAATGGTGATGCTGCCCGCGTCGGCGCGCAGCAGGCCGACGATCATGTAAAACGACGTGGTCTTGCCCGCGCCGTTGGGGCCGAGCAGGCCGACCACCTCGCCGCTTTTGACGGTGAGCGACACGTCTTGCACCACGCGGCGCGCGCCGTAGTGCTTGCGCAGGTTGCGCACTTGCAGCGAGCTGGCAGGCGCGGGCGCCGTGAGGTTGGAAGCAGACTCGCTCACGGCTTTTTGGACAGGCTGGAGCTGCCGCGCAGCGCGGCGGGCTGGGCGGGCTGGGCGCCAGCGCCTCTGGGGCCGAGCGTGGCGCGTATGCGCTCGCCCTTGCCAGCCTTGCCTTGCGGCACGCCATCGACGGTGTAAACGCCCGAAACGCTGTTGTAGGTGATGCGCGCCCCCGTCACTTCATCGGCCAGCTTCGCGCCTTCGAGGCGGCGCATGCGCGCGCGGCCCTGAAGCCGCACGGTATCGGCGCGGCTGTCGTATTCAATGGTTTCGGCTTCGCCTTCAATGTATTCATCTGCGCCGTCGCGCTTTTGGCGAAAGAACGCGCGCTCTCCTTTTTCCGCCGTGAGCGTGCCGCTTTGCTGGCCATCGCCGGCCTGCTGCACTTGCAGGCGCGCGCCGCGCATGAGGATGCTGCCCTTGGTGAGCACGACATGGCCGGTGAAGGTGCTGGTCTGGCTTTTTTCTTCATGCCGCAAGGCGTCGGCCTCGATGTTCATGGGCTGGTCACGATCGGCCTTTTCAGCCTGCGCGCCCGCGCAAGCCAGCAAGGCGGCAAGCGCCAGCGGGGCCAAGCGCGAAAAGGGAGAAGAAAAAACAGACAGGCGCGGCATGAAAGCAGGAATGAAGGAGCGGGTTGAGGGCTGACACAAATTGTAGGGGCCGCGCCCTCAAGGATTGCCTGGCCGCGCCCGCTTGCGGCAGAGGCCCAAAAACCGCCGAGGCGAATGCTGAAGCGGCGTCGCGAGCCTGTTCAAGGAGCGGGGCGCACAGCCTTGTTCTTGCTCCTGTATTGGGAGCAAGATGTCCTAGTGGATACTGCGCGAAAGGCCATTTTGACCCTCTTGATTCGCTCCTTTTTTTATCATCCCGCAGCGGCTGCCGCAGGCGGGCAGCTCGCAGGCTCTTACTGGCCGCCGGATTTGCGCAGCTTGGCAATGAGCGCGTCGGCTGTTTTCAGCATGCCGTCAAAGCCCTTGGTCATGCCGGGGTCCATGTAGTAGCGCCCGGCGATGCCGAAACTGGGGGTGGCCTCCACGTGGTAGGCGTCTTGCAGCTCGATGGCGCGCCTGATCTTGCTGGCCACGCCAAAGGATTTGTAGGCGGCGGCGAATTTGGCGCCATCCACGCCGCGCTCGGTCATCCAGGGCTGCACCTCTTCCAGCGTGTTCAGGCGCTTTTTCTCGTTGAGGATGGCGTTGAAGACTTCGGTGTGGACTTTTTCATTCAAACCGATGGCTTCCAGCGCGAAGAAGATGCGTTGCAGCGGCTCAAAGGCGTTGGAAAAGCCCACATGCATGCGGCGCACCACTACATCTTGCGGCTGGGCGGCGGCCCATTTTTCGAATATCGGCTCAAAGTCGCGGCAGTGGGGGCAGCCATAGGAGAAGAATTCAACGACTTCCACTTTGCCAGCGGGCGCATCCACCGGGGCGGCGGGATTGACGACGAGGTAGTTCTCGCCTTCCTTGGGCGTGAAGGGCTGGCCTTGCGCGAAGGCGGCGGGCAGCGCGGCCAGCGTGGCGGCAGCTGCGGCGGTGAGCGCGAAATCACGGCGTTTCATGGTCTGTTTTTCCTTTTTTGGGCGGGTTGAAAGGGGGGCTGAGAAGCAGGAGCGGGCGGCAAGTTCCCGGCATGCAGGACGGCCGTAGGGACAGGCCGCTTTTCTGGTGAAGATGCGCCGAGATTTTCGCTTCTGTATTAATAGCATGACCTCCCCGTCAAATAAGCGGCAAACGTATTTTTCGGGGGCCTGAATTCGCTTCTGTATCAGGAGCAGCGCAGGGGCAAGCGCTTACCGCTGCACGCGCACCAGCGCAGCGTCAAAGCCGCTGCTGACCACGCGCTCCTTGGCGCTGTCGGCTTCGTCTTTCTTCTGGAAGGGGCCGATGCGCACGCGGTAAACCATGCGGCCCGCCTGCTCGTGGCTGGTCACGCGCGCCTGTATGCCTGCCAGCGTGAGGCGCGCGCGCTGGGCTTCGGCCTCGTCCTGGTCGCGGAAGGCGCCTGCCTGCACGAAGTAGATGAAAGGCTCGCCCGCCATGATGGGCGAGGCGGAAGCCACGGTCTGCTCTTGCCCGGCTCGCTGCTGGCTTTGCCGCGCGGTGCGTGCGGCGATGAAGTCGCCCAGCGGGTCGGACGAAGTGGTTTGCTGCGCCTGGGTGGGCGCAGGCGCCGTCTGCGTGGCCGGGCGGCTGACTTCCGCTGGCGCGGGCACGGGGCGCGAAGGCGCGTTGTTGCCGGAGCGCGCGGCTGGCATGGGCGTGACAGCGCCGCCTGCCGAGCGGCTGTGCAGGGGCGTGTTGGGGTCCCAGTCGCGGTTGCGTTCGGCTTCGGCGGCGTCTTGCTCGGTGCTGCGCGAGGAGGCTTTGTGGATGAAGGGCACGGGCACTTTGGCCATGTAAAGGGCCACGCCCAGGGCGATGCCCAGGCCGATGACGATGCCCAGAATCAGGCCCAGCAGCGTGCCGCCAAGCTGGCGCGAAGGCGAGGGGGCGAAGAAGGCGGGTTTGGCGTGCATCACATGCGCTCCGGGGCGGATACGCCCAGCAGTTGCAGGCCGTTGCGCAGCACTTGCGCGCAGGCGGCTACCAGCGCCAGGCGGGCGGTTTTGACGGCCTGGTCATCGACCAGGATGCGCTCGGCGTCGTAGTAGCTGTGGTAGCTGGCGGCCAGTTCGCGCAAATAAAAGGTGACATCGTGCGGGGCGAAGTCTTGCGCGGCAGCGGCAAGCATGGCCGGGTATTCAGCCAGTTTGAGCATGAGCGCTTGCGCGGCGGCGGTGTCGAGCGCGGCCAGATCGGCTTGCGCCAGCGCGGCGCGCTCGCCGCCCCAGGCGTCCAGCACGGAGCAGATGCGCGCGTGGGCGTATTGCACGTAGTAAACGGGGTTGTCGTTGTTTTTCTGGATGGCCAGATCGACATCGAAGGTGTATTCGGTGTCGGGCTTGCGCGAGAGCAGGAAAAAGCGCACGGCGTCTTTGCTGGTCCACTCAATCAGGTCGCGCAAGGTGACGTAGCTGCCCGCACGTTTGCTGATCTTGACTTCCTGGCCGCCGCGCATGACGCGAACCATGGTGTGCAGCACGTAGTCGGGGTAGCCCTGGGGTATGCCCACGCCCGCCGCTTGCAGGCCCGCGCGCACGCGGGCGATGGTGCCGTGGTGGTCGGTGCCCTGGATGTTGATGGCCTTGTGAAAGCCCCGCTCCCATTTGGCGATGTGGTAGGCCACATCGGGCAGGAAGTAGGTGTAGGTGCCGTCTTGCTTGCGCATGACGCGGTCTTTGTCGTCGCCAAAGTCGGTGGTGCGCAGCCACAGGGCGCCGCCTTCTTCGTAGGTGTGGCCGCTGGCGATGAGCTTTTGCACCGTGGCTTGCACGCGGCCGCTGCTGTAGAGGCTGGATTCGAGGTAGTAGTTGTCAAAGCACACGTCAAAGGCTTTGAGGTCCAGGTCTTGCTCGCGGCGCAGGTAGGCCACGGCGAACTGGCGGATGCCTTCGCGGTCGCTGGCGTCGCCGCTGGCGGTGAAGCTGCGGTCATCGGCCTGCACGGTTTTGCGGGCCAGAAAGTCGTTGGCAATGTCCTGGATGTAGTCGCCGTTGTAGGCGGCTTCGGGCCAGTTGGCATCGCCGGGCTTGATGCCCTGCGCGCGCAGTTGCACAGAAGTGGTGAGGGTGTCAATTTGCACGCCCGCGTCGTTGTAATAGAACTCGCGCGTGACTTGCCAGCCTTGCGAGGCCAGCAGGTTGCAGATGGCGTCGCCCAGCGCGGCCTGCCGCCCGTGGCCCACGTGCAGCGGGCCGGTGGGGTTGGCGCTGACGAATTCCACCAGCACGCGGTCCCTGGTTTGCGCTTGCCGGCCGTAGTTTTCTTTCAGCGCCAGCACTTCGCGCACGGTTTGCTGCTTGGCGGCGGGCTTGAGGCGGATGTTGATGAAGCCGGGGCCGGCGATTTCCAGCGCATCCACCCACCGCGCAAAGGCGGGCGTGGCCAGCAGCGCGGCCTTGAGCTGTTCGGCCACGGCGCGCGGGTTGCTTTTGAGCGGCTTGGCCAGCTGCATGGCGGCGGTGCAGGCCAGATCGCCATGCGCGGCCTGCCGGGGCGATTCAAACGCGGCTTTGTCGCCTGCACCGGGCAGCAGCGCCTCCAGCGCGGCTTTGAGGGCGTCCAGCAGTTCGGTTTTGACGGTTTGCATGTTTTTTTGTGGGATGAGGGGGCTGGTAAGGCAACAGCGCTTTTCACGCGGGGCGCAGCGCCGAGAGCATGTAGTTCACGCTGGCATCGGACGTGAGCCAGCAGCGGCGCGTGAGCGGGTTGTAGTGCAGGCCCGAGACGCGCTGCACGCTCAGCCCGGCAGCGCGGCAAAAGGCCGCCAGCTCGCTGGGGCGGATGAAGCGGGTGTAGTCATGCGTGCCCTGCGGCAGCAGGCGCAGCGCGTATTCCGCGCCGGCAATGGCCATCAGCCACGATTTGGGGTTGCGGTTGAGCGTGGAAAAAAACACCTGCCCGCCCGGTTTGACCAGCGCGGCGCAGGCGGCCACGATGGCGGCCGGATCAGGCACGTGCTCCAGCATTTCCATGCACGTGACCACGTCGAACGAAGCAGGCTCCTGGGCGGCCAGCGCCTCGGCGGCCACGGCGCGGTAGCTCACGCGCGGCGTTTCGGCCTCCAGCGCGTGCAGGCGGGCGGCCTGCAAGGATTTTTCGGCCAGATCAATGCCCAGCACTTCAGCGCCCTTGCGAGCCATGGCGTCGGCCAGAATGCCGCCGCCGCAGCCCACATCGAGCACGCGCGCGCCTTGCAGCGGGCGCTGCGCGTCAATCCAGTTCAGCCGCAAGGGGTTGATGTGGTGCAGCGTGGCCAATTCGCCTCCGGCGTCCCACCAGTGGTGGGCCAGGGCGGCAAATTTGTCCAGCTCGGCGGCATCTGCGTTCAAAGTGGCGTTGGATCCGGCGTTCAGAGCGGCATTCGGGGCGGTCATGGCGCGGGATTTTCACATGCCCCGCCTTGCGCGGCTTCATGGCTTGCGCCGCTGCCGCAGGCGCAAAAAAGGCCGGACGCGAAAACCGCGCCGGCCTTTGCCGGGAACTTGGCCCGATCAGTATTCGCCGCGATCGCCACGGTCAAAGCCGCGATCGTCGCGCCGGCCGCCAAAGCCGCCATTGCCGCGCGGGCCGGGGCCATAGGGGCTGCGGAAGCGCCCGTCATTGCCGCCGCCAAAGCCGCCGTAGCCGCCACGGTCATCGCGCCGCCCGCCGCCAAAGCTGGCGCGCGGCGGGCGCGGCTCCATCGGGCGGGCCTCGTTCACGACCAGATTGCGGCCTTGCAGGGGTTTGTCGTGCATGCCTTCAATGGCGGCTTGCGCCTCGGCGTCGCTGCCCATTTCCACAAAACCAAAGCCTTTGGAGCGGCCGGAATCGCGCTCCATCATCACTTTGGCGCTGACCACGGAACCAAACGCGGCAAAAGCCTGGCCCAGCTCGGCATCGCGCACGGAATACGGCAGATTGCCGACATAAAGTTTGTTGCCCATCGAAGGCGCTCCTCGAAATACACAAGGTGAAAAAGAAAAAAACCGGATGGAGTCTGCCAACGCCCCCGAGGGCCAAGAAGAAACACCGGGAAAACGCACGCGCTCTCGCGCGCGGCGGGCATTATGCCCCTGCATATATTTCAAATATCCACGTCAAACGAATATTTTTACAATCGCGCGCCCTGCGTTTCGCACCGTCTTCCGTGAGCGTTTTTTTCCTTTCCACCGGCATCGTCGCGCTGGCCGAAATGGGCGATAAAACCCAGCTTTTGTCGCTGCTGCTGGCCGCGCGCTTTCGCAAGCCCTGGCCCATCGCGCTGGGCATTTTTGCCGCCACCTTGGCCAATCACGCGCTGGCTGGAGCGCTGGGCGCATGGGTGACCACGCAGCTTGCGCCCGAGGCGCTGCGCTGGGCGCTGGGCCTGTCTTTCATCATGATGGCGGGCTGGATGATGGCGCCTGACCAGCTCGATGACGACCAGCAGCCCGCGCGGGCCGCGCGCTGGGGCGTCTGGGGCGTGTTCGGCGCCACGCTGGCCGTGTTCTTCATGGCCGAAATGGGCGACAAAACCCAGCTGGCCACCGTGGCCCTGGCCGCGCAGCACCCGGATGCAGCGCTGGCCGTCATTGCCGGCACCACGCTGGGCATGATGCTGGCCAATGCGCCCGTGGTGTGCTTTGGCGAGCGGCTGATGAAGAAACTGCCCCTGCGCGCCGTGCACCTGGCGTGCGCCGCCGTCTTCGCGGCGCTGGGCCTGGCTGCCCTGCTGGGCTGGCGCATGGGGCTGGAATAGCAAGATTTCGCTCTTTTTACGATAGCTGCCTGCGCTGGTTTCTCTAGGACCTCAGGCCAAAAAGGCCTCTTAAATTCGCTCCTTTTTTCGGAATGAATCCGGCTGGGCCGGGCCGTCTGGCGGCTGGCTATACTGGCCGCCCTTTCGTTTTCACGCGCCGATTTGCTTTCCTGCTTGCGGGCGCTTCCGAGAACCGGATCAAAGTCCGCCCTCACAAACAGGCTTTGAACCAGTTCTGACAAATGCTGCTAAATGACGGAAATCCGGCCCGGTTCCGCCTTTTGGCGCAACCGGGTTTTTTCTTGCCTCATGACTTTCATTGCCACGCCGCAGACCATGCGCTTTGACGCGCCCCTGGCGCTGCAAAGCGGCGCCAGCCTGGGCGGCTACCAGCTGGCCTACGAAACCTACGGCCAGCTCAACGCCAGCCGCAGCAATGCCGTGCTGGTGTGCCACGCGCTCAATGCCTCGCACCACGTGGCGGGCGAATACGCGGGCCAGCCGCGCAGCCTGGGCTGGTGGGACAACATGGTCGGCCCCGGCAAGCCGGTGGATACCAACCGCTTTTTCGTCATCGGCATCAACAACCTCGGCTCGTGCTTTGGCTCCACCGGCCCGAAAGACATCAACCCGGCCACGGGCCAGGCCTGGGGGGCGGACTTTCCCGTCATCACCGTGGAAGACTGGGTGGCCGCGCAAGCCCGCCTGCTGGACGCGCTGGGCATCGAGCAGCTGGCCGCCGTCATGGGCGGCAGCCTGGGCGGCATGCAGGCGCTCAGCTGGACGCTGCAATACCCGCAGCGCGTGCGCCACGCCGTGGTGATTGCCAGCGCGCCCAACCTCACCGCCGAAAACCTGGCCTTCAACGAAGTGGCGCGCCGCGCCATCATCACCGACCCCGACTTTCACGGCGGCCACTTCTACCGCCACGGCGTGGTGCCGCAGCGCGGCCTGCGCATCGCCCGCATGATCGGCCACATCACCTATTTGAGCGACGACGTGATGAACGCCAAATTTGGTCGCCAGCTGCGCCAGGCCGTGGCCGGCCACGCCAGCGGCTACCGCTACTCCACGCAAGACGTGGAATTCCAGATTGAAAGCTACCTGCGCCACCAGAGCGAAAAATTCAGCGATTACTTCGACGCCAACACCTACCTGCTCATCACCCGCGCGCTGGACTATTTCGACCCCGCCCGCGCCCACGGCGGCAGCCTGGCCGCTGCGCTGGCGGGCACGCAAGCGCGCTTTTTGCTCGTGAGCTTTTCCACCGACTGGCGCTTTGCCCCCGCCCGCAGCCGCGAAATCGTGCGGGCGCTGCTGGACAACCGCCGCGACGTGGCCTACGCCGAAATCAACGCCCCCCACGGCCACGACGCCTTCTTGCTGGACGATGCGCGCTACATGCGCCTCATCCGCTCGTATTTTGAAAACCGCATCGACACCCCGGCGCAAGCCCAAGGAGGCACGGCATGAGCGACGCCGCCATTCAGCAAGTCATTGCCAGCCTCGTGCCCGAAGGCGCGCGCGTGCTCGACCTGGGCTGCGGCGACGGCGCGCTCATGCAGCGCCTCATGCGCGAGCGCGGCTGCACCGGCTACGGCATCGAAATCGACGACGCCAAGGTGCTCTGCTGCGTGCAGCGCGGCGTGAACGTGCTCCAGCTCAACTTGCACGAAGGCCTGGCCGACTTTGGCGACCAGAGCTTTGACGCCGTGCTGCAAATCGACACCCTCCAGCACCTGCGCAACGCCGAAACCATGCTGTGCGAAACCGCCCGCGTGGGCCGCGTGGGCATCATCGCCTTTCCCAACTTCGCCCACTGGCCCAACCGCCTGGCCGTGCTGCGCGGGCGCATGCCCGTCACCCGCCGCCTGCCCTACCAGTGGTACGACACGCCCAACATCCGCGTGGGCACCTTCAAGGACTTTGAAATCCTCGCCCGCAAAAACGGCCTGCAAATCCTCGACGCCTTCGGCCTGCACCAGGGCCGCCCCGTGCGCCGCCTGCCCAACCTGCTGGCGGGCACGGCGGTTTTCAAAATCGCGCGCGGCTGAAAACCGGCCCGGCAGCGCCCCGCCATCCGCCCGAAGGGGCGAGCAGCATCAAAAACAAGAGCGGATTCAGGAACATCGAAATGCCGCCTCGCGCAGATTCCACTAGGACGTTATGCTACGAATAAAGGAGCAAATCCAAAGCGCCGTTGCCATCGACCTGGCGGCCCGCCGCTTCCGGCTTATGGCTCCTATGGCTCCATCTCATAGCTGATGCGCTCTTGCAGCACATAGCCAGTCCCCCGGGGCTGGCGGCGCACGCGCAAAACAGTGCGCGCGCCCGGCTCGTGGACAAAGCCCTCAATCGGCTGGGCCAGCAGCAGCCACGGCCCATCCGCCTGGCTCTGGCGCGCGCCGCTGGCGTCAAAACGAACCTGGCGCGCCAGCAGACATTGCTGCTGGCTGGCGGAGCCGCAAGGCTGCGTGTGCGGCGCCACTTCCAGGAACAAGGCCTCATCAGCCGCCTGCCCGCTGGCGGCCAAGAGCGGCGAATCCGCCGCCGCGCCAGCAGGCTCGCCTTGCAGCAGCCACTCGCTGCCGTTGGCAAAGCGCAGGCGCAAGCTCGCCGCAGGCTGGCCGCGCTGCTGGCGCGCGGTTTGCAGCCGCCAATCCTTCACAGTGGGCAGGATTTGCTCCAGACGGTCTTCCAGCGCCATCAAGCGGGCGTCGGCACAGCCCTTCTTGGTGCCCATCAGCGGCTCAATCAGCATGCGTTCGCCTGAAAGCAGATAGCGCCCGCGCAACTGGTTGCAGGGAGCGGCCACGCTCACGGCAGCCTCGTCAAAGCGCAGCACCACCGGTTCAGGCAGGGCGGCGGCAGCGCGCGTGAACTAGGCGCGATCCTTGCCGCGCACAGCCTGCAAGCGCCAGCGCCAGGCCGTGAGCGCCTGCTGCCCGGGCGCCAGCAGTTCAGCCGCCTGCTGGCGCGCAGGCGCAGGCGCAGCCTGCGGCGTCATCTGCACGGGCTGGGCCATGCTGGCGCAAGCCGCCCATGCGCCGCAGCACACGGCCAGGGTTTTCCAGTCGAGCGAAATCATCCGGCGAAACATTGAAGGCCTCCTTTCAGAATAAGCAGAGCCACTTATGAATGGCGCAAGGATGATAGCCGCGCGAGGTTGTGAATCGAGCCATGCACGGCCTGGGCCGCGAAAGGGCGGCAGGCAGGGGAGAAAGCAGGCTGGCACGCTCCTTTATCCATAGCATGATGTCCTGGTGCATACAGCGCAGAAGGCATTTTCGGCTCATTTAAATTGCTCCTGTCTTTGCATCGTTGAAGCGCCTTGAACAGGTTCTTGAATGCAAAGGCGCTGCCATGAGCCAAGCGCGGGCGCGGCGACAATCCCGGCCTTTCGTCCGTCACTTTTCCCGCCTTTTCGCACGTGAATCCCCCCCGCCCCGCCCTCGTTACGCAAGAAGCGGCCCGCCGGCTGCCCAGGCTGGCCTTGTGGCTGCTGTGTCTGGCTTATGTGCTGCCGGGCTTTGTGGGGCGGCAGCCGTGGAAGGGAGATGACCTGGCTTCTTTCGGCTTCATGCAGGCCATGGCCGAAGGGCGCTCGGGCTGGCTGGCGCCGCAGCTCGACGGCCTGTCGCCCGATGTGGCCGCGCTGCTGCCTTACTGGCTGGGCGCGCTCGCGCTCAAAGCCACGGCCGGCTGGCTGGCGCCTGATGTGGCCGTGCGTTTGCCGTTTGCGCTGATGCTGGCGGGCACGCTGGCGGCCACTTGGTACGCCACCTATAACCTGACCCGCCTGCCCGGCGCGCAGCCTGTGGCGCTGGCTTTTGGCGGCGAAGCGCAGCCGCGCGATTACGCCCGTGCGCTGGCCGATGGCAGTTTGCTGGCGCTCATTGCCACGCTGGGCATGGCGCAGCTGGCGCACGAAACCACGCCTGCGCTGGCGCAGGCGTGTTTTACGGCGCTGGTGTTTTTTGGCTTTGCGGCCATGCCTTTTCAGCCGCGCGCGGCGGTGGCGGCCACGCTGCTGGGGCTGCCCGCGCTGGCGCTGTCGGGCGCGCCCACGCTGGCGCTGGCATATGGCGCGGCAGCGGTGCTGGCGCAGCTGTGGCCGGGCTGGCAGGCCGCCGCGCCTGCCAACGCCTTGCAGGCGGGCGCGCGCCGCCGCC
>ERZ773008.1156-NODE-1156-length-18874-cov-3.061959_pt1 | contig 18874 bp, 18 predicted proteins | sample MGYA00580664_ERZ773008 | MGnify/ENA primary metagenome ERZ773008 (study PRJEB29015, sample SAMEA2738016) | human oral metagenome | biome: human oral; feature: human-associated habitat; material: dental | place: China | collected 2048 ... | reverse complement strand
CCCATGTGAGGCACCAAGCTTTACCGTTTTTAGCGCAAGCGCTAAAAAACAAAAGCACGCGCCGTATGCCGCTAGCGTGGCTAGAAAATAATTCAGCTTACTAAATCCGTCCGAGAGTTTCATGCAGTTGGTTCCCGCTAGCTCCAAAACTATAGCAAGCCCCAAATAAACGTATCCCATAAGCGATCCTTAATGCAATTTGAGCCGAAATTTTATAGAAATTTCTCTTAAATTTTACCCAAAGGCGCTTCCTAGCGACTTGCGTAAAATTTACGCCGCATATTTGAGTAAAACCGGCTTTAGCGACATAAAATTCCGCTCGCCGATCTACGCAGAATTGCATGAGCATACCGCAGCATAAAATTCCACCGCTACCGCCTAAAAATCGAAGTTTTTTAAATTTAGCCGCACGCCGAAATTTTATCCGTTTTTATATACGAACATTATATAATTATCAAAAATTTTTTCCAAGGAGAGAGGATGAAAAAGCTCGCTACGATACTTGCACTGCTCTGTGCGGCGGCGTTTGCCAAGGAGTATGAGTATATGGTGCAAAGTATGAGCTACGGCTCACTCGGAGGGCGCAAGGAGAGCACGCATCTAAGCTACGATGCGGCGGCGCGCAAGCTGGAGCAGATAAGAGATACGAACTCCTCGGACGGCCTAGGCTCTAGCTACAAAGAGATCAGCTACTTTGACGAAAAGGGGGGAATGGTTAAATTTGAAGTATTTAACCTCGATCTTAAAAGCGGCAAGTGGAAAAAAATAGAAGACTACACGGAAAGCGTAAAGGGTAACGTCACGACGCGCGAGAGCAATTCGATAGCGGATGACGGCACGCGCAATGCGAGCAAAACCGTCTCCAGCTACGACGGCAACGCGACCGAAGATGTGCGATATAAGCTCACAAAGGGCAAATGGCAAAAAGAGAGCATGAACAAATCCGTAAAAAACGCGCGGGATAAGGAGGAGCTTACGATAAGCTTCAAATGGGACGGCAAGAGCTGGCAGCCCAAAGATAAGATCGAAATTTTCTACGACGCCTCAGGAGAGATGAGCGGATACGTGAGCTACGAGTTTGTAAACGGCGCGTGGCAAAACAGCGAGCGAGAGATGCTTAACGGCGATCGAAACGGCAGCTACGAGCAGATTCTCAGCACTTTTAAGGGCGGCGCGTGGCAAAACGCGACGATGAGTAAGCATGAGCTGGACGCCGCAAAGGGCGAGGAGATCGTTACGAGCTTCATCTGGAACGACGAGAAGGGCGCGTGGGATAATATGAGCAAACAGACCGTTATCAAGAAGGGGGCGGATCTTAATATGACCTCGTATCTGTGGGATGAGCAGCTTAAAGATTGGGTCAAAAGCTACTCAAACGGCGAAATTTACGACAAATCGGGCGAGCACCCGCTCGTGCAAAGCTTTGAATCAAATTCCAGCAGCAACAAATACGTCTATAGCTACGACGAGCGCGGCAGCAATACGGCGATGGATATCTACAAGCTTGACGCGAGCGGCAAATGGGTGCAAACGGGGCGCTCGGAGGCTACTTACGATACCGCAATCCCGGCTGATAGCGTGGGATACGGAGCCGCGCTGATGATGTTTGAGATGCCTAGTATCTACGCGATAACGAGCTTTAAGGAATTTAAGATTAAAGACGGCAAATCTGAGCTCATAACGGAGCAGACGTGGAAATATAAAAAGATAAAGTAGCGTTTGAAGATGCGCAGATAAAATTTTGCGGCTAAATTTTATCTGCGCGTCCTTGCGCGTGTGCTGCGATTAAATTTAGTAGGCGTGACGTCGCGCGAGCTTTGCGTTTAAATTTAGCAGACGTAGCAATATTCGTGCGAGTGCTGCGGTTAAAATTTAGTAGACGCCGGCACACGAGCTTTACAGTTAAATTTAACGGCGCGGATGTTTCGTGCGCTGCGTAAATTTTAAAATTTAAATCCTACGCCGCGGCAGGTCCGCACGCAGCAGCGGCAAAAGAAAAGGTTGAAAAATGGTTTTACCCAGAGCGACAAGAACGGCTATTTCGGCTTTAATTTCGGCGAGTATCTGTTTCGGCGCTGTAGAGGCGCAAGATCACGGTGCGGCGAGCGAGCAAAAACAGAAGATGCGGGGCGGCGGGAGAGATAACCAGACGCCCGCAGACAAGCAGAGTAGCGAAATAAACGCAACAAAGCGCGCAGACGAGCAAGGCGGCGAGGCGCAAAATTTTAAAATCAAAAGGCGCTATTTTCGCAGCTGTTCGTGCCTGTATAAACAAAAATCAAAGGAGCCCGCCCGCCTCTACGATGAAATTTCGCAAGAGCAGGCCGAAAAATCGGCAAGCTATTTCATCGGCTATTTCAAAGAGGGCAAGCTAAGCCGCTATGAGAAAATTTACGAAGGCGAGAGAGCTTTTTCGAGCGAGGATATAAAGCGGTAAACGCAATTTAAAATTTAGATAAAAGGAGCGGTCATGAGAGGTGTTTTTAAAATTTCGCCCGAGGACGCGGCAGATTTTGCGGCGCTAAATTTAAAGGCGCGAGCGATTGTTTCGGCAGGCGCTTTTGGGGCGCAGGCGGCGATTTTAGCAGACAAGCTTCGAGTTCGAGCGGCAGTTTTGGCAGGCTCTATTTTGGCGGCGACATTAGCGCTTGCAATACCTGCAGGCGCAACCGAGACGGGCGAGGCAGCGACGAAACATGCGGCGGCGGATAAAATTTGTCTGCAAAAGACGAGCTACAAAACAGAGGGCGGCGCCGCGCCGCGCTACGAATATGAAGTGAGCCAAAACTACGACGCCAAAACCCGCCGCCTAGAAAAAATCTACAAAAAGAGCGGCGAAGAGGGGGTGTCCGTATCGAAAAGCTTTAGCAAATTTGACGAAAGCGGCGAGCGCGAGATCGAAAATGTCGAATACGACTGGGACGCGGATGCAAACAAATTTCGCGAAACGGCGATGAGCAAGCAGGAGATCGCAAAGGACGGCTCGAAAATTTATTTTAGTCTGCAAAAGGACGGCAAGCCATACGAGGGTGAAAAAGCCGTCGAAAAGCGCGAGGGCAAAACGGAAATTTTACAAAATTTCACGCTAAAAAAGGGCAGATGGACGCCGACGCACCTTACAAAAAGGATTGTCGATGAAAACGACAGAAACAATTTCGTAGCGACCTACGAATGGAACGCCAAAGCGAAAAAATGGGTGCCGTACGAAAAATCGATATATCACTACAACGGCGATGTTTACGCGGGCTCCGAAGGCTACGCGTGGCGCGGCAAATGGATGCCGCTTACAAAACATACCGTCTTTACAGCAGCGGACGGGACGCGCAGCGAGATAAATTTTATATGGAAGGACGGCACATGGCAGCGCGATGAAAAGATCTTGCGCAAGATCGAGCCTAAGTATAGGCGCTTTAGCGAGCTAAGATCGCGCTGGGACGCCGCAAAAAACGAGTGGAGAGAGTACTACAAAAACGTGCACGAGGAGACCGAGGAAGGCAGGCTGCTACGCGAGCAGACCGTGCTTTGGCGCGAGGAGCTGCAGCGCTGGGAGGTCGTGTTTGAAAACGAGTTTAGCTACGACGCGCGCGGCAACGTGATAAAAAATCGCACGGCCTCCGATGGCAAGCAGTACGAGTATATCTACGACTACGACGAGGCGGGCAACAACATCTCCATCATCCTGCGCGAGCCTGATGAGAGCGGCAAATGGCACGAAACGCAAAAGACGCAAAACGTCTTTGAGCCTGAAATTTTAGCGCACGACGTCCTGGATCGCGGCTTCATCGGCGACTACATAGCCGCGGGCGAAAACGCGATCAAAAGCAGCAAGCAGTATTTTCTAAAGGACGGCGAGTTTAAGCTAAACGAAACTCGCGAGTGGGTTTACGGCAAATGCGAGCCGCAATAAAATTTGGAAAATCCCATGAACGAGCCTTATATCGTTAAAATTTCAGATAGCGACGCGATGATGTTCGGCTGCGAAGCGGACGAGCGGGTGCGCGAATTTGCCGCTAAATTTGACGGCTGGGAGTACGAAAGCGAGTTTGAGCGGACCGGCTATCTGCTCGGCACGGACGTTTTTATCGAGGTCGCGAGCGAGGAGAGCTTAAATGAAGGCGCCTTACGCGCTCAAATTCCAAACGAAAAGGCTTTGGACGCTGACGGCGGCGCGACGTTTTTAAGCCTGCGCGAGTGGGACGGCAAAGAGCACTGGCGGGTTCGCGCGAGCGGTGAAATTTTACGCGCCATCAGCGAGGATGAGGACGGCGGCGCGGCGTATCTGCTTCTTAGCCCGAAACAGATCGCCGCAGAGGAGCTGCGAGGCGCCTTTGCGGACAAGCCGCCGCAGGAATTTGCGCGCATTATCGAGACTCTCGAAGCCAAATACGACTGCAAAGACCGAATACTCTGCTACGTCGTTTGCTATTTTACGCCGAAGGGCAAAGAGGGGATGCGGGCGGACTTCGGCGTCTAAATTTAAAGCGCGGCGGATTAAATTTAAAATTTGACCGCGCAGCGCACTCATGCCAGATAGCGAGAGTTTGATCTTGCGCGTAAGACCTGCGCCGCATGAGTGCAAGTGAAATTTATAAATTTCTAGCGACGAAATTTAAACCGCCGCGACAAGCGAAAAGGGAGCCGAAATGATAAAATCCATAAAATTTGAGGGCGAAAGCATCGAGGAGCTGGAGGTTTGGTACTACGCCCCAAAGCACGAATGCAGCGCGGCGGAGTTCGCGCAGCAGTGCGGCAAGCTCGTGCGCGCGGACTTTGGACTTGCCTCCCTTTACGAGATAAAATTTGAAAAATTCAAGTCCTGCGAGCCCGATGATTTTATGAAAGAGCGTATAGCAGCTGCTTTGAGCGCGGCGGCTCTATCAGGCGAGCCTCGAAATTTCGCAATGGGCGGCGAGAACGACTGGGACTGGCAGGAGTGCTCGTTTGAGGCGAGCGGACAGCGATTTTTACGCATCTGGGCGACGTCGGCTTGATAAATTTAGCCGCAATACGGGGCTTTGAGGTTTCGGACGGATTTGCCGCAAAGCGCTTGCAAAAGGCGCCGAGCGACGTTAAAATTCCGCGCTACCGCTTATCTCGCGCGATTTATGTGTTTTTAGACGCGGTAGCGCAATCAAGCCCACGGAGTAAGCTAGCGCGCCTATTTTGCGCAAATTTACGTGCCGAGGCGCAGGCGGAGTCCTACTCCGAGCCAAAATTTATTTGAAGGGAAGATATGAAAAACTTATTTTTAGCCGCGCTTGCGGCATTAGCGCTTAGCGGCTGCGCGGGCTTAAAATGCGGCGCGAAGGACGGGCGAGACGTCGCCGAGATCGACGTGCCCGAAGATGGCTGGACGAGATACCTAGGCACCGACGGCGAGATCAAGGAGGTCGCGTTTTTCACGGCGTTTTTCTCCAAGCAGTTCCGCCAGAGCCCAAAAGATGGCGAAAAGATCGGCTTCGTGCTTACCAAAAAGAGCGGCGAACGCATACCGATAAGGCTCGGCAATATGTATAAGGCGGCAGACGGCGCATTCGCGCTCGCAGATCTCGACGCGCAGAGCGACGTATGGGGCGGAAATGAGGAGCTACGAGGAGCAAAACGGGTGAAATTTTATAAATTTCAAGAAGGCAGCGTCAAAGTAACCGACTATGAGGCGCAAAGAGGGCTTTGCGAGGCGTTTTACGCAGGCGAAAAGATACGCGTCAAAAGCGTGCTAAGCCGCCACGCGAGCAAGGCAAACGGGGCTAGCGGCGAAATTTCCACCGCGCAGACGCAGGGCGAAATATCGCGCGACGCCGTCAAAGCTTTAAACTCGCGCGAAAAACCCTCGCCGCAAGGCTCTAGCAAAAATTTAGCAAACAAAAAGAGCTCCGCGCAAAAAACCGATAGCGAGGCGTTAAAATCAGAGACGGAAGCGTTAAAAAACATAATCTGTATTATAGGAAAAAACGAAGTCGATTGAAATTTCAGACTAATGAGTAAAAATTTCGCTAAAATTTTGAATAAAAATATCTTTTCAAGGAGTAAAAAATGAGAAAAAGCGTTTTATTTTTCCTATTGCCGCTATTTTTGTTCGGCGGCGAGGCGCAAAAGCAGCTAAATGTCTTTGAGCTAACGCCGTCAAAGATGCCGCCGCAGCAGTTTAAGGTCGAAGCGGTCTTTTCGAAAGAGATCAAAGCCGACTGCAACGACGCGTATCTGATCGGCGGCAAAATAGAGCAAAAAGAGGGCTCGGACGGGCTTTATTACGAGTTTAGCGGCGGCGATGAGCTTGCTCAAACGCTTATGCTGTGCGACGGCAAGAAGCAAAAGAAGCGGATCTATTACGAGCTCACGCATCCATTCGCCTACGACGGTGGCGAAATTAGAATTTTAGCGCCCAAAGACGTCAAGGTCGAGCTTAGAATTTACGAGCTCGTAGAGAGCAAAGAGCCTAAAATCCGCAAGATGAAATAGTTCCACAAGAAGCAGGGCGGACCGAGCTTATGCATGGCGGAATTTCCGCCATGCAATAGATCTTTCATCGCGCAATAGTTTTGCGCGTAGGCGAGATAAATTTTACGGCGAAGAATGGAATTTCGGCATCGATGCGTCGTTTGGTTAAAATTTCAGTATAATTTCGCAAAAACAAGGAGAGAGCATGTCAGAGAGAATTTTTGAAAGCCTAAAAGAGCTTTTGACGCAGCAGGGGGCGCGCTTCCGCGTCGTAGCTCACGAAAGCGCGGGCACCTCCGCCGAAGTCGCCAAAATCCGCGGCACGCAGCTAGGACAAGGCGCAAAGGCGCTGGTTTGCACGATCAAGGGCTTTAAGGATGGGCAAATTTCTTTCGCGCAAAATTTAAATTTAGCAAGCGCCGATGACGCGCAAAATCTCGACGCTTCCGCCCTTGCGAGCGCTCAAGGCTGCGAAAACGGCGCCTGCGCGGGAAATTTAACTTTAACCGCCGATCAAATTTGCGCAAACGTGCCGCAGCAGCTGAAGCTTCCTAGCGACAAACCCGCGGGCAGAAACGGCAGAATCTACGTCCTAGCGGTTTTCGCGGCCGATCACAAAACCGATCTAAAGCGCCTGGCACAGGGGCTTGGCGGCACAAAAGCATCGCTCGTAAGCCCCGATGAAGTGGGCGATCTCACGGACTGCGTCATCGGCTCGGTGCCGCCGTTTAGCTTCCACGACAAACTGCTGCTAATCGCTGATCCTTCGCTGTTCGGACGCTTTGAAGAGATCGCTTTCAACGCGGGCTTGCTCGATCACTCGATCATCCTAAACGTGCAAGATTACGCGCGCATCGCAACTCCGCGCATCGTTAGCTTCACTGAAAAGGCTACGGAAGACGAATAGCAGCGCATCGTCCGTTTCACACAAGAGGAAGATTCGGATTAAATTAACCCAAAAGCAAGGGCAGAAAAAGACAGCGCGAGAGTGGTTGTAAAAAGGGCGCTTTGATTTTTGATCTTTTTTCTTCATATTAATAAGGCTTTAAAATTTTCAGTATGATCAGAAGCAAAGAGGTCACGACCGGAACAAGGGGAAATGTTATGAAGCAGGTGTGGATATTTTTGCTGTGCCTACTTGCGCTATGCGGCATGGAAAATGCTGCAGCCAAGGGAGACGATGCGACGCGATCGGAGATTTACCAGACCATGAAAAATATCTACGACGATCTACCGATCGCGCAACTGCCGATTCGCTATCCGGGAGAAATTTCGCCCTTAGCAGCTATCGATAAAAATTTACTTGATAAAAATGAGCTGTTTTCGTTCGCAAAGGAGAACTTTTTAATCGACAATCTAAGCGCGTATTGGAAGAGGATCAAAGACATAAGGGCTTGTCGTTTGCCCGAAAATAGCGCCAAAACAATTCTGCTGAGGCTTTATCTGAGGGATTTCCAAGATAGCAAACAGGGGTACGAATATATTTTTATGTGCCTTTTAGACGACGCATTTCGTATAAGCGATTGTCGCGAAATTTACGCCGATTACGTGCACTGCGGTAAAAGCAAGCCGCCGATGCGCGCCAAGCAGGAGTTCGTCATCGACGCCGATTTACGCTGCACAGTAACAACGCACTACTATACTTTAGATGGCGGTAAAGAGCTGCACAGAAATGTCTGCGTGCACGAAATAAAAAACGACACGATCGTTACTAAGGATTAAAATCTGAGGCGATTTTGCGAGATGTTTTTGGCCGTAAATTTCATAGGCAGAGCTGCAAACTGAGACGCGAATTCGCTCTATCTATGAACCCCAGCTATTTCAAATCGCGATAAAATAACGCTTAGACCGAGCCTCGAATTCATCATATTGATGAGGCGCTGTTTCGAGCCGCGCCAAAACAGCTCGTAAATCTTTGGTGCACCGCAGCGTCCCACTAAGATGCATCGCCTTACGGAGCATTTTAACGACGCGAGCGCTTTATTGGTTTTGACTTCCTGCGACAAGCTGAATATCAAATCTGAAATTCTTAGCAAGCCCCGAAAGCAGCGAGGATAAAACATCCAAATTTTAAAATTTAAAAATTTTTAAAAAAATGTGAGATTAAAGAGAATTAATCGCGACGATATCGCATCGCCGCGACTGAAGAAGGCATCATCATGCCCGCGAAGGTATTTATTTCATAGCGCCTTGTTGTTTCATCTGATCCATCATCTGCTTAAATATCTCTTTAGCTTGTTTGCAAGTGGCCTCTTGCTGCTCCTTAGGAAGTGCGCTGATCTGATCCATAGACTGCTTTTTTTGATCCTCATACATCTTGACCTGCTGCTCTTGACCAGCTTGTTTGTAGGTATCAACCATCTTATCAAGATCTGCGAAGTACTCCTTGCAGCTATCTGAAAGATCTGCGGCGCTAAGACTTAGCGCAAAGCCAAAACTAGCCAAAACTAAAAGTGATTTTTTCATTTTTCTCTCCTTGTAAAAAATCAGCGAAAGTATATCATTTCGCTTAGTAAATTTGCCTTAAATTTTAATCAAATACGGCTGTTTTTTTAAATTTATAGCGCTTTTGAAATTTTAAAATTTTACTCTTACCTCGACGCTTACATTTTTTAAAATTTAACTCATCTTTAAATTTTAAAATTTCAGCTCTTGGTTTCGCAACTGCCGCCGGTGCTTTTTAAAATTTCGTTTTACAATTTTTAAGCTGCATGCGAACCGCCTTAGGCTATATGCGGGCAAATTTAAACCCTAAGCCGCTTTTTTAAAATTTCATTTCGTAATTGCGCTACCGCCGCAAAATCACTTCTCTTCGAATCTAATCTGCACCGATTTTTTGTGTGCGCCTAGCCCTTCGGCATCCGCTAGCGCCATGCACGCGCCTCCGAGCTCGTCTATGGCGCGCTTATTTAGCGCTATGATCGAGCTTCGTTTGATGAAGTTATAAACCCCCAAAGGCGAGAAAAATCGCGCGCTTCCGCCGGTCGGCAGCGTGTGGTTAGGGCCTGCGAGGTAATCGCCCATCGCCTCGGGCGTATAGTGGCCCAAAAATATCGCGCCTGCGTGGCGTATGCGCGGAAGCAGCTCGTAGGCGTTCTCGGTCGCGATCTCGAGGTGCTCGACCGCAAGCTCGTTCATCAGCTCAACGCACTCATTCATATCGCGTGCGATGATGATTGCGCCCTTGTTTTGGATGCTGGCGCGAGCGATCGGCTCACGCGCGAGCGTAGGAAGCTCGCGTTCTATATGTTCAGCGACGCAAAGAGCAAATTTTTCATCGTCGCTTATCAAAAAGCTGCTTGCGATCTCGTCGTGCTCGGCTTGGCTGAGTAGATCCACGGCGATGTTGCGCGGATTTGCCGCGGCGTTTGCGATGATGCCCACTTCGCTAGGGCCCGCGATCATATCGATATTCACATCGCCGAACACGAGCTTTTTAGCAGTCGCTACGAAGATATTCCCGGGGCCCGTGATGACGTCGACCTTGCCGATCGTGCGCGTGCCGTATGCCATCGCCGCGATCGCGCTTGCGCCGCCCACCTTGTAGGCCTTTTTGATCCCCAGCACATGCATCGCCGCGAGCAGTAGCTCGTTTACGACGCCGCCCACGGCGGGGGTGCAGACGCTGATATCCTCCACGCCCGCGACGATTGCGGGGATCGCGTTCATCAGAAGCGAGCTCGGATACGCCGCCTTGCCGCCCGGGATATACAGCCCCGCGCGATCCACGGGCGTGATCTTTTGCCCGAGCATCGCGCCGCTTGGATCGAAGCTAAACCAGCTTCTCTCAAGCTGCTTTTCGTGATAGGCGTAGATGCGCTCGTATGCGATCTGAAGCGCGTTTTTTAGCTCTGCGGTTAAGCCTTCATACGCGAGACTCATCTGCTCTTGCGTGATAGCCAAATCGCCCTGTACGCGCCATCTGTCAAATTTCTCTATCTGTTCAGCTAGCGCCTCATCGCCGCGCTCTCTGATATCTTCGATGATACCGCTTACGACGGGCATTACCGATCTCATATCCGTCTCGCCGCGGCGCACCAACCTCGCAAATTCCTCTTTGAAATTTGCGTCCGTACTTCTTAAAATTTTCATTTTCGCTCCTTGTTTTGCTTGGAATTTTAACGCTTTTTGCTAAATTTCGCCTTTAAGCTTGCGGCTGCGCAAATTTACAGCTCGCCGATTTTCAAAAGATTAAGCGAAAATGAAATAAAATAGCCGAAATTTTAAATGGAGCGATGTATGAAAAAGATATTTTTAGCGCTGATCGCCACGGCGGCTTTAGTAGTGGCAAAACAGAGCGATTTTAATGAAAACGAACTGCAAAGTAAATGCGACAATAACGATGCATCGGCGTGTGCAAATCTCGGTAGCGCATATTACTTCGGAGAAAATATAAAACAGGATTATAAAAAAGCAAGCGAACTATATTTGAAAGCTTGCGATTTAAAACATGGTAAAAGCTGCCATAATCTTGGAATTTTATATGAAAAAGGTGAAGGCGTAAAACAAAGCTACCAAAAAGCGGATCAATTCTATTCTAAAGCTTGTGATTTAGAAGTTGCCGAAGGATGTTACAATCTTGGAGCTTCATACTATTTAGGTACGTCTATAAAGCAAGACGACAAAAAAGCGAATGAATTACTTTCTAAAGCTTGCAATCTAGGATATAGCGAAGGATGCTATATATTAGGGCTTTGGTATGACTCAAGAAAAGATGTAGAACAAAACTTCGAAAAAGCTAGTGAACTATATTCTAAAGCTTGTGATTTAGGACATGGCACAGGATGTAATAATCTTGGGCTCTTATACGCCTCGGGCGAAGGTATAAAACAAGACTATAAGAAAGCAAGCGAATTGTATTCTAAAGCTTGCGATTTAGAAATTGCCGAAGGATGTTACAATCTTGGAGTCTTACACTATTTAGGCGAAGGCATAAAACAAAATATCGAGAAAGCAAGAAACTTACTTTCTCGAGCTTGTAATCTAGGATATGGGTTAGGATGTAATGATCTAGGGGCTTTATATGAAAAACAAGATTATAAAAAAGCGAGTGAATTGTATTCTAAAGCTTGTAATTTAGGATATGGCATAGGATGTACTAATCTTGGAATTTTATATGAACACGGCAAAGGCATAAATAAAGATTATAAAAAAGCGAGCAAGCTATATTCTCAAGCTTGCGACCTAGAATATGACGCAGGATGCAACAATCTAGGGTTTTTATATGAACAAGGAGAAGGTGTAGAACAAAACTATAATAAAGCAAATGAGTTATATTCTAAGGCTTGTGATTTAAAATATGGCAAAGGGTGCTATAATCTAGGAGTTTTGTATAGCTCTGGCAAAGGCGTAAAGCAAGATTATAAAAAGGCAAATGAACTATATCTAAAAGCTTGCAATTTAAAAGATGGAAGCGGATGCTATAATATCGGAATTTCATATTATTTAGGAAAAGGCATAAGTCAGAATATAAGTATGGCAAAAAAATACTTCGGCAAAGCTTGTGATTTGGGTGATCAAGTCGGTTGTAACGGATATAGAAAGCTAAACGAACAAGGCTTTTAATCCGTTTAAATTTTAAGCCGCCCGTTAAACCTGCTTAAATTTGCGACTTAAATTTAAAGGTCAAAATTTGAATTATATCGTCGCGCACAGCAGCACTAAAAGCGCGGCAAAATACGCGGGTTTAAAATTTAAACCCATTCTGCCGCGGCAGATACTGCGTAGGCGGTGCATAAAATTTAGCGAGCGCCAATTTATGACATTCGCGCCAAAATAAAAGGATACATTCCGCCGCCGTTAAAATTTCAGATGAGACGTTAATTCTTTAGGAATTTTAAAATTTTAAGCCCTCTTTTTTGCGGGCTAAAATTTCGAGCGAGCCGCTAATTCGTAGCGTTCGCGTCGAACTGCAAAAATTTCCTGATCTCCTCCATCGCCTCTTTGTTTGAAAGGGTAAATTTGATCTCGATGCGGCGGCTAGCGTCCTTGTCCTCGACGCCTCTGCGCATCACGGGCTGCGTGTAGCTGCGACCGCTGGCGATGAGATATTTTTGCAGCCGCTCATCTTTATTCCACGAGTTGATGAAATCCATCACGGCAAACGCCCTATTTTGCGAGAGCTCGAGGTTATACAAATACCCGCCGTCGCTGTCCGTGTGCCCTTCGATGATGATCTGATCTAAATTTTCGCGAATTTCATCGTTATTCAAAAGCGCGGCGAAATAGCTCTGCAGCGTCGAGCGGAGCGTCTCTTTGGCGCCCTCTTTCAGCTCGCTTGAGCCCTTGTCGAAAAGGATCGACGAGCTTAGCGTCATCGCGCCGCTTTCGTTATCGATGCGGATCTTGCCGCCCAGCTTCTCCTTCAGATCGGCGATGATTTTGACCTTCATTCCGGTTAGGTTGCGGATGCGGTTTTTCGTGACGTTGAGGTCTTGTAAAATTTTATTAAAATCGCTCTCCTTCTTCGTGAGCTGATCGAGCAAAAAGGCGATTTTAAGTTCGTTCTGGCTGATCGTAGCGTTGGCATCGTCGCGCGCTTTTTGCAGAAGCGAGTTGATGTCTAAATTCTCTTTTTTCAGCTTCTCCGCCATCTCGGTTAGATCTTCGATCTGTATGAAATAGATGGAATTTTGCTTGCGAAGATCGGTGTTTTCGATATTTAGCTTCTCGAGCTGATCGCTAAAAATTTTATTCAGCGCTTCAAGCTCGGCGCTTTTTTTTTCCTGGCTTTGAAGGCTTGCTAGCGCGCTTGAAATTTGGCTTTCTTTCTCTTGCAGGTTGCTTTGCGTGAGGAAGTATTTGACGATGATACCGCCTACTAAAAGCACGAAAACAAAAAGCAGTCCCGCCATCAAATCGGCGTACGCGATCCAAAAGGTCTCTTTTTCTTCGTTATTCGTTTTCATCTAAAAGTGCTTTTTCATCGATGCTCGCAAGCGTTTTACGAAGCTCTTCGATGATGCTTTCGTTGCTCGTCCGCGCAGCGCCCTCTCCAGCTAAAAGTGCCTTCAAATCCGCGCTTAACCCCTTAAAGCTAGCGTCAATTTTAGCGGCGTAAGCATTCTGCGAACTTGAAATTTCGCCCGCAAACCCACCTAAGGAGGCATTTAGGCTCTTTATTTGAGCGCTTAATGCATTCGTAACGTTAGCCAGCTCGCCTTGTCCGTCCGTTAAAGCCTTGGACTGGCTTAGATACTGCGCGGAAATTCCGTTTTGAATTTCGATTAGGCTTGCAGACACGGACTTAAGCGCAGATAAAATTTGAGCGAAGCTCTTATCTAACTCGCCGTGAGCGAGATTTGTCCTTTGGATCATCTCTCCTGCTTTTTCAAGCTCTTCTTGTGTAATCGCCATACTTCGCTTCTCGGCTTCCATCACGCTTTCAAAAGCGCCGATTTTTTCATCGATTAGGCGGTTTAGCCTTTCAGTAAAATTCGTAGAGCTCATCATCGCAAATGAGCGCGAAATTTCAGAATTAGCGTTTAAAATTTCACTCAGATAGCCCTGTGTTATTTCGTCTTTGTTCCAGAAAAAATTTTTAGTGGAATTTTTGTATTTGATGAGCAGACGCTCATATTTGCTAATGCCTTTTTTCTCAAAATATATCCACCAAAGCGCCAAAAAAATTCCATAGATCGAGACGTAAAACGCCGTACCTACGCCGCCTAGAAGCTGCGCGATCTCGGTTTCGAGCCCATCGATATTGCTTGAGGAAAAGTGCGGCATCGAAATCGCAATCGAGATGAAAGTTCCTAAAATTCCAAGCATCGGAAAGACTGCCGACGCGACGGAAGCGTAGTTTTGATTACGCAGCGAGTAGCCGTATTCGTCCACAAAAAGATCAAAGCTAGCATCTGATTTTTTTTTACCGCCGATACTTAGGAGATTGGCGACGATGTAATTCTTTAGCTCGCGCTTGAAATCATCGATATTATTTTGAAAATTTAAGCAGCCATATTCTGCATTATGACGAGCTAAAATTAGTGCAATAATGAGCAAAACCGCAAGCATCAGGATCGAGTGCGTCTCTACCTTCAGCCCGATAAGCCCCAAATAGCCCAGCAAAAACACCACAAAAACCGCGATCGGCAGAGCTGCGATCTTAAAAAAAACGCCCGCTAGCGAGCGCTCCTTCGCCTCAGGTAGCGTGATATCGAGCACTTCGTTATTTGGGCGATCCATATTAGTTCCTATTTAGGCAATTTAGATTGTCAAATGCGACCTGCAAGCGCGCCACCATACTCTGCTCGCCTGCTCTCAGCCATTTGCGAGGATCGTAGAATTTTTTATTCGGTTTATCCTCACCTTCCGGATTGCCGATTTGAGCCTGCAAATAGCCGCGATTTTTGGCCTCATAAGCGCGCACGCCGTCCCAAAACGCCCACTGCGTGTCAGTGTCGATATTCATCTTAACTACGCCGTAGCTAACGGCTGCCTTGATGTCGGAGGTATCGCTGCCGCTGCCGCCATGAAATACGAAATTTACGGGCTTTTCGGATTGCAGATTAAATTTTTCTCGGACGAATTTTTGCGAATTTTTCAAAATTTCAGGTCTCAGCACGACATTGCCCGGCTTATACACGCCGTGGACGTTGCCAAAGCTCGCCGCGATGCTGAATCTATCGCTGATTTTGCTTAGTCGCTCATAGGCGAGTGCGACATCTGCAGGCTGGGTGTAAAGCCGCGCGTTATCGACGCTCGTATTATCGACGCCATCCTCTTCGCCGCCTGTAACGCCAAGCTCGATCTCAAGCGAAATTCCAAGATCGCTTAAAATTTCCAAATACTTCTCGCAGGTCGCTAAATTTAACTCCAAATCATCCTCGCTAAGATCGAGCATGTGCGAGCTAAACAGCGGCACGCCGTGAGCTTTTTTATGAGTGGTATTAGCTTTGATAAGCTCGTCGATCCACGGAAGCAGCTTCCTTGCGGCATGATCGGTATGTAAAATCACCGCAACGCCGTAATGAGCCGCCAAAGCATGCACTTGATGCGCACCTGCGATAGCGCCTAAAACTGCGGCATTAGGGCAAGCGGCACCTGCGTAAAACGCCGCGCCGCCGTTGCTAAACTGAATTATTACGGGCGAATTTGCGATTTTAGCGCTTTCCAAGACGGCGTTTATGGAATTTGATCCCACTACGTTTACCGCAGGGATCGCAAAGCCCTGCTGCTTCGCATACGCATAGACCTTACTTACGTCATCGCCGCTTAAAACGCCCGGTTTTACTATATCTAAAACGCCCATTTTTAGCTCCTATATTATTTATACTCGATTTTAGCGTTTTTGTGAAGATCTGCCGCTTTTTGCTCGACTACTTTCGCCGCTTTTTGTTGTCTAAGCACACGCTCTATAAAAGGCTTTGCCTCGCTTTGGCTTAACTGCTTTTTAGCTTGAGACTCCTCTTTTAACACGACGTGATATCCAACCCTGCTTCTAATCGCTTTAGTAGTGATTTGACCATCTTTTATCTTAGAGATCGCATCGGCAAAAGGCTTGACCTGATCGCTAGGCATCCAGCCTAGCTCGCCGCCGGTTTGTTTAGCCTGCGGATCGATAGATTTAGCTTTGGCAAGCTCTGCAAATTTAGTAAATAGCGCACTGTCACTAAGCCCTTTTAACTGCTTAATAATATCGTTTGCCTCGGCTTCGGTTTTAACGACGATCTGAGCCGCTTTGATTCTCGCAGGCTCGGTAAAGCGCGCTTTGTTTTTGTTATAAAAATCGGCTATTTCTTTATCGTCGATATTTATTTTGCTGGCTTCTTTAGCCTGCCATACGCGAAGTGCTAAGTTATCTTTTACGATTTCAAGCTCTTTTTTATAAACGTCTTCGTCCATAACGCCCGATTTTTTAGCTTCATCCGTTAGCAGCATCAGATCGATGCCTTTATCGATAAGCTCCTTCTTTTGATCCGCGTTAAGAGCGGCGATATCTACATTGCCTATGCCTTGAAGTAGCGGAGCAAGCTCTTTTTCGGTTACGTCTTTGCCATTGACGGTAGCGTAAACGGTAGCGTTGAGGCTGATAGCGGCAGCCAAACTAAGTGCTGTAAATAAAACTTTTTTCATTATAATTCCTTAAAAAAATTTTAACGGCGATTATAACTCAAAGTTGTTAACAATCAAACTGTACTTTAGAATTTTAGGGTAGAATTCCGCCTTGAGGAAATGTAAATGAGAAGTAAAAAAGATATTTTAGAGATAAAAAAGAGAATTCTGCAAAACTTCGCGGAAGAGCGCAGTGAGTTGAAATTCAAAGACACCTATCAGCTTTTAGTCTGCGTGATGCTTAGCGCGCAGTGTACCGATAAGCGGGTAAATTTGATCACGCCGAGCTTTTTTGCGGAATTTCCTAGCGTTACAGAGCTCGCAAAGGCCAATCTGGCAAGCGTAAAGCTGCTAATCAGCTCGTGTAATTTCTACAACAACAAAGCGGTAAATTTAATCAAAATGGCGCAGGCGGTGGTTCGCGACTTTGACGGCGTCGTGCCGCTTGATGAAGCGGGGCTAAAATCTCTTGCGGGTGTGGGGCAAAAGACCGCTCACGTCGTGCTTTTAGAGGGCGCGGGCGCAAACGTGATGGCGGTGGATACGCACGTATTTCGCGTCGCGCATCGCCTGGGGCTGAGCCGTGCAAAGACACCCGAGCTTACGGAGCGCGATCTGAGCGAGGCTTTTAAGACGGATCTTGGCAAGCTGCACCAAGGCATGGTGCTTTTCGGCCGCTACACCTGTAAGGCGATCAAGCCAAACTGCAAGGAGTGCTTTTTAAACGAGCTGTGCAGCAGCAAGGATAAGAATTTTCCGTAAAATTTTATCCTACAAATGCGAGCTTAAATTTGACGGAATTTTAAAATTTTGACGCCTTGCTTAAAGCCACTTTATGGCAGACGTTCGGCTTTATGGCGTAGAAAATTTAGATTGAAATTTTATAAACGCCTCTTTTGATTTTTATCTTTTAGAAAAATTTAAAATTTTGCTTTTTGGAGCCTACTGCTTTGCCAGCCAAGCCCGGTATCCTTCGCTTTTAATCACGTCCGCGATGCTTTTTGCCATCTCCTGCGGCAAAAATTCGGACTTTTTATCGATGACGGACACTAGCGCGTAAGCGTTATCGTAATCTTGCAGCTCCAAGCCCGCGCGCACCAGCGTTTCGTATAAAAACGGCTCGTCTTTTTCGATGCTTACCGCATCATCGTTTAAAAATTCATAGATGAACGCAAGCTGTTTTTTATCGCCGATTTTTAAAAAATAATCGGCTAAATTCGTCGCACTCTTAATGATGATTTTGCGTAGCTCGTCTATCTGCTGCGCAGAGTAACGCTGGGTAATCAGCCGCCAATTTTCCGCCATTCTCGCCGCAATGATAGACAACTTGAAAGCTATGCCGCCATAAGCATATTTTTCGCTTTCGTCGCCGATTTTTTCTATAGCCCCGAATTCGCTCACCATATACTCGTATAGCTCCTCATCGCTGAGGTTGAAATTTTCTAAATTTAATATCTCGGCGACGGTTTCGGAATTTTTAGGCAGATCGCCTGTATCTTCTGGCTCCTGCTCTTCATTTTCTTCGTCCCAGGCGGCTTTTCTAGCTTCAAAAGTTTTAAAATCCACCATCGGATTAACGCCCTTTTTTACAAATTTAAAAAAGGCGGAAATATCGATCTGATGCTCATCTTCGCAAATTCCATCCTTAAACATCAGCTCGCAATCTTCAAAAAATTCCCAACCATCAAGCGCGCCTAGGTAGCTTTGACCGATCCGTCCGTCTAGGACATAGACGCATTCGCTAGCGCTATGATCAGGCATCGCGTGGTCGTTTGAGACGATATACGGCGCTTGCGTTTTTCCAAAAACCTGCAACATTCCGTCGTTGTATTCGCCGCTTATGCCCCAAAGCGCCGTTAGATTGCCGCCGATTGCGATAACGCCGTCCTGCGAATGCAGATAATCACACGCCGTATCTTTAGCGACCTGTAAAAACAGATAATCATCATCGATGATATCGCCGCCGGTGGATAAATTTCCGTTAACAAACATCGCTCGTGCGTTATTTTTGCCGCCTGCTTCGTTAAATTTATCCTTAAGCCAAGCGGAATTTATCGTGCCTCCCGACAGGCTAAGATCGCCGTCAAACACCAGCACGTCAAAACTACCATCCAAATATAAATTTGAGCCGTATTTTTTCTCAAATTCATCATAAGGCAGTATAGAAACGGGTGGAATTTTGGTTGCGAAAGGGCTGCGGTTTTCGTATCGCTTTACCTGCGATTTAATAATCTGCTCGCAATTTTGTAGAAAATTTTTGATCTGGTTTTCCATTTTTATCTCCTTTTAAATTGCTATTTCGGCAAGCGGTCTCGCCGAGCAAATTTTAGCGTCCGCTCTGCTTCATTCTTTGTGTTCGCAGCTTTTTAAGAAGTAGTTGCGA
>ERZ773008.1154-NODE-1154-length-18890-cov-10.016353_pt1 | contig 18890 bp, 17 predicted proteins | sample MGYA00580664_ERZ773008 | MGnify/ENA primary metagenome ERZ773008 (study PRJEB29015, sample SAMEA2738016) | human oral metagenome | biome: human oral; feature: human-associated habitat; material: dental | place: China | collected 2048 ... | reverse complement strand
TTCCTTTGGAAAAGGCCGACGGAGGCATTATCCTTACTGCCAGCCATAACCCTAAGGAATGGAACGCTCTAAAACTCCTTAATGATAAAGGAGAATTTGTCTCTGACCAAGATGGGAAAGCAATTTTGAGAATCGCTCAAGAGAATGATTTTTCCTTTGCTACAGTCGATCACTTAGGCAAGCTCACCCATGATGATCGATATATTGACCTTCATATAGAAGAGGTGCTTGCCCTCCCCTTAGTTACTCCCGAAGCTATCCAGAAAAAGAAATTCCGCGTGGTAGTGGATGCCGTTAATTCTACAGGAGGCATTGCTATTCCGAGACTCTTGGAACGATTGGGCGTAGAGGTTGTCAAACTCTATTGTGAGCCTAATGGACACTTCCCTCACAACCCCGAACCGCTAAGGGAACACTTGGGGGATATTTGCAAAAAAGTCGTAGAAGAAAAAGCTGATTTTGGTATCGTAGTAGATCCTGATGTGGATAGACTTGCCTTTATTACTGACCAAGGAGAGATGTTCGGCGAAGAATATACTTTGGTGGCTTGTGCAGATTATGTACTGAGCAAAGCCAAAGGCAATGTAGTTTCCAACCTTTCCTCCTCCCGTGCCCTACGTGACATTGCCCAGAAGTATGGGGTAACTTACTCAGCAGCAGCGGTGGGAGAAGTGAATGTCGTAACTGAGATGAAGCGTGTAGAATCCATCATCGGAGGAGAAGGTAATGGAGGCATCATCTACCCAGAGCTACACTATGGGCGCGATGCCTTGGTGGGTGTAGCCCTATTCCTGTCCCTTTTAGCCGAGAGAGGCGGAAGTGTACAGCAACTCAGAGAAAGCTATCCGGCTTACTTTATGAGTAAGAACAAGATACAACTGACTGAGCAAATCAATCCTGACCAAATTCTCAAGACAATGGAACAGAAATATGCTCATGAACAGACTACCACTATTGATGGTCTTAAAATAGACTTTGCCGATAGCTGGGTACACCTAAGAAAATCCAATACAGAGCCAATTATTCGTATCTATACTGAGGCAAAAAGCCAAAAAGAAGCCGATGACTTAGCTCAACGCTTTATAGAGGAGATGCGAGCGCTTATCTAACCCAATTCCTTTGCCTATGAATATGTATATTACCTTGGCAATCCTTGTGATCGCCTCCGCTTTCTTTATGATGGGAAAGATTCGTTCTGACTTAGTAGCCCTCTCTTCCCTACTGCTATTAGTCCTTTTTGGTATCCTTACTCCAGAGGAAGCCCTATCAGGATTTTCCAACACAGTAGTGGTGATGATGATAGGACTTTTCGTAGTAGGAGGTGCTATTTTCCAGACAGGATTGGCGAAAATGATTAGTAACAAGCTACTCAAGCTCGCGGGAAAAAGCGAGCTAAAGCTCTTTGTTTTGGTCATCTTGGCAACCTCCTTCATAGGTGCCTTTGTGAGCAATACAGGAACCGTAGCCCTGATGCTCCCTATTGTGGTGAGTATGGCCATGAGTGCAAATATCAATTCATCACGACTATTGATGCCACTGGCTTTTGCCAGTAGCTTAGGTGGTATGATGACCCTTATAGGTACCCCACCGAACCTTATCATCAACGAAGAGCTAATCAAACATGGTTTTTCCTCCCTGACCTTCTTCTCCTTTACTCCTGTAGGACTGATAGCCCTTACTGTGGGATTGTTATACCTTATCCCAGTGAGCAAACGCTTTTTGAACAAGACAGATCCCCATCAGGAAAGTAAGAAAGACGGCAAATCCCTTTCAGACCTTATGGAAGAATACCAACTATCCAAGGATATACATCTGGTAATGATAGGTAAGAATGCCCCCTTTGTAGGTCAAACCCTCCTTGAGAGTCATATAGCCGATAAATACGAAGTCAATGTAACCGAAATCCTACGCAAGCCGAGTCTAAACAGTTCTATTTTCCAGAATCCCAATCGAGAATTGGCTCAAGCCAGTACAATTCTCCATGAAGGCGACATCCTTTTTGTACAAGGAGATATTCGTAAGATAGAAGCTATGGCATGGGAGAAATCCCTAAGCCTGATAGAGGACAGATTCACCTCCCAAGAAGAGTTGATGAACTCGCAGAAACATGGCATAGCAGAAGTACTGATCACCTCCACCTCGCGCTTGGTGAACCTGCCCATCAAAAAATCACGTTTCAGAGAGCAGTTTTCCCTAAATATCTTAGGAATGCAGCGCAATGAGAGCTATATTCTGAAGAATCTAAAAGACCAGCGTATCCACTCCGGAGATATCCTCTTGGTACAGGGTTCTTGGAAAGACATAGCCAGGCTCAATGAGCAACAGCGACACCTGATCGTGCTGGGACAACCCCTGAGAGAAGCCTCAAAGGTAACCCTTACCCACAAGGCACCTATAGCAGGGATTATCATGTTGCTGATGGTGGTGAGTATGATGTTCGATTTTATTCCGATACAGCCTGTAACTGCCGTATTGGTAGCCTCACTACTGATGGTTTTCTCAGGAGCACTACCCAATGTAGAAGCCGCTTACAAGACTATTAATTGGGAGAGTGTAGTCCTGATTGCTGCGATGCTTCCTATGGCCTTAGCCCTGGAAAAAACGGGAGCTTCGACATGGGTATCCCAGATGCTTGTAGGCAAGTTAGGAGGCTATAGTCCCTATATCCTTTTGGCGAGTATTTACTTTACGACCTCCCTGCTTACCATGTTCATCAGCAATACAGCTACGGCCATTCTTATAGCCCCTATAGCGATGAGCGCTGCCACAAGTATGGGCATCAACCCCTTGCCGCTGCTCATAGCCGTATCGGTAGGAGCGAGTATGTGCTTTGCCTCCCCCTTCTCTACCCCACCCAATGCCTTAGTAATGTCGGCCGGACGTTATACCTTTATGGACTATGTGAAAGTAGGACTTCCCTTGCAGATACTCATGGGAATTGTCATGGTATTAGCTCTGCCTTTGCTCTTTCCTTTCTAAGATAAGATATTTGGAGGATAAGAGACAAAATGTATTTTGAAGATAAGACGCAATGAATTGCAGTCTCTACCTTGATGCTGACCAAATCTCTTTCACCTGCTTGAGAGCTTATGGCTTTCTTGTAAGGAGCTAAAAACTCCCTTATGATAGACTCGAGCGAAACGCTGCTTGTAATAAGGATAAAAACTTATATAAAAAAGGCTATTTCTACATAGGAATAGCCTTTTCTTTTAGGAAAGATTGAATTACTTAATATCTTCGAAATCATCAATAGTAAATGATGAAGAACCATCGTTCTTTTCTCTTCCTTCTGCATAGAAGTTCTTTTTGAAATCCTTTTGATGTTTTTCAGAAATAACTTCTTCTCCTTTTTCTTCAAAGACATAAGAGGTCATCTCGTCAAGAATTTCTCTGAAAGCATTAAAATCCTCTTTGTAGAGATAAATCTTATGTTTTTGATAATGCGAGGACCCATCCTCATGAGTGAACTTTTTACTTTCTGTAATAGTCAGATAATAATCGCCAGCCTTGGTGCCGCGTATATCAAAGAAATAAGTTCGTCGTCCTGCTCTTAGAGCCTTTGAGAAAATTTCATTGTTTTCTCCTTCATTTTCATACATATATTCTAATATTTTAAGTGTACAAATTATTTATTTTATTGTATCATATTCAATAATAAAGATATCCTCATTTTCCTTTTTGAAATAATAATTTTCTCTACCAAATTTTTCCCTACCTTCAGCAGTATTAATCTCCCTTATGATATCCCTATCCTTGACTATTTCCTTTTGGAGGAATTCTTTTTGGCGCTTGAGCACTTCTATTTCCTTATTGAGCTTTCGGTGGGAGAGCCAAGAATTGGAATCAAAGAACAGCATCCATATAGCAAAGACAACAATACCAATAAGATAGGCATATTTTTTGATATAAAACTGAAAATCTATCATTGGGTTTGGTGCATAATTCGATTGTGAACAATAGCCTTGACAATATCAATAGCAACCTTGTTATGGCGGTTATTAGGAATAATGATATCGGCATACTCCTTGGTAGGCTCTATGAACTCTTGGTGCATAGGTTTCAGAGTAGTCTGATATCGATTGAGTACTTCCTGAATATCCCTTCCACGCTCGGTAGTATCCCTTTTGATACGGCGGATAAGCCGCTCATCGGAATCGGCATGTACAAATATTTTAATATCGAATAAATCTCTCAAGTCGGGATGAGAGAGAATAAGGATACCCTCTACAATCAGTACTGAACAGGGAGCAATAGGCACTACCTGAGGGGTACGATTGTGCTCTACGAAGGAATAGGTAGGTTGCATAATAGTCTTTCCGGCCTTAAGCTGAGAGAGGTGCTCCTTAAGCAACTCGAAGTCCAAAGACTTAGGATGGTCGAAATTTACCTTGGTTCTTTCCTCAAAGCTCAAGTGTGACAGATCCTTATAGTAGGAATCTTGAGAAATGACACTGACCGCCCCTTGAGGTAACTCCTTGATTATCTGATTCACGACTGTAGTTTTTCCACATCCCGTGCCTCCAGTTATTCCTATAAGTAACATCTACTAAAATTTCCGCAAAAGTAGTTATTTTTCTTGACTTGAAAAAATTGTTTTTCTTAAAATATACCACCTTATATGGTTAAAAATCTTCTTTGAAAAAGTCTTGATATTCCTCCCAAAAAGTCTCAATTTGCAACATCCGCTTGTGTAGAAAGATCATAGTCTGCTGCCAAGTTTCCTTATTATGAATAGAAACTTGAGATTTTTCTACCCATATACGGGAAATCTCCTTTCCATTTTCTAAGAAATAATGTTCTTGATATGTATTTTCTGGAAATATCTCTGTCAAAATCCCCTTAAGAGAACACATTTTCTCGAAACATTCCCTTCTTTCCTCTTCACTACCCTCTATATCAATACATACCATTGCTTTTTTGGCATCAAAATAAAACCTAAAAGAGAGATTCTTCACTCCTGTCTTGTACAAAGTCCATTTGTAAGGGAAGGATTTACCGAAAGAGATCCAAAATTCCTGTCTAAGCTTAGCTGCTTCCTCCTTGCTATACATTATTGGTGATGATAAGGTTCGTTATTCAATATAGTAAAAGCCCTATAGAGCTGTTCTACGAAGAAAAGGCGTACCATCTGGTGAGAGAAAGTCATTTTTGAGAGCGCACAAGAGTGATTTGCCCTTTGGTATACCTCAGAAGAGAAACCATAAGCCCCCCCTATAGCAAATACACACTGCTTAACCCCTGTATTGAGCACCTTTTGGATATACTGAGCAAATTCTACAGAGGTATACTCCTTTCCTCTCTCATCCAGCAGGACAAGTATATCATTCTCCACCACTTCTTTTAGTAATAGAGCCCCTTCCTTACTTTTTTGTTCTTGCTGAGAGATATTTTTCACATTTTTCAGATCAGCAATTATTTTGATATCTATCTTAACATAAAATCCTATTCTTTTTTTGTACTCCTCTATAAGTTTTTCTAAGGGAGAGGCATCTGTTTTTCCTATTACTAATAGCTTAATCGTCATATTATTTTGTTAGTTTCTTCTCATCATCATCCAAAATACGCTTGATAGCATATAGACTATGAGTTATTTTTTGGGTATCCACATCATAAATTCCTTCAGGTTCTATGCGATCCACCCTTACTTTTCCATAAGCATGAATAAGATACCCCGGTTGGATAAGAATCCCTACATGGACTATTCTCCCTACATTATTAGTGAAGAAAAGCAAATCCCCTACTTCAGCCTCCTGCAAAGAATTTACATCATTCTTTATAGAATCATATTGCAAAGAAACTTCCCGCTGAAGCCTTATTCCGATGAGCTTATAGACCATTTGGACAAGCCCAGCGCTATCAATTCCGAAAGGAGATTTCCCACCCCAGAGATAGGGTGCATTGAGGTATCTTAGGGCTATCTCCACTATATTCTTGCGCAATACTTTTCGTTGCACTTCACCTGCAAAGAGGTGCCCCATGAAAGGAGCGTTGCTTACTGTAGCTCCTATACATATAGGCAACAAGTCGTATTCTTTATCACTAACCTGCACATAATCAACCATATCCGAAGCATATCGAGGAAGAATCTTTTTTGTTTCTTCATAGATAGCCTCGCTCATAGGGGTAAGCTGCCTTGCTTCCACCCAGCCTTCATAATCATCAAAATCGGTACGTATATAGCACCAATCATCCTCTTTCTTGATAATAAAGCACAGCTCTCCATACAATAGTTGAGAGATCTGCTCGCTCTTATGAGAGGACTCTTCACGTATAGGCACTATACTCAAATGGCATATAGCATACATAATTCAATCCTAAATAAAGTACAATATTACGACATTTTTTTTACATAAACAAGTTTTATTGACATTATAAAAGAAAAGAGGCATATAAAGACATGCCTCTTTGTCAATAAACTATGAAAAATTGTATGATTACTATGCTAACATAGTAACAGGATTTTCAATATATGCTTTCAAAGTCTGCAAGAATTGAGCTCCTGTAGCACCATCTATAGTACGGTGGTCACAAGCTAAACAAAGCTTCATGGTATGGCCTACTACGATTTGTCCATTCTTCACTACAGGTTTTTCGATGATAGCCCCTACAGAAAGAATAGCTGAGTTAGGCTGGTTGATGATAGAAGTGAATTGTTCTACCCCGAACATACCTAAGTTAGAGACAGTGAAAGTACTACCCTCCATTTCGGCTGGAGTTAGCTTTTTGTTACGTGCTTTTCCTGCCAAGTCTTTTACTAATACTCCTATCTGAGAAAGGCTCATATTATCAGCAAACTTAAGTACAGGTACTACCAAACCATCTTCTATAGCTACAGCAACCCCTATATGTACATGCTTATTGTATACAGTGACATCACCTTTCCAAGAAGTGTTTACCTGAGGATGCTTTCTCAGCGCCATAGCACAAGCCTTAACTACCATATCATTGAAAGACACCTTAGTATCAGGCAAGTTGTTAATCTGAGTACGAGATTCCATAGCATTATCCATATCTACCTCGACAGTAAGGTAGTAATGAGGAGCTGTGAATTTGGATTCAGAAAGGCGTTTGGCAATAGTCTTACGCATTTGAGAATTTTTCACTTCTTCAGTAACCTCTTCTCCAACAGGGATATAAGGAGCTGGAGCTACAGATTTTTCAGCAGGAGCAGCGGCAGCAGTTGCAGGTTTTGCAGCAGGAGTGAATCCTTCGACATCCTTACGTACGATACGACCATTTTCTCCAGTTCCTTTTACTTGGCTTAGGTCGATACCCTTATCTTGGGCGATCTTCTTAGCCAAAGGAGAAGCAAATACACGAGAATCCGCAGCGGCAGGAGCAGCGGTGGCAGGAGCTTCAGCAGCCTTAGGAGCCTCAGCGGCAGCAGGAGCTGCAGGAGCTGCAGAAGCGCCACCCTTAGCGGCAGCAAGAACAGCATTTACATCGGTTCCTGCAGGGCCTATGATTGCCAAAAGTGAATCAATAGGAGCAGATTCTCCTTCCTTGATGCCCATATATAATAAGGTACCTGCATAGAAAGATTCGAATTCCATGGTAGCCTTATCTGTTTCAATTTCAGCGAGTATATCACCTTCTTTTACAGTATCACCAACCTTTTTAAGCCAAGAAGCTACAGTTCCTTCAGTCATAGTATCACTAAGGCGAGGCATGGTAACTATCTGAACTCCTGCAGGCATAGCCGCTGGAGCAGCAGGAGCGGTAGCAGCTGGGGCAGCAGGAGCTGCTTCCTTAGCTGGAGCTCCTCCACCTATAAGAGCAGATATATCTTCTCCTTTTTCCCCTATAATAGCCAAAAGAGTATCTACGGGAGCAGTTTCACCTTCTTTTAAACCAATGTATAATAAAGTTCCTGAGTAGAAGGATTCAAATTCCATAGTCGCCTTATCTGTTTCAATTTCAGCGAGAATATCACCTTCTTTTACAGTATCACCTACTTTTTTGAGCCATTTTGCAACGACTCCTTCTTCCATTGTGTCGCTTAATCGCGGCATATTTACTATTTCTGCCATTTTTTTTATAATTTATGAGGTAAAAAAGGATAATTTTCTTGTTCGTATACTACATCATACATTACATTCTTTTCAGGGAATGGAGATTCGTTAGCGAATTTCTCACACTCTGCTACTAAATCTTTCACGCGCTCGTCAATAGCTTCAATTTCTGCATCGGTTGCATATTTTTTAGCCTTGATCACGTCAAGTACCTGAGTAATAGGGTCTATTTTTTTATATTCTTCGACTTCTTCTTTGGTACGATAGTGTTGCGCATCGGACATAGAGTGTCCACGATAACGGTATGTACGAATATCCAAGAAAGTGGGACCATCTCCACGACGAGCACGTTCTACTGCTTCATATACTTTTTCAGCCACAGAGACAGGATTCATACCATCGACAGGTTCGCAAGGCATTTCATACCCCAATCCTAACTTCCATATATCAGGGTGATTGGCTGTTCTCTCTACAGAAGTTCCCATCGCATAGTGATTGTTCTCACAGATAAATACAACAGGGAGTTTCCAATTCATTGCCATATTGAAAGTCTCGTGAAGAGTACCTTGGCGAGTAGCCCCATCCCCCATAAAAGTAAGGACAACCCCCCCAGTTTCATTGTACTTTTCAGCGAAAGCTAATCCAGCACCTAAGGCGATTTGTCCTCCTACAATTCCATGACCTCCGAAGAAGTTATGTTCTTTCGAAAAAATGTGCATAGAACCTCCCAATCCGTGAGATGTTCCAGTTCCTTTACCAAAAAGTTCAGCCATAATTCTACGTGGATCTACCCCTAAAGCAATAGGATGCACGTGGTTACGATACGCTGTAATCATTTTGTCTTTCTTAGGGTCAATCACATGCATACACCCTGCTACGATTGCCTCTTGTCCATTGTACAAATGTAAAAATCCTCTTACTTTCTGTTGGATATAAGCAGAAGCCAATTTGTCCTCGAACTTTCTCCAGAAGAGCATTTCTTCATACCATTGTAAGTACGTCTTTTTATCTATTTTTTTCATTATCACAAATGAATTAATATTTCTATTTAAAGTTCTTTTTCAAGTTGCAAATTTACGAATTTTTTAATTCTTTGCAAAGGTACAAAAACTTTTTTTCATCACAATACCTTTTTTTGATTTTCTTCTCTTTTTATCAATGATATGGCAAAACACACCTCCAAAAAAAGCGCTACAAAGAAGGCAAACATAAAGGAAAGTATATCCCAATCATCTACCTTTCTCTCCTTCATATAAAGAGCAGGAAATAGGAAGGCTATGCAAAAAATCATCTGTAAGAAAGTTAGAGCTACAAAACGGTAAGCTATATAAATCTTTCCTATAGGGAGGGACAACACTCCACACACCACGATAGCACAGAGTGTATGAAATAAATAAACCTTTGGTAGAGAATAAAATAAAATCCTATCACAGTATATTTCAACAATAAAAATATGTAATAAGAGTAATCCTCCCATCCAAAGAAATATCCTAAGCAGATGTCCTAAATAGAATAAAGAGGGCTTAGAACCCTCTTTGTTTTTGAATACTATCATACGCCTCTTGTATACGTTTGAATTTTTCCTCAGCCCCTTTTCGAATAGCTACATCATCAGTATTTATGCGATCAGGGTGATATTTTTTAACCATATCACGATAAGCCTTCTTGATATCTGCTTCGGAAGCATCTTTGCTTATTCCTAGTATAGCATAGTCGTCATCTTTTTCTTGACGGAACATAGCCTTTACACTCTCAAAATCAGAAGAGTCTATATTCAAGTTCTTATTTATTCTCTCCAATAAAGCCATTTCAGCCTCCTTGATACGCCCATCAAGACTGGCAATGTCAAACAAGAAGTGGATAATAGAGAGGCGTGCTTCATAATTGGTACGAGCCCTGATATACAAGCAAATGCGAGTAACAGGAACTTCTGCTTGTTTTATCTGATTGAAGGCACGGAATATCTCATTGGCTTTTTCCTTTCCATAGAGTGATACGAACTTGTAGCGTACATAATCCAGTTCTTTTTGAGTAGGGCCTGTACCATCAGCTTTGATCACCAAGGCACAAAGTGATAATAAGTTCAGTTCAAAATCAGTAGGATTAAATCCTCCTTCTAATGCTCTCTGAGGATTTAAGTTTACTTGGTTACTTCCCCTACCTTTGAAGAGGGTTAGACGAAGTAACAAGCCCAAACATAGAACCGCTATAGCTATCCATATATTTCTGGTAATCACACCAATAACCACAGCTACAATATACTCTAAGTATTTTTCTACAATTCTTGACATAATTCTTTATTTTTGGAGGGCAAAGGTAAAGATTATATTTTTTATATACAAATGATATTCTAAAAATTTTTAAATTTTTATCCAATTTCTTTTTAAAATACCTTTGATATAATCTGAATAATATTTTCGGATTTTCCCATAGAATAATAATGGAGAGAAGGCACTCCTGCCTGCTTGAGCTCCTTGCTCTGAGCGATAGCCCATTCTATTCCTACTTGCTTCACCTCATTATTATTCTTACATTTTTCTATTTCCTTGACCAGTTCCTCTGGGAAATCCAAGAAGAACGCCTGAGGTATGATATTCAGATGTCTCCTGACACTGATGGGCTTAATCCCTGGTATTATAGGGACATTGATCCCCATTTGGCGGGCTTTTTGTACAAAATCAAAATACTGCTTGTTGTCAAAGAACATTTGGGTAACCACATAATCAGCCCCATTATCAACCTTTTCTTTGAGTTTTTCTAAGTCAAAAGTTTTTGAAGGAGCCTCTATATGTTTTTCAGGATATCCTGCTACCCCTATACAGAAATCCATTCCTGTATTATTCTCCAAGGTATCATGTAGATAGATCCCTTTTCTGAGATCATTTATCTGTTTTACCAAATCCAATGCATATACATTTCCATTTTTGGTAGGACGAAAATACTTTTCCTCCTTCATAGCATCACCACGAAGAGCCATGATATTATCGATTCCAAGATAGAAACAATCCACCAAGAGATCTTCGGTCTCCTCGCGGGTAAAGCCTCCACAGAGTACATGAGGGACTGTATCTACATTGTATTTGTGCTGTATGGCTGAACAAATTCCCACTGTTCCGGGGCGCATACGAACAATCTTCTTTTCCAACAAACCATTGGGATGTTCTTTGTAGTAAAACTCCTCACGAGAGGTAGTTACATCGATAAATGGAGGTTTGAACTCCAATAAAGGTTCTATATTTTTATAGAGTTCCTCTATGCTATTTCCCTTCTTAGGAGGGACAATTTCAAAAGAAAACAAGGTCTTTCCTTGAGCCTTAGCTATATGTTCTGTTACTTTCATTTCTTTTTCGAAACACTTAATTAAAAATTCTAATAATACTCTATCACACGCTCTGTGATTTCCACAGGGGTTCTATTCTTATATTGAGTGCGCTCAGTCCAGTTACCTCTTTCATCAAAAGTATAGATATAGGTCTTTTTCTCATCCAAAATACCCTTGCGATAGATTTCTTCTTCCAAGATACTGCCATTTTTACCTCTACTATAGCGAATATCCCAAGCATCTCCTCCATTTTTATGTTTCTCCTCTATCAACTGATGATTCTTATCATATATATAAGTTATTTCTACATCTCCCAGATAGTATGAAGTCATATTACCAAAGTCATCATAGGAGGCTTTTTGCTCAAACTGTGTATTATTCTGGAACAAATATCCACCTGTGATATATCCTTTGTCGTCATAAGTAGATACTAAATAATCGGACTCATTGATCAACATCTTTCCTTCTGTACGATAACCCTTATTATTATACTGATAAGAAAATTTTTTCTCATAAGAATAGATATTATCCTTATCATAATAAGTGATGCGAGTCAAATAGCCTTCTTTGGAGAAAATGGTAAGAGTATTTTGCCCCTTATCCTTCTGTTTGTGGTTTTGAGCATTGTATGTTCTTACCCTGAGTGTCTTAACTGCTCCTTTGAGTTCCTGAGCTGTCCAGTCATTCTTAACACTTACAGTATAGTTAAACTTCTTCTGAGGAGCAGTATCCATCTGAGCGACAGGTTGTCGCTGTTCCTTTGCCCCTACCCCATACTCAATTTCCCTTTCGGTGAGGTAGATAGCCTTACCATTGAGATATTCTATTCGCTGAGTCCAGTTTTTTCTTTTATCAAAGGAATAAGTATAGGTATGATTGGCTAAGATTTTTCCATTTTTATCATACTTTTTTCTCTCCAACATATTTTTATTCTCATCATAGGAATAGGTATATCTATTTTTGAGTTCTCCTGAAGGAGTATAGAGGTTGCTCTCTATACAAAGACCTTTTTCATCATATATATTCATCTGCTTTTGTTCAAGTTCGCCCTTACCATTGTAAGTATCTTCCTCAAGAGGGTTTTGTTTTTCATCATAGGTACGTTTCTCTTTTTGGAGGAAGATGCCATCTCCGCTATAAGTATTTATCTCTGTTCTATTTCCCTTATCATCATAGGTATAGATGTATCTTTTTTTGAGAGTACCATCATCCAAAGTCTCATTGACCAGCGCTCGATTGCCCTTCATATCATAGAGATAGGTATAGATTCTTGTAGGCTTATCTGTAGGAGAGAAAAGCGTTTTTTCTACCTGATTTCCTTTCTCATTGAAGGTTAATAAAGTATTTTCCCTTTCAGTTGTTTTGCTTTTTTTCTCAATCTGGTCAAACTTCTCCAAGACTGTATAGGAAGAAGTCCTTATCTGCTTGATCTCCCCCTGTAGATAGAGTTGTTGTAAATCATTTCTAAGCTCTTTCCTACCACAAGCGATAAGAAAAAGATTCACAACAAAGAAAAAGAATAAAAACCTTCTCATCTTACTATTTTTTGAGGGCAAAAATACGCTTTTTTTTGCTATTTAACTAATATTTCTCCTGATAAAAGAAAAATTATTTTTGTGATTCCTCCTTAAAAAAATACAATCATAAAACTCAATAAAAATAAATTATTGATTTACAGACAATTAAATATATAATTAGGATTTAAAAGGATTTATATTCTTTACTCTAAAATTTTTTGGCATGATTTTTTCTATTCAATAAAGCAAATGTGAATAGAAAATGTTGCCTATGTAAAAAATAAGAGGTACATTTGTCGCAAAATTTTAAGTAATAAAAAATGATTTTTATGAGGAAATTTTTTTTAGTAGCCATTCTTAGTTTTATGGCAATCCCTTGTTTTTCACAAGCTGAAAGTGCCTTTCAGGAAGGAGAATATCTCAAGTTTCGCGTTCGCTATGGTATCTTCAATGCCAGCTATGCTTCGCTAACGCTCAAGAACAAGACCTACCAAGGAAAGACTGTTTATCATGCCTTAGGCAAAGGAGAGACAACAGGACTTGCGAAACTTTTCTTCAAAGTAGATGATACCTATGAAAGTTATTTTGACAAAGAGACAGGAAAACCCTATTTTTTCAATCGAGATATCTACGAAGGGGGATATACCAAGAAGCTCAACTTCCTCTTTAATTTTGATAGTAACAATGTAAAGATCAAAAACTTAGAGAATGGTGAAGAAAAAAATATATCTGTACAGCCTGATATCAAGGATGTTATCTCTACCTTATACTATCTTCGCAACAACCCAAAGATGAACAACCTCAAGAAAAATGATGAAGTGAGCATGGATATGATTTTTGATGATGATGAGGTGTACAAATTCCGCTTAAGATTCTTGGGAAAAGAAAAGGTAGACACCCCCTTAGGAGAAATCAACACCTTGATATTCCGTCCATTAGTACAAGATGGGCGTGTATTCAAGGAACAAGAAAGCTTGACCCTTTGGATCAGTGATGATGAGAATAAAATTCCTGTAAAAATAAAAGCCAGTCTCAGGGTAGGCTCCTTAGTAGGAGAGATCATTCACTACAATGGGCTGAAACACCCTACTGTGCTAAAAAAGAAATAACTATGGAAAAAGATTTAAGCAACTTACGCCTTGTCTATGAGAGAGGACACCTCTTAGAGACTGAGGTGCGGGAGAACCCAATGGAGCAATTTCAGCAATGGTTCCTACAGGCACAAGAGTCCGAATCCGAGAAAGAGCCCAATGCTATGTCGGTGGCTACTATTGGATTAGATGGTTTTCCAAAAACACGTGTGGTGCTGCTAAAGAAGTTCACCGATGAAGGATTTATCTTCTATACCAATTATAATAGTGAGAAAGGAAAAGCTATTGCCGCCAACCCACATGTGTGTTTGTCATTCTTCTGGTCAGCACTGGAGCGGCAGGTAATCATCAAAGGAGTTGCGGAGAAATTAGCCCGAAACCTCTCAGAAGGATACTTTGAGTCCCGCCCAAGAGGCAGTCAATTAGGTTCTATGTCCTCAGCACAGAGTCAGGTAGTTCCCTCGCGAGCTTACTTAGAAGAACAGCTTGCTGCCTTGGAAAAAGAATATGAAGGAAAAAGCCTGAAATGTCCTGAACATTGGGGAGGATTTTTGGTCAGACCCCACTCTTTAGAGTTCTGGCAAGGACGTCCTAACCGTCTCCACGATCGCCTTCGCTACACCCTTGAGGAGGATTACGACTGGAAAATAGAGCGTCTAAGTCCTTAAAAATGGTTAAAAAAAACTAAAATACACGAGTAAATAAATATATTTATCAACAAATCAGTATTTTTTTTTCTTGTGTAATGAAAATTGTGTACTTTTGTGCCGAAAAAATCTAAGATTTGTAATATTCAGAACGTATGAAAAATTTAGATACCTATATAGAAGACTTGTTATTCAAGCATCAATGTGTTATCATACCAGAGTTTGGTGCCTTTGTATCCAACAGAAAAGCGGCAGAACTGGCTGCAGACAAGTCTTTTTCTCCACCACAGAAGGAATTGACCTTTAATTCACGCCTTACCTATAATGATGGATTGGTGGCCAAGCATATCTCAGAGGTGGAACGTTCTTCCTACGAAGAAGCCCAAGAATATATAAAGTCCGTAGTTACTCGCTGGAAACAGGAGCTTAGCTTAGGACAAGAGGTAAGATTGGCCAATATAGGGAAGTTTACCAAAGGTACGGATAACAATATCATTTTCACCTCTTTATCCAAAGAAAACTATCTCACAGATTCCTTTGGAATGTCCCCAGTAACTACCAAAGAAGTAAGCAAGGGAGAGACAGGAGTGGAGGTAGCCAATCCCATCTACAATGATCAGAATAACAAGCCCGGCTTGGTAGAGAACCCTAGTGTAACTCCAGAGGAGGCCGCTGCTGGCAAGCCTAAGCCTAAGATGCCACTTCCTATCAAATACGCTGCTGTGGCTATTGTAGGACTTTCTGCCATTGGGTATGCAGTATATTCTCTGATGACCAATCAGGAAAACCCTACTGTAGTACAGGTAGAGCCAGATCCTGCTAAGGTAGAAGAGCTTGTCAATCAAGAAGTAGCTAAGGCTACTTATGTACCTGAAATAGAGCTTACAGCAACAGCTATCAAAGTAACCAAAGACCCTGTACTTGTAAAGAAACGCAAGGAAGAATTAAAAAAACAAGCTGCTGAAAGAAAAAAAGCGCAAGTTGCTGGTACAACAGATACACCCAGCACTACAACCAATACAACTACCAGTGAACCTACAACTCCCAAAAGTACAAATACTCCACGTACTTCTTCTGGTGGAGGTAGCACTTCTGGATCGACAAAAGCTTCAGGTAGTTTCTTCCTCATAGCAGGCGCTTTCAGTTCAGAGAGCAACGCACAAAATCGTGTAAGACAGCTTAAGAATAGTGGATACAGCACTGCTGGAATGGTAGGACAAAATGAAAAAGGCTATTACTTAGTAGCTTATCGAGGATTTTCCACAAGAGCACAAGCAGAGAGCTATATGCCTGAAATCAAAAACAAAGGATTGAGTACTTGGATTTATCCACCTGCAAAATAGTTTATTATTAATACCTAAAGGCCTCTTGTATAGAGGCCTTTTTTACTAATAAATTACATGCCATAAGCGTCCCCACTACGGATGAATTAGCAAATATAGGAAGAGGAACATGTTTGAAGCAACACTGACAAAATGAAATAAACATTTTCAGTAACAATATCTATATAATCATAAATAATACCATGATGAAACAAATATTTATATTGATAGTCCTATGCCATTTACTTGCTTGTGAGAATAAGAAACAAAATACAAATCAAGAGATTAATAAAGGCATTGGAGAGATACAAATTAAAAAACAACCATATCAGAAAGAAGAATTTGTTTATTCCATCAAGAATATAAAGGATAAATACAAAAACATAAAAATAGTATTAGAAAAAGATTCTTTAAAAATATTGGACTTAGAATTTTAGTTAATGATCTGTTCCTCTGAAATTATTAAAAGGAAAAAACATATAAAAGATTATTGGGGTATTGGAAATTCCGAGGAAATAAAAAAAGAATTGTGGAATGGTTTAGGCTTTCAATTGACAGATTCCATAGAAGTTATTGAAAATGTAAAGTCCGAACTATCTAGAGAAGGTTGTCAGTTCCCTTTTTATGAAATGTTTATATCCAATAATTTTCTATTTTTTTACGATGAAAATTACTATTGTTTTGTATCTAAAGAAGTAGAAGAATCTTTAATAAATATAGATTGTTCAAAAGAAAAAATAATACACTTTTCCTACCTTTCAGAGTATCGATTTGATTACAAAGCTGATAATTCAACAGAAACACCCTTAATAGCTCAAAAAATGGAGAATATTAAAGTTGATATTTGTAATGATACACTTATCATTAATAACAAATATAAAGCTTCTTTTACCCGAAAGAAATTGAGTTTTGATAGATTTTTTGGAGAGAATAAAGGAAGTTGGGTTGAAAAAAAGTTAAGTGAAAGATTTGAAGAGAACAGAATATACATAAAAAAAGATTCTATATCCTTTTTACAAATTGATTTACCTATTATTTTTCTTTTTCAAATTACTACTATGAGGGGTACTATTATTTATGAACAAGGATACCTTTGTTTAATTCATAATGAAAAAGTTATAGGTTGGTTTCGAGATGATAAGTTCTATATGAATGAATATAATTCTAACAATCTTCCTTTTGATTATATAAATTATGCTAAAAATGAATATACAACAGGAGGTGAAAACTACAAATTTCTTGATCCATACAATGAAAGAAAACTGATAAATTTACTTAGTTATCAATTAAAAAAGAAAAAAGAGGAAACATATGGTGTTCTTTGCTTTTATCTTCCTAATTATAAATTTAATATTATTGAGTCAAGTATAAAAAATGGAAATAGAATATTAACAATAGAAAAAAAGACAAATAAAATAATTGATCATTTAGATATTATTATGAAAGACAATGAGTTTTGGCAAGAGAAAAACTTTAAAATCAATAAAGATTTAAGTATCATTCTTTATGAAAACAAATTAGGAGGGAAAATAGAGTTGGAAAGCGAAGTTTATGATAGCCCTTTAGAATTTAGAGAAATTCTAAAAAGTACTCCTTATAAAAAATATCAAATTCAAAAAGATGGGAGAATTATTGAATTATAAGAATAAATTTGCAGCCTGCTAAAGGACTATATTAAGTATATTGCTATGTGGAATGGGAACAATGGGTATCTGATTTTAAGCAAAAATCATTTTAGGTAGCTCCTCAATACAAAAAAGAAAAGAAATATGTTTTATATAGACGGATTGAAAAATAGCATTTTTTACTTATGAAAAGAATTATTATCATATTTATTTTAATGGCTTTTATTAGTTGTAGAGATAAGAAGAACGCTAATAATATAGCCACCGAACCTACAGATACAGAAGTTGCCATAGCAACTCTAAAAGCTTTTTATTCATCTGTTTATAATGGTTCGTTAGATAACCGAGAAGTACTTTTCAAGCAATATGTTTCCAAGCAATTGTTGGAAAAGATTGATGAACTATCTGCTGATATGACATTAGATTACGACCCTTTTATAAATGGGCAAGATTTTTTTGCTGATGTTCTCAATAGTACATTAAAAATAACACCTTTAGAAAACAAAAATGAATACAGATGTTGTTTTTTACTATTTGGAGACACTGATGAAAAAGAAACTTGTATAGACCTTTTATTAGAAAAAGATAAGGACGGGCATTTTGTAATTTCTAAAATATTAAATGATGATATTTTAGCAGGGAAAAGAGATGTAATGCCTAGTGATATTCAGGAAACAACTATAGACTATAAAGGACTGGTTCAACTTTTAAAATTAGAATGTAATGTCTCTAACAAAGAAGAATTTTATAAGTTGAATTGCCAAAATGTAAGGGTTGCAAATGAAATAGAAGAAGGTAAAAATAGTATATCTGAAATAATTACAGTAACTATTGGTAAGGATGCTAGAAAAATCATCAGAAAGAAAAAGCCTAATGATTTACTTACTTTAAGCCCTTTTGTTTATTTGGATGAGGAGAATAAAACGTACATCTTATTTTTTCCTTTGGTTGGCGAGTATAATTTTGGTTGGGAACTATATTGTTATAAGGATAACAAAATCTTTCCTTTAGGACAAAGAATAACCTATTGGAAAGCAGAGTATGAAGAGTCTAAAACTACTTATGGTGATTTTGTAAAAATATATAGATCCGAAGGAAAATATATTGTTGCTATGCCTAAAAAATATATTTCAGCAGAAGATAGTGAATACAATGATTATCCTGATTATTTAGAAGGAACTCTCGTTAAAGATAAAAATATGTATTATTTTGAGTTTCCTTATACAAAACTTCCTTATTACAAGAAATATAGAAATGGTGATAAAAAAGGAGATTACGAAGAGTTTTTAAAAAACAATTTTACCACTCCTGAGGACATCGTCATAACAGAAGAGGGGATCATTCAAAATGACAA
>ERZ773008.1153-NODE-1153-length-18898-cov-4.862867_pt1 | contig 18898 bp, 20 predicted proteins | sample MGYA00580664_ERZ773008 | MGnify/ENA primary metagenome ERZ773008 (study PRJEB29015, sample SAMEA2738016) | human oral metagenome | biome: human oral; feature: human-associated habitat; material: dental | place: China | collected 2048 ... | reverse complement strand
ATCTCGCGTTTTTTTGCCTGCAGGGCGGCGATGAAGCCTTCCAGTTCTTTTTCCTGCGCGGCGCAGTCGGCGATGGTGTTTTCCAACACGGGCAGACGCGCTTCGATGTCCATCTGCTCGGCGATGCCGCTTTCGGCCAAATCGTCGCGCCCAGCGGCTACGGCGGCGCGGATGTGGTCGGACAGGGTTTCGTGGCGGTTGCTCTCGTCGGCCATTTTCTTGGCGGCCAGATGCTTTTGCGCCAACACTTTGCCCAACTCGGCGCGCACTTCGTCAACCGCGCGCTCGATTTCGCGGATGCTCTCGTTCATTACCGCCTCGGGCGCAAGGTTTTCGGCGGCGTCAATCAGGGCGTGGAAGCCGCCGCTCACTAGGCGGCCGACGCGGCGGGACAGGGTTTCGCTCATTTTGTTTCCTTTCGGTTCGGTGTATCGGGTTTCAGACGGCCTCTTCGCCTGCATCGTCAGCAGAGCGGCGCACAATCTCGGCCAGTTTCAACGTGTTTTCAAGCTGTTGCAACACGGTATCATCGTAGGCCGCGCCCTTGCCGGTAACGGCCAGCTGCAAAATGCTGTCGGTCAGGCGCACGATGCGCCACATCAGCTCGCGCTCGTATTTCTGCAAATCGGGCTGCGCGGCCTCTTCGGGCAGGTCGGCAGCCAGCGTGGCAGCCAAATCGGGCAGCTGCTCAAACAGCCGCGCCACGATGTGCGAATGCACTCCGGCCTGCTTTTCGGCGTGCAGCACGCTGCGGCGGGCGGCCTGTAAAAACTGCTCCTGCGCCGTGAGCGCGGATTCGTAATCACGCGTCTGGGTGTGCGCCAGCCTGGCCTGCTTCAACAATTCACGGATTTTTTCCGACGGCGTATTCGCGCCTTCAATTTTTAACTCTGCAATAAAATCAGCGTCTTCCTGCGTAATCCGTACGCTCACGGGAATACGGTTGCCTGCATTCATTTCTATTTGTCCTGTTTTGTATTCATTTGTATTCAAATATAGCCAAATCAAATTCTTTGCGCAATGTTTTCTCATCATAATTCAATAAATACATATCAACACAATGATAATAAATATAAAAATTCATGCACACATTTGCATACAAACCACACGCAAACCAAACCGCCAGTCGTTAGCCGCATTCCCGGCCTTTGGTATAAAATAGCCGCTTGAATACGGAGGCAACCATGGCAGGCAAAAATTCACACGACGAACACCACATGCGGCTCGACAAATGGCTGTGGGCGGCACGTTTCTTCAAAACGCGCGGCATGGCGCAGAAGCATATCGAGCTCGGGCGCGTGCTGGTGAACGGCGCGAAAGTGAAAAACAGCAAAAACATCGAGCCGGGCGACACCATCGACCTCACGCTCAACTCCCTGCCCTACAAAATCACCGTGCTCGCGCTCAACCACCAGCGCCGCCCCGCCCCCGAAGCACGCGCCCTCTACGCCGAAGACAGCGCCACCGCCGCCAAACGCGAAGAGCAAAAAGCGCTCGACCAGGCCAGCCGCATCAGCGCCGCCTACCCCGACGGCCGCCCCACCAAACGCGACCGCCGCGAGCTGGACAAACTCAAACGCGGCTGGCAATAGTATTTGCAGCAGCGCAACCCGCCCGCCGTAGGGCAAAAGGCTACCTGAAACCGATACCGCGTTTTCAGGTAGCCTTTAGCGCATAAACAGCCCCGGCCTCCCCGATTGCCCGACGGCGCAAAAACCATTTAAAACAGCAAACAAAATTTTGGGCAGCCTGTATAATCCGCCCCCAAACCACACCAACCCAAGGAATGCCAATATGAAACTCGACAATCAACGCAGCAGCAGCAACATCGAAGACCGCCGCAGCCTTGGCGGCGGAGGTGGTGGCGGGGGCGGCGGCAAAATGGGCCTTGCCGGCCTGATTATCGTGCTTATCGGCGCCTATTACGGCGTGGATTTGAGCGGCCTCACCGGCGGCATGCAGATGCCGCAAATGCAACAACAGCAACGCGCCGTCAGCCCCGAAGAAGAGCAGCTGGCGCAGTTCTCCTCGCAAATCCTCGCCACCACCGAAGACGCCTGGGGCGAATATTTCCGCAGCCAGGGCCGGCAATATGTGCAGCCGAAAATGGTGCTCTACCGCGGCAGCACCCCCACCGCCTGCGGCACCGGCCAATCCGCAATGGGTCCGTTCTACTGCCCAGCCGACCAAAAGGTTTACCTCGACCTCTCGTTCTACGACGACATGAAAAACCAGCTCGGTGCAGCGGGCGATGCAGCCTTTGCCTATGTGATTGCCCACGAAGTCGGCCACCACGTGCAAAATCTCGACGGCACCATGGAACGCGTAAACCGTGCCCGCGCCCGCATGAGCGAACGCGATGCCAACCGCCTCTCCGTGATGGTGGAGCTGCAGGCCGACTGCCTGGCCGGGGTGTGGGCCAACCGCGCGCAGGCACGCCAGCTGTTTGAGCAGGGCGACTTGGAAGAAGCCTTCAACGCCGCCGAAGCCGTGGGCGACGACCGCCTGCAACAACGCAGCCGCGGCTACGCCGTGCCCGACAGCTTCACCCACGGCACCTCCGCCCAACGCCTGCAATGGTTCCGCCGCGGCCTGCAAAGCGGCGACCCGGCGCAATGCGACACCTTCTCCTCCCTGTAAGCGCCAGCCCGATACCAAAAGGCTACCTGAAACGGTGTATTCCGATTTTCAGGTAGCCTTTTGCATCAGGGCGACGCGGTGAATACCGAAGCTTCTGACACTGCTTTCCATTGAGTGCTTACGCCCTACAAAACCTTTACCTCAACATTTACTTTCTCGGCTCCAGCCTTATCAAAAGCATCTTTTAAAACAGTAATTAGATTGCGCCCATCCGTAGTTACAAAATAATCTGACAGATTATTGATATCCGGGCTGATATTATCTCCCCAAGGTGGCATTTTAGCCCTATCTTCAAAACTCCAAACCACTTGTTTGGGTGGGAATTTTGCCAACTCCTCCTCCACCTTTGCAATTTCCTCGATAGCTTGTTCCAGCTTCTCATAAACAATGCAGCCTTGATATAAGTCTTTCATCAACACTGGGAACTTGCTACCCCATTCAGAATGCTCGATATTTACACAAACTGTTGAGAAAAATGAATAAAAGAAATCCCCATCACCTATCGGCCACCAAAAAAGATCCACCTTAAGCCCAACTACCATTTTTAGTCCTTCGGTCGGTAAACAATATTTCTGCATTATATTTTATCGGATATATACCCATCCGATGAAATCATTTATACCCATCCTGCTCCATTCTTCAAACTTCCACACAACATCCACATATAGCAACCGACAATATCCCCGCTTAACGCAATTTGCTATTTAATTCCAAACCTGCGCCCCAATCCGGCAAGCAGGCTACCTGAAAACCCGTCTGCGGGGCGTAAGCGCCTTGATGGCGGGTTTGCTTTTCGCAGAAACCGTTTTTCAGGTAGCCTGATTGGATGCAATTTTTGACACAAAAGGCTTGTCAAATGCTTTGCTTCAAGAGTATCTTTGACGCCTTAGCACAAATCACAAGGAAATATCATGGCAAAAGCAGTTCCTGCCGTTTTCGGCAGCGTTTTCCACCGCGAGATGCCGGTGTTGGTTTTTTCCGATGGCGCATGGCAGCCGGTGCGCTGGCAGCCTTCCGATTCGCTCGCCCTGCCGCCGGGCGCGCACAGCCTGCATTACGGCAGCGAGTGTTTTGAAGGACTGAAGGCCTTCCGCCAACAAAACGGCCGCATCGTGATCTTCCGCCCGGAAGCCAACATCGCCCGTATGCAGCAGAGCGCGAAACTGTTGGAACTGCCCGTGCCGGATGCGCAGGCTTTCCTCTCTGCCATGCTGGAATTGGTGGCACGCGCGGCCGACGAAGTGCCGGATGCGCCCGCCGCCATGTATCTGCGCCCCACCCTTATCGGTACCGATCCGGTAATCGGCAAAGCCGGCGTAGGTTCGTCTTCGGCCATGCTGTATATTTTGGCTTCGCCGGTGGGCGACTACTTCAAAGTGGGCTCGCCGATGAAGCTGTTGGTGGAAACCGAACACATCCGTTGTGCGCCGCACATGGGCCGGGTGAAATGCGGCGGCAACTACGCCTCCGCCCTGCAAACCGTGGTGCGCGCCCGCCAGCAATACGGCGCCAACCAGGTGCTGTTCTGCCCGAACGGCGACGTGCAGGAAACCGGTGCTTCCAACTTCGCGCTGATTAACGGCAACGAAATCATCACCAAGCCGCTCACCGAAGAATTCCTGCACGGCGTAACCCGCGATTCCGTATTGCGCGTGGCCGCCGATTTGGGCTATAAAGTGAGCGAGCGCAACTTCACTGTGGCCGAATTGCAGGCCGCAGCAGAAAATGGCGCGGAAGCCATCCTCACCGGCACGGCGGCCGTGGTGTCGCCGGTGACTTCCTTGGTGATCAACGGCCAGGAAATAGTGCTGCAAAGCCAAGAGCGCGGCACAGCCATCCGCAAGGCGATTACCGACATCCAATACGGCCTGGCCGAAGACCGCTACGGCTGGCTGGTGCCGGTGCCCGAGCGCTGATTGGCCGTTTGTTTCACCCGCTGCCGCATGGTTAGGCGGAGCAAAATATGTTTTCAGGTAGCCTTAATCCTTTTCATGGTTCAGTTCAAAAGAGTTTGAGGCTACCTGAAAAATTTTCAGATTAGCCACGGCCGGAGTAACGATTTCTTCATACCAGGCGGCGAGCCGCAGGCAGTACAAGTAGTACGGCAAGGCAAATCGACGCAGTAGAAAGGAATCAGTATTTCAGCCATCACGCCATTACCTCCCATTGCAGCGGTAATGGCTTCGGCTACCGGGGCGGACGTTTCAGGTAGCCTGCCGCCCCTTTTGAGCCGCAGCCGCTTTGCCGGCTGCTTCCCACCAACCGTCCTTTGTTTTTCCCGCAGTTTCGCGGCGTTTGCGCCAGATGGCCGGCAAACGCGCAGGCTGTCAGTTTCCAACCCCCTTCTCTTGCGAGGTTCCAACTATGGAAAAAATATTATCCGACCTGGTAAGCGCGATTAATTTCGTGCTGTGGGACTACCTGCTGATCTACGCCCTGCTCGGCATCGGCCTCTTTTTCAGCATCTACTTGGGCGTGCCGCAGCTCACCAAGCTCGGCGCGGCGTTCAAATCGGTGTTCGGCGGGCTCTTTGCCAAGAAAGATGCCGCCGACAAAGACCACAAATCGCTGTCGCAATTTCAGGCGCTGGCCGTGGCCGTGTCCGCCCAAATCGGCACCGGCAACGTGGCCGGTGTGGCCACGGCGATTACTGCCGGCGGGCCGGGCGCGATCTTCTGGATGTGGTTTTCTGCCATTTTGGGCATGTCCACCATCTTCGCCGAAGCGCTCTTGGCGCAGAAATACCGCGTGGTCAGCCACGGCAAATACATCGGCGGCCCGGCGTTTTACATCACGCACGGGCTCACGCCGAAAATCGGCCGCAGCGCGGCGCGTTTCCTCTCCGCCGGTTTCTCCGTCGCGCTGATTATCGCGCTGGGCTTCATCGGCAACGCCACCCAATCCAACTCCATCTCTTCGGCGGTAACCGTGGCCTTCAACATACCGCCTTTGGCGGTGGGTATCGGCTTGGCGGTGCTGGCCGGACTGATTATCGTGGGCGGGGTGGACCGTATTGCCAAAATCACGCAGTTTGTGGTGCCGTTTATGGCCATCATCTACATCATCTGCGCGATTGTGATCCTGTTCAAATTCTCCAGCCACATTGCGCCAATGTTTAACCACATCTTCACCGCGGCGTTTAACCCGCAGGCGGTGTTGGGCGGCGCGGCCGGCATCGGTATGCGAGAAGCAGTGCGCTTCGGCGTGGCACGCGGCCTGTTTTCCAACGAGGCCGGCATGGGCTCCACCCCGCACGCCCACGCCACGGCAGACGTGCAGCACCCCGTGCAGCAAGGCATGGCGGCGTTTGTGGGCGTGTTTATCGACACGCTGCTGGTGTGCACCGCTACCGCGCTGATCATCCTGCTCACCGATGCCGACAAACTGGGCTTGCAGGGCGCGGCGGTAACGCAGCAGGCATTCGTGATTGCCTTCGGCAGCGGCGGCGCACAGCTGTTGGCGGTGTGCCTCACCTTCTTCGCCTTCACCACCATCATCGGCTGGTACTACTTCGGCGAATCCAACATCCGCTTCCTGTTCCACGGCCGCCATTTGGCCATCTACCGCACCCTGGTGCTGCTGGCCATCGTGCTGGGCACGCTGGGCAAAGTGGACGTGGTGTGGAGCTTGTCGGACATGTTCAACGGCTTTATGGTGATTCCCAACTTAATCGCCCTCTTCCTGCTGCGCAAGGAAATCCGCGCGGTGTACGACGATTACCTGGCGCAGAAAAAAGCCGGCGGCGCGCTGTCGTATCACTACGAATTTCATGAGTATCACGAGCAGCAGTAAGCGCGGCAAGCAGGCTACCTGAAAACAGAAAGGCTACCTGAAACTATTTTTCAGGTAGCCTTTTTATCGTTAAGCCGCCGTTTCCACCTGCCCCGCCACTTCTCTATGCCGATACACCGGATCGGCAGCGGCGGTAAACACCACATCGGTGGAAGAGTTAAGCAGCGTACCGCATGGATCTTGCACCACGCTGATAATCAGCCCGATGGTAACCATCTGCATCGCCACATCGTTGCTGATATTAAACAAACTGCATGCCATCGGCACCAACGGCAGCGCCCCGCCGGGAATGCCGGAAGCCCCGCATGCGCCGATAACGGCAATAATCACCAGTAAAAAAGCCGTGATGAAATCCACAGGGATGCCCAATGTGTGCACTGCGGCCAGCGTCAGGATAGTGATGGTAATCGATGCGCCTTCCATATTCATGGTGGCACCCAGCGGGATGGTTACCGCATAGGTTTCCTCATCCAGCCCCAGCTTTTTGCACAAATTCAGGTTGACCGGGATATTGGCCACTGAGCTGCGGATAACGAAAGCAATCAGCCCGCTCTCTTTCAGGCAAGTCCACACCAGCGGATACGGATTTTTGCGGATTGCAAAAAACACAATCAGCGGATTCAGCACCAGCGCCATAAACGCCATCGCGCCCACAATCGCCAGCAGCACGTGCAGATAGGCCGCCAGGTTATCCAAGCCGGTACTCACAAACGCATGCAGCGTCAGCCCGAAAATGCCGATGGGGGCAAGGCGGATAATCCAATACATCACCTTGTTTACCGCATCGGAAATGTTTTGCAGAAAATTGCGCGTAGGCTCGTCGGCAGCGCGCAAAGCCAAGCCCAACACCAAGGCCCAAGCCAAAATGCCGATGTAGTTGGCATCTGCCAAGGCCTGTACCGGATTGGTCACGATTTTGAGCAGCAGGTTTTGCAGCACCTCGCCAAACCCGTTCGGAATCGGCTTATCCGCCACATCCACCCCGTTGAGCGGCACAAAAGACGGGAATGCAAAGCTTACCGCCACCGCCAGCAATGCCGCCACCGCCATGCCCACCACATACAGCACAATCACCGGCCGGATATTCGAATTCATGCCCTTGCGGTGTTGCGCCACGGCCGACACCACCAGCGTGAACACCAGCAGCGGCGCAATCGCCTTGAGCGCACCCACAAACAGCGAGCCCAACAGATTGCCTGCCGACGCCACCACACTACTGCCACCGGCAAAACGCACCAGCAAACCCAGCGCAACGGCGCCGAAAAAAGCAAAGGTAATTTGCGAAGCCAAGCCCCATTTGGGCAAAAGCCGTTTCCATCCTAAAGACATTTCCTTCTCCTTCAATCTAATTTTAGGGCGATGAAACCCAAACGTCTTTTTCATGATAGAAGAAGAGGGAAGCCGCTAGAAATACTTTTTGTTACTGTTTATATAATCAAAAATTCTATGGGCGGAAACAAAGAGGCTACCTGAAACCTTTCAGGTAGCCTCTTCCGCAACCGGCGGTTTATTCCTGCCCGCCGCCCTTGTCTTCCGGCAGCCGCAGGACGGATACGATCAAGCCGCCCCAGATCACCACCAGCGCCACCACCATCATCACAATCGCAATCGTGCTCATTGTTCGTCTCCTTCGGTTTCAACGGGGGTTTCTTGCAGTTTGTCTTCGTGTTTCCACGGCAGGAGGGAGAGTAGGAAGGCAAACACCAACACCCCGATGGCCGTGCCCCAGCCGTAGATATTCACAAACCAGGCCGGGTAGCCACCATAGCCTTCGGTGAGCAGCGAGCGCGTGTCGGTGAAGAGCATGGTGCCCAACACCAGGGGCGTTACCGCGCCCACAAACAGCAGCCAGGTTTTACCCACTTTCAGCGAAGAAGTTTTGTTGATGTGGCGGGAGAGCACGCCCAGATGGCGGCTCAGCACCACGCACAACACATACAGGAAACCGGCGGCCACGATGCCGTAGGTGTTCACAAATTTATCCAGCACATCCAACACCGGCAGGCCGGTGGTGGTGCCGAACAGCAGCACGGAAGCCGTCATCATCGGCACGCCCACCGTCAAAGTGGCGGCCACGCGGCCGATTTTCAGTTTGTCCTGCACCGCCGCAATCACCACTTCCAGCACGGAAATCAGCGAAGTGAGCCCGGCGAACACCAGCGAGCCGAAAAACAGCAGGCCGATCAGCGCGCCGGCCGGCGCCTGGTTGATGATGGTGGGAAACGCGATAAAGGCCAGGCCGATGCCGCCGGCAGCCACATCGCCCACCTGCTGCCCGCTGGCCGTGGCAATAAAGCCCAGCGCGGCAAACACACCGATACCGGCCAGCAATTCGAAGCTGCTGTTGGCAAACGCCACCACCATGCCCGTGCCGGTTAAGTCCGAATCACGCTTCATGTAGGAAGAATAAGTAATCATGATGCCGAAGCACACCGAGAGCGAGAAGAAAATCTGCCCATAAGCCGCCACCCACACTTCCGATTTGGCCAGCTTGCCCCAATCCGGGGTAAACAACACGTCCAAACCCTTGGCCGCGCCCGGCAAAAACAGCGCAATCCCCACCAAGAGCACAAACATCACCACCAACAGCGGCATAAAGAAAGCAGACGCGCGCGCCACGCCTTTTTGCACGCCGAAGGCCAAAATCAGCAGCGTGGCCAGCCACACCAGCACCAGCGGCACGGCTACCTGCGCCACAAACTGCATCTGCGCCGACACATCCGAAGCCACCTGCAAATAGTCTTTAAAGAAGAAATCGGCAGGATTCGCGCCCCAGGCCGCATTGAGCGAATAATAGGTGTAGCTGGCCGCCCAGCCCAAAATCACCGCGTAGTAAAGCCCGATGAGCACGTTCACCAACACATTCCACCAGCCGATGGTTTCAAACCGGCGGTCGAGGCGGCGGAAAGCCAAAGGCGGCGAGCCGCGATAGCGGTGGCCCACTGCATAATCGAGAAACAAAAGCGGGATGCCCGCCGTGAGCAGCGCCACCAAATACGGCAGGATAAACGCCCCGCCGCCGTTTTTATACGCCACATAGGGAAAGCGCCAGATATTGCCCAAACCCACCGCCGAGCCGATGGCGGCAAACATAAACGCCCGCCGGCTGGAGAAGGTTTCACGCTTGGAATTTTGTGGATTAGACACGTTCGAATACCTCTTAAAATGTGAATGGCGGCCTTTGCCAAAGCTCAGCGGCCGCCGCAACTTATAGTGAATAAATTTAAACCAGTACAGCGTTGCCTCGCCTTGCCGTACTATCTGTACTGTCTGCGGCTCATCGCCTTGTCCTGATTTTTGTTAATTCACTATATTTTATTTTTCGGCTATTTAGGCTGCGAACGCAACTGCTGCAAATGCGTCCGTACTTGGCGCACATTCTCTTCGCTAAACAAATCCTCGATATTGCGCCAGATGCTGTGGAAGCCGTAGGGGCCGTGGCGCATTTCGTTTTTGGCCTGCTCCACCGTCCAGCCCTGGTAGATGATGCGGTACATACCCGCAATCAGGCCGGTGCGGTCGGCACCGTGGTAGCAATGAATCAACACCGGCCCTTCTGCCTGCTGCCGTTCAATCAAATATAGTGTTTCGGCCACCTGCTGCGGCGTAATCCGCCAAGTGAGCAACGGGCGGTTGAACAGCGCGATGCCCCGGTCGGCCAATACTTTGCGGTCGCCGCTACGGTTGAAATAGCGCAGATTCACCACGCTTTTCACGTTCAAAGATTGCAACAGCGCCACATCTTCTTCCACCGGCTGCTCGCTGCGGTAGAGTTTGTCGTCCACCCGATACAGATTAGCCGCCTTGCTCACCTGCTCCGCCCAAGCCGGCTGCCCGGCCGGCGGCGTTTGCACCTGTGCCTGCGGCTGCGCACAGGCACTCAGCATAAGTGCCAGCAACAGTCCGCCCAAACAGGTTTTATTCATTTTTGTTCCCATTGCGTAATCTCTTTTCTAATTCTTGTAACACACTACTCAAATGAAACTTTCAGGTAGCCTTTATCGCAATCGCAGGCTACCTGAAAAAACAATAACGGCACGCATTGTAAATAAGCATGCCCGTTCCGACAACCGCCGCCGCACTTGGAGGCTTTGTCTAAAAAATGTACAATTCCCAATTTACAGCAGTTCAGCTTTATGCAAATCGGCCCCTACACTGTTTCCCCCGCCGTGGCGCTCGCGCCGATGGCCGGCATCACCGACAAACCGTTCCGTATGCTGGCACGGCAATTCGGCGCCGGCTGGACAGTGGGCGAAATGATCAGCAGCAACCCCGATCTGCAAAACACGCGCAAAACCCTCAACCGCATCGACCGCAGCGGCGAAAGCGGCGTGATTGCCGTGCAGATTGCCGGCAGCAACCCGGCCCAAATGGCCGAAGCCGCCCGCTACAACGTGGCGCAGGGCGCGCAGCTTATCGACATCAATATGGGCTGCCCGGCCAAGAAAGTGTGCCAAGTGCAGGCCGGCAGCGCCCTGCTGCAAAACGAGTCCTTGGTGGCCGAAATTTTAAATGCCGTGGTGCGCGCGGTGGATGTGCCGGTTACGCTCAAAACACGGCTGGGCTGGCACGACGAACACAAAAACATCCTCACCATTGCCTGCATGGCCGAAGACGCCGGCATTGCCGCCATCGCCATCCATGGCCGCACCCGCACCCAGATGTATCGCGGCCAGGCCGAATACGGCCTGATTGCCGAAACCAAACGCCGCCTGAGCATTCCCGTGTGGGTAAACGGCGATATCGACAGCCCGCAGAAAGCCGCGCGCGTATTGGCCGAAACCGGCGCCGACGGCGTGATGATCGGCCGCGCCGCCCAAGGCCGGCCTTGGCTGTTTCGCGATGTGGCGCACTACCTCGCGCACGGCAGCCTGCCGCCGCCGATACCTTTTCAGGTAGCCTCCGAAGCCTTGCTCGGTCATATCCGCGCCATGTACAACTTCTACGGCGAAGTGGCCGGTATGCGCATCGCCCGCAAACACATCGGTTGGTATCTGGCCGACCTGCCGGAAGGCGAGGCCAAACGCCGCCGCTTAAATGCACTAGAGAGCGCCGAAGCACAATACAACGGGCTGGCCGCTTTTTTAGCCGCGCAGTCCGAACAACACGAATACTGGCCCTGCCCCTGGCAGCAGACCTGAAACACTGCAAACCGCACGAAGGAAAGCTGACAATACCCGCTGCTGCATCATGTGCCGGTTTGCCACCCCGTTTTTACACCACAATAATAAAAGGAGAGCAAAATGCTCCGTCAGAACAGCCATATCACCACTTGCATCGAAAACAGCCTGCAGCAATACTTTACCGATCTCGACGGCCAACCGGCGCACGACGTGTATCAAATGGTGTTGCAGCAAGTAGAACTGCCGCTTTTGCGCTGCGTGATGGCGCATTGCGAAGGCAACCAATCCAAAGCCGCCCAAGTGCTCGGCCTAAACCGCAACACCCTGCGCAAAAAGCTCAGTGCCTACGGCCTGATTTAGCCGCCGCACCATGGCCAATATTTTTCAGGTAGCCTCTTACCTCCAAACCACAAGGAACACCTAAATGACCCAAATCGGCATCATCATGGGCAGCAACAGCGATTGGGCCGTGATGCAGCACGCCGCCGCCGTGCTCAAACAATTCGGCATCGCCTACGAAACCCGCGTGGTTTCCGCCCACCGCACGCCCGACTTGATGTTTGAATACGCCGAAACTGCCCGCGAGCGCGGCCTGCAGGCCATTATTGCCGGCGCCGGCGGTGCCGCCCACCTGCCCGGCATGGTGGCCGCCAAAACCACCCTGCCCGTGCTCGGCGTGCCCGTACCCAGCAAATATTTGCGCGGCGAAGACTCCCTGCTCTCCATCGTGCAGATGCCCAAAGGTATTCCCGTAGCCACCTTCGCCATCGGCGAAGCCGGTGCCGCCAATGCCGCCCTGTTTGCCGCCGCCCTGCTTGCCAATCACGATGCCGCTATCGCGCAAAAACTCGCCGATTTCCGCGAAACCCAGCGCCAAACCGTGCTGACCATGGAGCTGCCCGAAACCGAATAGCTGAAACTGCTTGCTTAGCCCGTTTGGGCCGCGTACTGGCTGAACTCTTGCAGAGTGCTGCCCTGCATGAAAGAAAGGCTTCAGCTGCAAAATCCACGCTATTCAGGCTACCTGAAAGCAACACCCGCCGTCTGGCAAAATAGCAATTATTGCCAGACAAAGCCGCACAAACCGGCAAAAACGTAAGGATTGTTCGCCAAAACTGCCAAGCTGTGCCACAATCCACCCACTACCCCACTAACCGAGAACCTGCCATGACACAAGAAACCGCCTTGGGAGCCGCCCTCAAGTCTGCCGTGCAGACCATGAGCAAGAAGAAGCAAACCGATCTGATTGCCGACCACATCTACGGCAAATACGACGTATTCAAACGCTTCAAACCCCTGGCCTTGGGCATCGACAAAGACCTCGTTGCCGCCCTGCCCCAATACGACCCCGCCCTGATCGCCCGCGTGCTTTCCAATCACTGCCGCCGCCCGCGCTACCTCAAATCGCTGGCACGCGGCGGTAAGCGCTTCGATTTGAACAACCGCTTCAAAGGCGAAGTCAGCCCCGAAGAGCAGGCCATCGCCCAGCAACACCCGGCCGTGCAGGAAATGCTTGCCCGCCAAGACGCCAAGCAGGCCGAACAACAAGCAGCCGAGGCTGAAGCCGCCGTTGCCGAACAGCCCGCCGAAGCCACAGCAGAAACTGCTGCCACCGCCGCAGAAACCCCTGCCGTCCCGGCAGCCGAATAAATCTACGACCCATAAAGGCTACCTGAAAAGTTTCAGGTAGCCTTTTGCTGTACTTCAGTATGAATTAGCGCCAATGAATACTCACAACCACACTACCGGCTACCTGAAACTTTCAGGTAGCCTCAAACTCTAATCCCACATAAGGAAAACCGCATGCGCACACCCATCCGCCTACCCATCACCGCCCTGCTGCTCGCTGCCTGTGCCGGCAACCCCCTGCCTCCGCCCACCGCCGACCAGCCCACCGACACCTCCATGATCAACACCGCCTATTGGACTGCCCAGCCCTACTGCGCCGGCCGCGTGCAAATGCGCCTGCCCGCCGAACGCCGCTACGGTACCAGAACCCGCGGCCAGTCCGAAGGATACCGCTACAACGGCTGGAGAATCACACACCACGCCGACGATTGGCAGTTCTTAAACGGTATTCTCACCAAAAGGCGGCAAGGCGCGTTCAACCGTTATTTCGATCGGCGCACCGGCCACGGCGAAGGCTATATCGGCGAGCGAGAGCTCATCCCCGGCCGCGCCTTCCTGCAATTCACCCGCAACACGCCCATGTTCGACGGCAGCCGCCTGAGTTCGAACCTCGGCATCCGCTACGAAGCCGAGCTCATCGTCAAACTCGGCCCCAAAGGCGGATTCCGAACCGATGGTAGCTTCAAAATCCCCACTCCCGGCGGCACGGAACCACCTAACTGGCGACAGCAGGAACGCCCGCTGCTCGACAAGGCAACGCAGGAAATGCGCCGAGAGCTCACCTCCCGCCTGCGCGAACGCCAGCCATACGAAGTGCCGCGCCGTAAAGGTGTATGCATCCCCGACGGCTTTTTTGCCGACAACGGCGATACCCCCTTTAAAGCCAGCACCAGCGTTTATTTCACCGGCCAAGACGACACCTACATCTTTATCATACAAGGCCGCAATCCGCGCAGCGACTCCATCGCCAACAGCCGCAACCACCCCGACACCGAAGGCTTGAAAGGCTTTATGCAATCGCTCTCCTCCCGCGCCGTCCGCCAAGGCCCGCGCACCATCAACGGCATGCCCGGCTACGAAAAAATCAGCCGCTGGAGCGGCAACCACTACCTGCTTACCTGGGAACGCGAAAGCGACCGCCTCCTCGTGATGATGCCCTTCGGCACCGAAACCTTCGAAGGCACCAAACGCAGCCAGCAGGAAGTCCTCGCCATTTGGGACACCATCCTGCCCACTCTCAAACCGGTGGAATAAACCGGCAACCCAAACAAAAGGCTACCTGAAACGGTTTTTTTGTTTCAGGTAGCCTTTTGTTTATCTGGTGTGCCACGGCTATTGCCGCCTGCCTTGGCGCAGGTAAATTCATCCGACGGCAGCCGTCTTTTTCAGGCCGGCCAGCCCCTATCTTCCCACATCCAGGTTAAACGGAATCGGATCGGGGATTTTGTCCAAATTGTAAACATCAAAATCGATAATCCGCTCTTTCCCGTTCCATCGCAATTTGCGCGACGGGGAGGAATATTCGGCCAAAACCTTATCCAAGGCGGCGCGGCGCTGGCCGGCGGGCAGGCGGTATAAGGCCAGGGCCGCGTTAAAGGCACGCTGCTGCATGGCGGTATCTTGCAGGCGGGAAACAAAGGCATCAAACGAAGGTATGGCCTGATCAACGTACCGGCAGCCTACGCTATTGCTCAGGCACGCCCATTTCCGGGCAAACGTTTTGGCAGTCGGCTGCGACCACTGCGCTTTTCGGTCTGCCTGCAAAACGGCAGTAGCGGCGGGTTTGCAGAAAGCGGCATAATGCGGCGCGGCCATGGCCAAACTGTGCTTCGCATCGAGACGCGGTAAAACCAACAGCACGAAATCGTCGGCGGCATCGCTTTGTTCACCGCCCAAAGCCATCAATTCCCGCCATTCCTGCACCTGCATCAGCTGCCGTCCTTTACTGTCCAATTTGCGGTACTGGTTGGCAGCCAGGCGGAATTCGTCCTTCATCGCCACACAGAGACTTTGCTCCCGCTCATCCAATACCTCGAACATGCCGCCGCATTCGGCGGGCAGGCGGTTGGCCCATTCGGGCTTTTCATACAGCATTTGCGCCGCCAGGCCGGTGTTGCGGCGGATAAGGGCGTTGCCGAACATGGGGTAAATCAGGCCGGGGCGGCTGTGCAGCAGGCTGCGGCCGGTTTTGATGTTGCGGCAGACGCGCCGCCAAGCTTCGTTTTCCCTGCCCTGCGCCCAATCCAGCGCGGCAAGGGTATGGCTGATGGCGACAAACTGAAAACGGGGCAGGCGTATTTCGATCAAATCGTCCTCGTTGTTCGGCCAGTCGCGCGGGGCGAAGGTGTCGTAACTGGCCAGATTATCCACATTGGCAAACAGTTCGGCATGTTTTGCCGCCTCGGCGCGGTATTTCGGCAAGTTCGCGCGGATTTCGGCCAGGTATTCCTCCGCCGTGCCGTTGAATTTCAAGATGTCGTCGGATGGCGACAGGTATTTGGCCTCCAACTCCGGATATTTCGCCGAAGCATCGTTATCGTATTGAATGGCTTTGCCGAAGCGGCGCATCAAATCGGCGCGTTCGTCATCGCTGGCGGTGCGGTATTCCAGCAGCCACAGCGCGTCTATGCCGTTTTTCACGGACGGCGGCGGCGCGGGCGGGGCGGCCAGCAAGGCCAGGTCGGCTTCGGCGGCACGGATTTCTCGCTGTTTCAGCCATTCGGATACGCCGTACAGGATGGCAACGGCAGCCAAAATCAGGATGACCACACGCAGCGGGCGTTTCAATAGGCGTTTCATTCAGTTTCCTCGGTACACAACGGATGGGATTATATCGGAGGCAGGCGGTTTGAGGGGCTACCTGAAAGCTGCTTTCCAGTTTCAGGTAGCCTCAATCCGATGGGTATGGGAAGGGTTTTAAATCGCTCCCCCTGCTTTTTCAGGTAGCCTCTCCAGAACGGCAAAACAGGCCGGAGTGCTCCGGCCTGTTTCCCTTCGTATCTCTCCCAACTAAGCCGCCACCGGCTGGTTGCGCAGCAGGCGGATGAGTTTGGCGATGCGCGCTTTCATTTCGCGGCGGTCCACAATTTGGTCAATGGCGCCTTTTTCCAGCAGGAATTCGGCGCGCTGGAAGCCTTCGGGCAGCTTTTCGCGCACGGTCTGCTCGATTACTCGCGGGCCGGCAAAGCCCACCAGCGCGTTCGGCTCAGCCAGCACCACGTCGCCCAAAAAGGCGAAACTGGCGGAAACGCCGCCCATGGTCGGGTCGGTGAGCACGGAAATAAAGGGCAGCTGCTTGTCGCTCAACAGGTGCAGCACGGCGCTGGTTTTGGTCATCTGCATCAGCGAGCTCAGGCCTTCCTGCATCCGCGCCCCGCCGGAAGCGGCCACGCAGATGAAGGAGCAGCCGTTTTCCGCCGCCGCGCGCACGCCGCGCACGAAACGTTCGCCCACCACCGAGCCCATCGAGCCGCCGATAAAGCGGAATTCAAACGCAGCCACCACCACGGGCAGCCCATCCATTTCGCCTTTCATCACCACCAAGGCATCGTTCTCGCCGGTGGCTTTGCGCGCCGCGCTGAGACGGTCAGGGTATTTTTTGCTGTCTTTGAATTTCAGGATATCGGTGGGCTTCACCTCGGTGCCGATTTCTTCGCGGCCTGCTTCGTCTAACAGCAGATCCAGCCGCTCGCGGGCGCTGAGCGGGTTGTGGTGGTTGCACTTGGGGCAAACTTGGTGGTTTTGTTCCAAATCGGAGGCATACAGCACTTCGGAGCAGGCCGGGCATTTGCGCCACAGGCCTTCCGGCACGCCGGATTTACCGCTGTCTTCGCGTTTGATTTTCGGGGGGAGGATTTTGTCGAGCCAACTCATGATTTACTCCATTTGCTCCTAATTAGGTTTGCTTTGCCGCTCGGGGCAACAGCCGGGCGGGATAGTAGCCAATAGCGGCGGTTTAGGCAAGTTTTGTAAAGACCGCAAGGATTTTGCCCGGCTGCGGGCGGCGGTTTTACAGGCAAATCGGGCGGTAGGCCAAACAGGCATCCACCACCTCTTCCGCCGTGGGCGCGTAATCCGCCGGGCCGCCGCTGCGGGCGTTCCAGCCTTCGGGATAGAAAAACAGGCTGCTGCCTTCGGGATGGGGCACGTTGCGGTCGAACTCTGCCATCAAACCGTCCAACACATCATCGTCTTCTTCCGCCAAGATGCGCTGCCCTAAGCCGATTAATTCGTCCCGCGTCATTTTCAGGTAGCCTCAAAAGCAGACAGCAGGCGCAGCCAGCGCTCTTGCCGCACATAATGGCAGCCTTCGCTCTCGCGGTATGCCGACAGATTTTCCAAGTCGATATGAAGCCCGGGCAGCCGTTTCAGGCAGCGGGCGAGAGCCGGGTCGAGGATGGTCAGGCGCCAGGCGAGCTGTTGGGCGAAGCGGTATTTCTCGTATTGCGCCACTTCGGCGGCAGGAATGGGGCGGTTGCCCCACGAATCGCCCGGCCACGGGCTTTCGGCGGCATCCAGCGGCAGGCAGAAGTCTGAACCGGCAACACATTGGAACAGGATGGCCGTATCGGGGCGCTTCAGCACGGGGTTGTAGAGCGAAAGCAGCAATTTCGCCCCGCCAGCGCCTGCGGGCGGCCAGCATGCCCAATATTTGCCCCATGCCGCGCCGTTCAGGTAGATATCGGCGCTGCTGATGCCTGCGCTCTGGCAATCGTTGCCGAAATCGGGGCAGATTTCCCAACGCAGGCTGTCCAAAGCAATATCCGTATCCGCAACCATGGCTTCATTGTCCGGCTTGGTTTTCAGGTAGCCTCAAACGGCTTCTTTCAGGCTTTTCACCAGTTTGCCCGCGGCTTCGGCTTCGCGGCCGGGGTTGGCTTCGATTTCTTTCACAATGCGGCTGCCGATCACCACGCCGTCGGCCACGGCGGCGATTTGCCGCGCGCTCTCGGCATCGGAAATGCCGAAGCCCACGCAAATCGGCAGCGGCACATGGCGGCGCAGCACAGCCACTTTTTCCGCCACTTCCGCGGTGTTTAGGCTGGCCGAGCCGGTAACGCCTTTGAGCGATACGTAATACACGAAGCCAGAAGCCAGCTTGGCAATTTCAGCCATCCGCCCCTCGCCGGTGGTGGGGGCGACCAGGAAAATGGTGTCGAGCCCGGCGGCTTTGAGCGCGTTGCGCAGCGGGGCCACGGTTTCAATCGGGCTATCCACTGTGAGCACGCCGTCCACGCCGGCTTCTTTGGCGGTACGGGCAAATGGCTCATAGCCCATTTTGTGAATCGGGTTCAGGTAGCCCATCAGCACCACGGGCGTGCTTTGATTGCTTTGGCGGAAGCGGCGCACGGTCTCCAATACGTCGGCCAGGCTCACTCCGTTGGCCAAGGCGCGCTCGGCGGCACGCTGGATGGTGGGGCCGTCCGACATCGGGTCGGAAAACGGCACGCCCAGCTCGATGATGTCCGCGCCGTTGGCAGCCAGGCTGTGCATCAACTCCAGCGTGGTTTCAAGGTTCGGGTCGCCGGCGGTGATGTAGGCAACCAAGGCTTTATGTACATCGGTATTTTGAAAAACTTGTTTGATTTTGCTCATGATTTCATCCATATCTGGGGCTACCTGAAAACCAAACTAAGGTTTCAGGTAGCCTTCGGTTTAATTCTTCATCGACTGCACCGGCGCGGGAATGCGTCCGCCGCGGTTCACGAACACTT
>ERZ773008.1151-NODE-1151-length-18915-cov-11.754083_pt1 | contig 18915 bp, 17 predicted proteins | sample MGYA00580664_ERZ773008 | MGnify/ENA primary metagenome ERZ773008 (study PRJEB29015, sample SAMEA2738016) | human oral metagenome | biome: human oral; feature: human-associated habitat; material: dental | place: China | collected 2048 ... | reverse complement strand
TGGATGTGCACGACTGCGCGCAGGCGAAGGCGGAGCTGTACACCGGCGCAACTTTGGAGCCGGGCATGGTCTTCACGATTGAGCCCGCACTGTATTTCAAGGATGAGGATTTGTCTGTTCCCGAGGAGTACCGCGGTATTGGTATTCGCTTGGAGGATGACGTGCTGTGCACCGAGGACGGCAATGTGAACCTCTCGGCGGCGCTGCCCCGCACGGTTGAAGAGATTGAGGCTTGGATGGCGAAGCTCGCCCGGTAGTCTTTTACTTTCACAGACGAAAGTCCCCGCAGCCAGTACTGTCCTGGCTGCGGGGACTTTTTCGTTGTGTCAGATGCCTCTGTGGCGTTGGACGCTAGTCTTCCTTGACGCCTTTAGGCTTAGGTGTCTCGCGGGCTGGGGCCTGCCGGATGGTTTTGGCGTATTCCTCCGGGTCGTCAATGCGCAGACCGAACCGCTGTGCCGCCGGCTGGGTGGGGGCCCGTTCAGCACCCTGGGGTTCGGTACCGCTCTCTGCCGCAGGGGCGGTGCTGTCGGTGGCGTCCGTTGCGGCTACCTGCCCCGCATCCTGCGAGGCGCCCCGCCCGTAGCCGCTGAGGGCGCCGGTGGTGTTTTTAGCAGGCTCAGACTCGGTGCCCGCTGCGGTGCCTGCCGTACCGGCCGGGGCGGAGGGGGTACTGCCGGTACGCGGTGCGGCTGTGCCTGTTGTGCCCGGCTGCTGCGTTGCGTTCCCGCCGCCGTATGCCGCCCCGTGTACTGAGCGCATCGCTTGGGCAAAACCGGGGGTGTCGCGCAGGATCATGCGTGCCTGCCCGGCGTACTCGCTCAGCGCATACATGGTGGTGCGTTCGGGGATTGCTTCCCCGCGCATCGGGTAGCGGCTATTTCCGCCGCGGCGGATACTCACCAGGGTCCACACCATAAAAATGGCGACGCTCAGCGGCACCGTTGAGGCGGCGCGCCCCAAAAAATCAGACCCGTCACCAATGGTCAAAGCCGCACACCCCAGCCCGGCGATAATCCCCCACATGAGGGAGGAGAGCAGCATCCGCCCGTAGCTGCGCTGCAGCGGGTACTCCACCTGTTTCACGCCCTCATTCACCAGGTACAGGGCGGTCACCGGGAACCCGGCGGCGCTGAGCACGTCAAAAGCGGCGAGCGCGTCGTCACGTCGGGTGAACGCTGCGAGCGCCTCGCCGTTGGGAAGCGGCTGGCCGCTGGCTTGTGCGAGGCGGGAGGCAAGGTATGAGGAGGGCGGGGTCTGAGTCATACCCCTATCTTACCGGGGCGGGTGGGCCCGCCGCAGGGTGGGTGCGCCATCGGCTGAACCGGTTTTTGAGGTCGCACGGGCGGGCCGGTGTGCTAACGCACCGGGTTACGCCCACAGCCAGCGGACCCTTATATAAAGTGCGCATTCTCTTTTTCGGGCGTACCCTAGAGAGGTGAGCAATACTAAGTCCAGCGCCCCCAGCAAAATCTATATTGCGCGCCTGCTCGGCCTTGACGTGTTCGACCCGTTCGGTGACCGCCTGGGCAGGTTGCGTGATGTTGTGGTGCTCAAACGCGGTTTTGGTGCCGCCATGGCGGCAGGTTCACGCCCCACGAAAGGCAACGAGCCGGTGGTGGTGGGCATCATCATTGAGGTGCTGGGCAAAAAACGTGTGTTCATGCCGATGACCCGGGTGCGCAGCATTGAGGCGTCTCAGATTATTTCGACGGGCCTGGTGAACCTGCGCCGTTTTGAGCAGCGTAATTCTGAGGTGCTGGTGGTTGGGGAGCTCTTTGACCGCCGGGTGCGGCTGCTTGACGGCAGCGGGGACGCCGTGATTGAGGATGTGGCCATTGAGCAGCGCCGTAACGGCGACTGGGGCATTACGGAGCTGTTTGTCTCGCGCACCGTAAAATCCAGCAGCGGCTGGCGGCGCCGGTCTAAGGAGACGCTGGTGGTGGATTGGGATGAGACGATCCTTTCCACCGACCTTGAGCCGCAGGAGGCGACCACGTTCGTCGCCAACCACGAGAATGCCCGCGCCGCCGACCTTGCGGATGCCATCCACGAGATGAGCGATAAGCGCATGCTTGAGATTGCGCACGAGCTGCAGGATGAGCGGCTGGCGGATGTGCTGCAGGAGCTGCCGGAAGAGGATCAGGTGCAGATTCTTTCGCACCTTGACGACGAGCGCGCCGCGCAGGTGCTTGAAGAGATGGAACCGGATGACGCCGCCGACCTGCTGATTGAGCTGCCGGATGCCCAGCGTGAGAAGCTGCTGGAGCTCATGGAGCCCGACGAGGCGGAAGATGTGCGCCGACTGCTTGAGTACGATGAGGGTACCGCCGGTTCGCTCATGAACCCGGTGCCGATTATTCTCTCCCCCGAGTCGACGGTGGCGGAGGCGCTGGCGCATATTCGGGCTGAGGAGATCCCCCCGGCGATGGCCGCGGCGGTGCTGGTGGCGCGTCCCCCGCTGGAAACCCCCACGGGCAGGTACCTGGGGATGGTGCACATGCAGCAGCTGCTGCGGGTGCCTCCGAGCGAGTCGATTGGGCGCATCCTAGACACGGACACTGAGCCGGTCTCTGACCAGGCCAGCCTTGAGGAATTGGCGCGCGTGCTGGCAACCTACGATTTGACCATTATCCCCATTGTGAACGAATCACACCGGCTGGTGGGGGCGGTGACGATCGACGACGTACTCGATGCGCTGCTGCCTGAAGACTGGCGAACCTTCGACGATGGGACTCCTGTACGAAAGGTAGGACGCCGATTTGTCTGAGCAGAACCACCTGCGTACCGAAGAAAACCCGCGCATTGATAAGGCGCGTATCCTGAAGGACCGGCTGGAGAAAAAATACTCCGAAAGGTATGCCGAGGGCGGCCAAAGCGGGCGGGAAAAGACCCGTTCGCGTGCCGAGTCGCAGCTGAGCACACCTGCTGAGCGTAAGGTGCGGCGGTTCACCTACAGCCCGAACCCGGATGCGTTCGGGCGTATGACCGAGGGGTTTGCCCGGTACATGGGCACACCCCAGTTTCTGCTGTGGATGACTGTTTTCTGTGGCGTGTGGCTGGGGTGGAACACGCTCGCCCCCGAAGAGCTGCAGTTTGACCCGCGAAGCCTCAACTTTACCCTGCTCACCCTGATGCTCTCCCTGCAGGCATCGTACGCCGCTCCCCTGCTGCTGTTGGCGCAGAACCGGCAGGATGACCGTGACCGCGTGGTTGCCTCCGAGGACCGTAAACGTGACCAGCAGAACCTTGAGGAGACACAGTATCTGACGCGTGAGATCGCCTCGCTGCGTATTGCCCTGCGTGAGGTTGCCACCCGCGACTTTGTGCGCAGTGAGCTGCGGGATATTTTGGAAGAGCTGAAATCTATTCAGGAAGAGCAGGAACGCCAGGCTGAGCAGCTGCACGATATTGGTGAGGAATACGAGGACGAGGACGGCGCGCAGCAGGGCTCCGAGAGCAGCGATAGCGCCGCGGCGGGCGATGCGGCAGCCAGTGCGGCGGATAAGAAAGAACGCAAGGACGTTAGCTAGCTCCTAGCCCGGTGCCTGCTGCCGGGCGCATGATGAGAAAGGCAGGGGTCGTTCCGGCGGGGCTGTGTTTCTTCTAGGGTGCGTATGGTGGTGGGCTGTGAGTGCTGGTCAGCGCCCGTGTTACCGCCGCAGCCCCATGCCCGGAGCAAACCATCCCCGTATCCCGCAATCCCGTATAACCCCAAGACCCGCCCCCGTAACCCCATGACTCTATGAACGTGTATATCGCACCGTATGCTTTGTCGCGGAAAGGATGAACGAATGAGCGAGCACAACCTCAAGGGGACCAACGCGAACGTTCCAGCCTCCAATAGTCCGCTGGCGGATGCGCTCTGGGCGGCCCTGGGCACCGTTGAAGACCCAGAGCTGCGCCGCCCCATCACGGAGCTGGGGATGGTTGAACGCGCCCAGGCCGTTAGCGAGGACGACGGCGGATATGTGGCGGATGTGAAAATTCTGCTCACCATTGAGGGGTGCCCCCTGAAAACCACGATCGAGCAGGATGTACGCAAGGCCGCCAGCACCGTTGAGGGCATCACCCGGGTTCAGGTTGAGGTGGGTGCCATGAACGCCGATCAGCGCAGCGCGCTCAAATCGCAGCTCAAACCTGAGCGCACCAACCCGTTCACTGCCCCCGGGTCGCTCACCCGCGTGTTTGCTGTGGTCTCCGGCAAGGGCGGGGTGGGTAAGTCGTCAATGACCGCTAACCTGGCGGCGGCGTTCGCCTCCCGTGGGCTGGCCGTGGGCATTATTGACGCGGATGTGCACGGTTTTTCCATCCCCGGGCTACTGGGCGTTCACGAGGCACCCACCCGCCTGGATGACCTGATTATCCCGCCCGCAGTGGATGCGCCCCGGGAGCACGGGCAGGTGCGCGGCGGCTCGCCGGGCGGGTTCGTCAAGGTGATTTCCATCGGTATGTTCCTCAAGGGTAACCAGCCGGTGGCGTGGCGCGGGCCGATGCTGCACCGGGCGTTGGAGCAGTTCATCCTTGACGTGCATTTTGGGGCGCTCGATATTCTGCTGCTTGATTTGCCTCCGGGTACGGGAGATATTGCGATCTCAATGTCGCAGCTGCTGCCCAATGCCGAGCTGGTGCTGGTCTCCACCCCGCAGCATGCGGCGGTTGATGTTGCCGAGCGCGCTGGCACCCTGAGCCTGCAAACCCACCAGAAAGTCAGCGGCGTCATTGAGAATATGGCGGCGATGACCTTACCGGATGGTACAGTACTTGAAATGTTCGGCTCCGGCGGGGGCGCCCAGCTGGCCCAGCGCCTAAGCAGTGTGCTCAACTACCCGGTGCCGCTGCTGGGTTCGGTACCGCTGGATGTGTCTCTGCGCACCGGCGGGGATGAGGGCAACCCCATTGTGTGGAGCGACCCCAACTCCCCCACATCCGCCGAAATTCAGGCCATTGCCGGTAAGCTGCTGCACCGCGACGAGTCACTGGCGGGCAAGCCGCTGCGGCTGAACGTCTAAGCAGACGCACCGGGGCCGTACACAATAAATCCCCCGGCCCGTGGGGGCGGGGGATTCCAGCAGCTGCCTGCATCTGCAGCTAGGTTGCTTCAGTGTCGAACGGTGCGTAGGCTCCGCGCGGCAGCCGGGTAATATTCGATGCGACGGGTTTGTTCTTCTCTTCCCGTTCCTTCGCTTCACGGGCACGTTCGGCGTCGTCCTCAGCGAATGCTTCACGCACAATAACACGCGGGTCGTACTGGCGTGGGTCGTACTGACGCCAGTTAATGTCGTCAAGACCGGTGTCACCCAGTGCATCTTTGAAGTCGTCTTTAGCGTCAAAGGCCATACGCCGTACGGTTTTAATGAATTCTTTGGCTTGGCGGGCGTACTCGGGCATACGTTCGGGGCCGATCACGAAGAACGTGAGAACGACCAGAACGATAAATTCGAGACCACTAATACCAAACACAACAGTTAGACTATCAGGATTTACGGTGGGGCGTAACATCCTACGCCCACAGGTTACTTATTCACTGCAAATATTTACCTGCCGGGCGGGGTGATAGCGCAGGCAGATGCCGCACCGTCAGCCCCGCACCCGCGGCCCTCACCGGTTTAGGGCGGGTAGTCACCGCCACCGGGGTTCTGCTTCCAATGCCACAGCCACCCCACCCACACCAGCTGCAGGGTGGCACCTGAGAGCACCAGCAGCCACCGGTACGCACGGGAGGCAGAGACCGCTGCCATTGGCAGAACCAGGGGAAAGAGCGGCAGCAGCAGCCGGAACGTGGAAGACTGCGGGTTCAAGAAGATCAGCAGGTACGCCGCGTAGCACGCGCACCAGAGAATCAGCGGCCCTGACAGTACCCCACGCACCGCGGGGGAAAGCAAGACGAGGGCGAAAACCACTACCAGAAGCACCAGCAGAGGGATGGAAAACACCCCGAAGTAGATGGATCCCTGCTTCAGCCACGGCTCGAACAGAGCCAGGTGGGAGCTGCGCCAGGCGGTTTCGGTAGCCGTGTAGGCATCGACGCGCCCGGTCACAGCCCATGCGATGGCGGGCCAGATAAGAGCGCACGCGCACACCATAAGGGCGCTGCACAGCTGCACCGCGCGGGAGGCGAAAATACGCCAGAAACCGCGCGGGGTTTCCCCGTCGGCACGGCGGCGCGCATCGGCGCGCATATCGGTGATGAGGCAGATAAACCACCACAGCCCGGCGGCAGCACCCAGGGGCACACCCACAGGCCGGGACAGGCAGGCGAGGGCGGCCACGGGCAGCAGCAGCAGGTATCGTGCGCGCACCATCAGGTACAGTGTCCAGGCGAGGAAGATCAGGTTTACGGATTCGGCGTAGGGTGCCTGCAGTACGGGGGCTACGGGCAGGAACGCGAAGACCGCCACGGCCCAGCACCCCAGGGAGGTGTTCTCTGCTGTGTCGGTGCGGCCTAAAGCCTGCAGGCTGGCGATGCATAATTTGTAAACAATCCAGGCCGCGATGAACCCGGCCAGCAGGGCCACAGTTGAGGCGACCGCATAATATTCCAGGCCCGTTGTGCGGGAAATGTAGCCGCTTGTGAGCGGGAAAAGCGGGTAGAACGCCCACTGGTTCTGCATGACCGTCCCGCTCATATCCTGAGGTAGTTCAACGGGGTAGCCTCTGTCGGCGATCTGCCAGTACCACCCGGAGTCCCAGGTGCTAATAAATTCGAGGTACCCTAGGCGTTCCCCCCATGGGCCCCACAGCTGCTGCCTGCCGACCATGCTGAAGACGGCCACACCCCACAGTCTGCTGAGACCGTAGATGAGAAGCACCCGCAGGATGACCGGTAGTTCAACGAATAGGGTGCACAGGTAGTGGCCCCAGCCGTGAAGGCGCGTGTAGAGTCTGTCGAGAATGGTGCTGTCGGTACTCATTCGGTCAGGAGTCCGCCTTATCGGTGGTGTGCGTCGATTCTTTATCCGCGATTTCCTTATTAATGGCGACAATAGCCCCGCTGGTGCTGCTCTTGTGCTGCTCGGAGTCATCCTCATGCGGCTTAGCCGCTGCGGGGGTTTCAACGGTGGTTTTCGCGGAGGACGCTACCACAGCGTTGGCCGCAGTGTTGGCGGCGTGGGCGGCGCGTCCCGCTTCGGACCAGGGAAGTACCTGCTGGGAGGTGGCGGGGTGCGCCCCGTCAGGTGCCGTGCCGGTGTCTGCGGTGGCTTTGGCGGAGTCTTCGGAGGTGAGGGGATCATCCGCTGGGTGCCCCTGGGGAGCCTCAGCCTCTTTGCGGTCCCGCACATCGTTATCCGGCACCTGCGCTGTGCGGCCGGTGTCCGTATGAGCTGCCACAGCTTTTTCGGGGGTTTCTTCTTCGGCGGCGGAGGTGCCAGCTGCTGCCGCTGCGGGGGCCTCGTGCGCCGCATCCGCTTCGCCTGTTTCAGACTCCTGCGGGACGGCCTCGGCTGCTGCGTTATCTGCCGCTGCGGGGGTGTCTGGCAAGGGTTCAAGAACCACGACCTGTTGCCCCGCCAGCTCGGGGGCGGGCTGCGTGCGGGCACCGAAAACGTTCAGCCCGTCCCCCGCAATATGTTCGAAGAAGGCTCGCCCGGGGAACGCGCGGTCGCTACTGATGACTACAGCGCTGTAGATAACAATCAGCAGGGTTGCGAGGGCAAGTAACGTTATCAATATGTTCACGGGTACCTCCGGGCAAAAAGGGCGGGGTTCCAGTTTAACCTAATGAACCGGACTTGGGCGCGTATTCGGCGGCACGTTCCATCCGGCGGGTCATTGCGGTATCGGTGCTGGCAGGCAGCGTGGGCCGCTAGTCGCTCATGAGCCAGCTTCGCAGTTCGCTGTAGCACCGGTTGAGTTCGCTGAAACGCACATGCTCATTGTCGGTGTGCGCCAGTAAGGCATCACCGGGGCCGAAGTTCACCGCAGGGATGCCGATTTCGCTTAGTCGCGCCACATCCGTCCACCCGTACTTGGGTTGGGGCTCCTGCCCCACAGCGGCAATGAGGGAAGCAGCCAGCGGCGTGTCAAGGCCGGGGCGGGCCGCCGGTGAGAGGTCAACGAAGTCCAGCTCGTACCCCTGGAAGAGTTCCTGCACGTGGGCCACGGCCTCGTCCAGGGTCTTATTGGGGGCGAACCGGTAGTTCACGTGAAGCGCGGCCGCATCGGGGATGACATTGCCCGCCACTCCCCCACTCACCTGCACGGCGTTAAGCCCTTCCCGGTAATCCAGTCCCTGCACCCGGTAGGTTTGCGGCGTGTAGTGCGCCAGTGTGGTGAGCGCATCAGCCAGGTGATGGATCGCGTTCTCCCCTTTCCAGGCCCGCCCGGAATGCGCAGCCAGCCCGGTGGTCCGAAGGTAAAAACGCATTGTGCCGTTGCAGCCGCCTTCGATGGTGCCATCGGTGGGTTCTAGAAGCACCCCGAAATCGGCGTCGGTAATCAGCTCGCCGTGGTTGCGGATCAGCCGCGCCAAACCGGATTTTTCGCTGGCCACTTCCTCATTGTCGTAGAAGATGTAGGTGAGGTCGTAGTCCGTTTCGTGAGCAGTTAATTCGGCGGCTAGCTTAAGTTGTACCGCCACACCGCCTTTCATGTCGGTGGCCCCGCGCCCGTACAGCACCCAGTCGCCGTCCTCTTCAACCACGCGGGACGGTACCGTACCGAGCGACCCCGCCACGGTAGGCAGCGGCACGGTGTCCAGATGCCCGGCGAGCAGGATGCGGGTGCGTTGCTTCCCGTTCTGCGGCCCGAAGTCGGTGCGGGCAATAATGGCGTCCCCGTCACGCACCAGGTGCAGGTGCGGGTGGGTTTCCAGGGCCCGGTAGATGGCGTCGGCGAGGGTTTTCTCTTCCCCCGAGACAGAGTAAATATCAAGCAGAACCCGGGTCAGTTCGGGCATGGAGACGTTCGTGTCGATGGCTGCGGTGGGGTGGCTCATGGGTCCCTTAGCTGTAGTGTCAGTCGCATTAGCGGCGCGGTTCTTTACCCTAATATTCAACCTTATCTGCGCCCCGGAAGCCACCTTCACCCGCCCCCGGACGCTGGGTGCGGGGCGGGGTCTTAACCATTGCCCCTTATCAGGAACCGTTTGCGGGGCGGCACCTGGTTATCGGGGCCGTCATTGAAGCCATTGGCCGCCTTTGCACCCTGAGGTTTACCCGCAATTAACCCTCAAGAACCCCGCCCTGCGGGCGCCTACACCCAATCCCGGCGCATCCCTATAATTAAAGGCATGTCTGAAAACGCTTCAACCGAAACTCGTTACGCTTCCGGCGTGGCCCTCGTTAATGTCGTCGCCTCCGGCCCCGATGCGGGCACGGTACTGGATGCGTGGTTCCCCGCGCCTGCGCTCACCCAAACCCCCGATCTTTCCCTCGCGGATGAGCTTGAAGAGCTCACCGGCGAGCACCCCGAACGCAATGCCCGCACTGAGGTGCGCACCGCCTCCATTGATTTGGATGAGGCCCCTGAGGACGCAGTCGATGGGTACCTGCGTCTGCACCTGCTCTCGCACACCCTGGTGCGCCCAAATGACCTGAATCTTGAGGGGCTTTTCGGGCACCTGGCGAACGTGGCGTGGACGAACCACGGCCCGGTACTTGCCACCGAGCTGAACAAGCTCGCGCTGGGCCTGCGGAAGCTGGGGCATTTGAGCGTAAGCCATGTCGATAAGTTCCCGCGCCTTATTGACTATGTGGTTCCCGCCGGGGTGCGTGTGGGTGATGGTGACCGCCTGCGCCTGGGCGCGCACCTGGCTGATGGCACCACCGTCATGCACGAGGGCTTTGTGAACTTTAACGCTGGCACCCTGGGCACTTCTATGGTTGAAGGCCGCATCTCCCAGGGGGTGGTGGTTGGCGATGGCTCCGACGTGGGCGGCGGCGCCTCCACCATGGGCACCCTCTCCGGCGGCGGTACTCAGCGTGTGTCAATCGGTGAGCGTTCCCTGCTGGGTGCTGAGTCTGGTATTGGTATCGCCCTGGGCGATGACTGTGTGGTTGAGGCGGGCCTGTACGTGACCGCCGGTTCCCGCGTGATTGTGCTTATCCCGGGTGAGGATGTGCGTGTGGTGAAGGCCGCCGAACTGTCGGGCGTGTCGAACCTGCTGTTCCGCCGCAACTCGGTCACCGGCGCGGTTGAGGTGCTTCCGCGCGCTAAGAATAGTGTGGAGCTGAACGAGGCGCTGCACACGAACTAGCTCCTTTGTGCCTTTCTGATGCCCCAAGGGGCGTGAGAGGCCAGTGAGTTTGGCAACCCGCCGGGTGCCCCCGCACGTCAATGCACGGCTGGGGAGCATCCGGCGGGCTACTATTTAAAGTGCTACCCCTGAACTTACCGTATCCGGTGCGCACCGGCGTGCCCGAAAGGATAAATATGAAGATTCTGGTCACCGGCGGCGCCGGCTATATCGGCTCCCACACTGTGCTTGAGCTGCTGAACGCGGGCCACGAGGTGGTGGTCATGGATAACCTCTCGAATTCCTCCGAAACTTCGCTGCAGCGCGTCGCCGAGCTTGCCGGGCGCGCCCCCGAGTTCCACAACGTCGATCTGCTGGATCTGGCGGGCATGAAGGAGCTGTTCACCAGCACCCAACCGGACGCGGTCATCCACTTTGCGGGGCTGAAGGCTGTGGGCGAATCCGCTGAGAAGCCGCTGTGGTACTACCAGACGAACGTCGCCGGCACCCTGAACCTGCTCTACGCCATGGAGGAGGCGAACTGCCGATCCATCGTGTTCTCCTCGTCAGCGACCGTGTACGGTGAGCCTGAGTCCATGCCGTTGGTGGAGAAGCTGAACATGGACGCACAGTCCTGTTACGGGCGCACCAAGGAACATATTGAGGATATGCTCGTGGACCTGGCGGCCTCCGATGACCGCTGGAATATTGCGCTGCTGCGTTATTTCAACCCCGTGGGCGCGCACGAGTCCGGGCGTATCGGTGAAGACCCGTCAGGAATCCCGAATAACCTGGTGCCGTTTATTGCCCAGGTGGCGGTGGGCCGCCGCGAGCACCTGAACGTGTTCGGCAACGACTACCCCACTGTGGACGGCACCGGTGTACGCGACTACATTCACGTGGTTGACCTTGCCGATGGCCACCTCAAGGCGGTGGACTACATTACCAAGCACGGCGGGCTGCACACCTGGAACCTGGGCACCGGCAACGGCTATTCGGTGCTTGAGGTGCTGCACGCCTTCGAGAAAGCCTGCGGTAAGGAGCTGCCCTATAAGATCGTGGCGCGCCGCCCCGGCGATGTTGCTGTCTCTTACGCCGACCCGTCCTCGGCACTGGCTGATTTGGGGTGGAGCGCATCCCGGGATATTGACACGATGGTGCGCGATCACTGGAACTGGCAGAAGAACAACCCGAACGGGTATGAAGAACAATAGCCAATAGGGGCTTACAGTGCCCCGCTATGCGCGCCCCAGCAGGCACCCGCCTGCTGGGGCGCGCTTCTGCGTTTACGGGGTGAAAAGCCCTGCCCACACCTCTCTTGACTATACGTTGCTTTGGGTGGGTTTATGTGCGATTTACCGGCAGGATTTTTGCACAAAAAGAACCACCGCACTTGCGCTCCCCCACTGACCCGCCCCACCGTATTCACCAAATCCCCCAAAAATACAGGATTCACCGAGTACCTGACCCCCGAACACCCCGCACAACCCGCTTCTGTGATATATTCAACTCAATTTTGGTTTCCTTGAGTTTTCGCGGGAATACGCCCCACCCAATACCTTAAACACCGGAATATTTACACCGATTACCGAATCTTTAACATTCCTGTTACATCCCCGGCGTAAGCTAGGTTACTACCGTGATGCGCGTGATTCTTCCGGCTCACAGCCCACGCGCCGCGTTGTATCTGTTGGGCATAGCCCCACCGTGTGTAAAGGAGAACCCTATGAGCGAAGCCCCACTCGTGCGTATTCACGACGTCAATAAGTACTACGGGCAAAACCATGTGCTCAAAAACATTAACCTCTCCGTCAATAAGGGCGAAGTCATTATCCTGCTCGGCCCTTCCGGCTCCGGCAAATCAACCCTGTGCCGAACCATTAACCGCCTCGAAACAACCTCCAGCGGAACCATCACTATCGACGGTAAAGACCTCCCCCAAGAAGGCCGCGACCTCGCTAAACTCCGCGCCGAAGTGGGCATGGTCTTCCAATCCTTCAACCTTTTTGCCCACAAAACCATCCTCGACAACGTCACCCTTGGCCCCCGCAAAATCCGCAAACTCCCCAAGGCTGAAGCCGAGGCGGAAGCCATGAAACTGCTGGCGAAAGTGGGCGTGGAATCCCAGGCCGAAAAAATGCCGGCCCAGCTCTCAGGCGGCCAGCAGCAGCGTGTGGCCATTGCCCGCGCGCTCGCCATGAAACCCAAAGTCATGCTTTTTGACGAGCCCACCAGTGCACTCGACCCCGAAATGGTGAATGAAGTACTCGACACCATGGTCTCCCTCGCCCGCGACGGCATGACCATGATCGTCGTAACCCACGAGATGGGATTCGCCCGCAAGGCGGCCGACCGCATCGTCTTCCTCGCGGACGGCGAGATCGTGGAAGAAGCCACCCCGGATGACTTCTTCACCAAGCCCAAGAGCGAACGCGCCCGCGACTTCCTCTCCAAGATCATCGACCATTAGGAGCGCGCCATGAAAAAATCGTTCATTAACCGCGCCGCAGCTAAGTTCTTTGCCGCCGGGACCGCCGCCGCGCTCGCCCTCGGGTTCGCCCTCACCGGCTGTTCCAGCGCCGCAGATGCTAAACCGAAGATCCGGATTGGCATTAAATACGATCAGCCGGGCTTAGGCTACCAGGACGGCAGGGAATTCACCGGCTTCGACGTGGATATTGCGAAGTATATTGCGGGTAAGCTCGGCTACTCGGAAGAGCAGATCGAATTCGTAGAGTCCCCCAGCGCCAACCGCGAGAATATGCTCTCCAACGGCCAGGTAGATATGATTGTGGCCACCTATTCCATTAGTGATAGCCGTAAGAAGAGCATTGACTTCGCGGGCCCCTACTACATGGCGGGGCAGGATCTGCTGGTACGCTCCGATGAGACGAATATTACCGGCCCCGACAGTCTTAACGGTAAGAATCTGTGCTCGGTGACCGGTTCAACCAGCGCCAAAAAAATCCAGGACAAGTTCGCTAAAAACGTGAACCTGGTCAATCAGAACAGCTACTCGGACTGTGTGGTCGCACTCAACGGCGGCGTGGTGGATGCGGTGACCACCGATGACATTATTCTTGCCGGGCTTGCCGCCACTAAGGCGAATAAGGGCAAGCTCAAGCTGGTGGGTCAAACGTTCACCACCGAAAAGTACGGTGTGGGCCTTCCCAAGGGTACCGATAAGTGTGAGGCCGTCAATAAGGCCATTAATGAGATGGTCGCGGACGGCACCTGGCAGCGGCTGGTGGAGAAAAATACCGAAGGCACCGGCTACACCTATAACTCCAACAATAACCCACCGCATCCTGGCGCCAGCTGCGCCTAATGCCTGACCGAGAGGTAAACGATGTCATTCTTTGACCAACTCGGCGCCCTCCTCGCCAAATACGATGTGGTGGGCGCGTTCTGGGTCAATGTGCAACTGACCTTCTGGGCCGCTATCGGGTCTTTCGTGCTCGGCTCCGTGCTGGCGCTCATGCGCATTAGTCCCGTACCGTCCCTACGTTTTGTGGGCACCGCCTACGTGAATGCGGTGCGTAATACGCCGCTGACTATTCTGATGACCCTCGCTCTACTTGGTGTGTGGACGCAGTTTCAGCTCTCGTTTTCAACGAGTTTTGAGACGAACTTCTTTGTCTACGCGGTGATTGTGCTCTCGATCTACCACGCTTCTTTTGTGTGTGAGGCTATCCGTTCGGGTGTGAATACGGTTCCCACGGGGCAGGCGGAGGCGGCGCGTGCTATTGGCTTGGGGTTCTTCCCCACCGCCCGGCATGTGATTTTCCCGCAGGCGCTGCGCGGTTCTATTACTCCGCTGGGTAATACGCTGATCGCCCTGGCAAAAAATACGACGGTTGCTTCGGTCGCCTCGGTTGCCGAGTCCTCCGGGTTAATGAAAACCATGATTGAGTTCGACCCGAATATGGTGCTGGCCATCTTCCTCATGTTCGCTTTGGGGTTCGTGGTGATTGTTGTGCCCCTGGGCGTACTAACCACCTGGTCCTCACGTAAACTGGCGGTGAAGCGATGAAACTTCTGAATTCTAAACTCGATACCAGCACCAGCGTGCTGTTTGACACCCCCGGCCCCCGTGCGAAGGCGATGACCCGCTGGTTCAATATTGGCGCGATCGTGCTTCTGGCTGCGTTTATGGCGTATGTGCTTTCGGTGATGGGCGCTAAAGGCCAGCTGGAGGCTGAGAAGTGGACTGATCTGTTCACCGCAAAAGCGTGGGGCTCGTACTATATGCCGGGGCTTCTGGCGACTTTGCAGGCGGCGGGTATTTCGGTAGTGACTTCCGTCGTATTTGGTGTGCTGTTCGGCATGGCGCGCCTGGCGCAGAACCGGCCAATGCGCTGGTTCGGTACCGTGGTGGTGGAGTTTTTCCGCGCCGTTCCGGTGCTGATGATGATGATTTTCTTCTGGCTGTTCCTGAGCCGGTTCAGCTGGATTAACCCCGCGCAGCTGCCGTTCTTTGCCGTGGTTATCGGCTTGACCCTCTATAACGGTTCGGTGATTGCCGAACTGCTGCGTTCGGGCGTTAAGCAGCTGCCGCGCGGTCAGGGTGAGGCAGGCCTGGCAATCGGTTTGACCCCGGGCCAGACTTTGCGCACCATCCTCATGCCGCAGGCGTTTAACGCCATGATGCCTTCGATGCTCAGCCAGTTCGTGGTGATTCTCAAGGACACTGCGCTCGGGTACATTATTTCGTACCCCGAACTGCTGGCATCTGCTCGGCGCATCGGCTCGGGTGACGGCAATATTCTGCAGACCCTGCTGCTGGCGGCAGTACTGTTTATTGCGGTGAATTTCTCGCTGACTACGTTCGCCACGTGGCTGGGCGGGTTCCTCTCGTCACGTACCTCTGTGACGCCGAAGAAAATGCACCACCTGCCCGGCGAGGTGGATACCCCGAACCCGCCCACGCTGCAGATGTTCGTGCTGCCTGGAAAACGCAAGTAGCGTACAGCACGGTTTAGGGTACGCGACTAGAAACGCCCGGTTCCTCCCGCATTGGAGGTTCCGGGCGTTTGCTTATCTGTGCATCCTTGGTGCCAGCGGCGGAGGCTGCTCTGCTCACGCTGCTATGGGACTGGCATTACCCCGCAGGGAAGGGCACGGGCTATGCGACGCTGCCTTTGAGGCGTTCTGCGGCAGCAGCGACTGCCGCATCCGAGGCGGTGAGGGCGATGCGCACATAGCCGTCGCAGCCCTCTCCGTAGAACACTCCGGGGCCGGCCACAATACCCAGTTTCGCCAGCCGCTCGATCGATTCCCAGGTGCTCTCACCGAACGTGGTCCACAGGTACAGGCCCGCTTCGGAGCCTTCGATTCTCCCGCCTGCGGCGGTAATTGCCTCCACGAGGATTTCACGGCGGGCACGGTATATGTCTTTCTGCGCGGCCACATGCGCATCATCGGTGAGGGCCGCGATCATGGCGGACTGCACCGGTGCGGGTACGATCATTCCCGCGTGTTTACGGGTGTTAATAATGTTCGGCATGATCTGCGCGTCTCCGGCGATAAACGCGGCACGGTATCCCGCCAGGTTCGACTGTTTCGAGAGCGAGTAAGCGGCGAATAGCCCGGTGAAGTCCCCAGCGCAGACGCGTTCATCAAGGATGGAAGGCACGGGTTTACCACCGCGTGCTGTGTCCCATTCTCCCCAGCCAAGTTCCGCATAGCATTCGTCGCTGGCTACTACGGCACCAATGTCGCGGGCGTGGCGTACAAGCTCACGCAGCTGTTCAACACCGCGCACCATGCCGTTAGGGTTAGCGGGCGAGTTCACCCACACCAGCCGTACCCGCCGTTTCACGTCTTCGGGCAGTTCAGTAAGGCTGTCGGCGGCATAATGGTCGGCCCCGGCCAGGCGCGCCCCAATCTCGTAGGTGGGGTAGGCTGCACGGGGGTACACTACCACGTCACGCTCCCCCGTTTCGGGGTGTGTGCCCAGTCCCAGCAGGAACGGCAGCCACGCCACGAGTTCTTTTGAGCCGACGGTGGGCATCACTTGGTCGGTACTGAGCCCGTGCACGTTGCGGCGGCGGGCGAACCAGTCCACGATCGCCTGCCGCAGTTCGAGGGTGCCGTGCGTGGTCGGGTAGCCGTGGGCGTTTGCGCCTGCGGCGAGCGCATCTTGAATGAGCTGGGGGGTGCTATCAACCGGGGTGCCGATGGAGAGGTCTACGGTTCCGCCGGGGTGTTCAGCCGCGATGGCGCGGTAGGGGGCGAGCGCCTCCCAGGGGTATTCGGGTAGGTCTATGCCGTATGTGCGCATGGTTCTCCTTCACCGGCGGGGTGGCCTGTAACTCTGTGGTGGGGGCGTAGCTATTGTATCGCGTGGGCGGGCCTTGGGGTACGGGTAAAGCCCCCGTTCCCACCGTGTAAGATGCGGGTGCGGGGGCTTCGGTGTTTTGTAGGCCACCATTGAGAAAGTTGTAGTTCAGAAAGTGCGGGCCGGTTGTTTCCCGGTGTGCGGGTGTGTGTCCGCTGTGTGGAGGCTATTCTCCTTGCGGCGGTAGTGCAGCAATGAAGGGAACGTCTTTGCCGGTGGGGCCCATTTTGGCGGCGCCGCCGGGTGAGCCGAGGTCGTCGAAGAATTCGGCGTTGGCGGTAATGTATTCGGACCATTCTTCGGGTACGTCGTCTTCGTAGTAGATGGCTTCGACGGGGCATACGGGTTCGCAGGCGCCGCAGTCCACGCATTCGTCGGGGTGGATGTACAGGGTGCGGTCGCCTTCGTAGATGCAGTCTACGGGGCATTCCTCTACGCAGGCGCGGTCCTTCACGTCTACGCAGGGCAGTGCAATTACGTAAGTCATGGGTGCCTTTCTTGAACCGGTTTCAGCGCCCACTGCCCCAATGTTGGTGGGGTGTGGGGTGTGTTGGCGCTGGGGCATGGGGTATCCGCCCGAAAGCCTGTGTATAAGTCTATCTCGCTACGGCGTTTTTACAATATTTTCGTGGCGCAGTGAACAGGTGTTTGAGAGGTAAAATACCCTATTTTTTAGGCTAGGCTGTCCTGCAAAATTCTAGCGTTCTCCCTAGTCAGAGCCTTAAATTTAGCAGAATAAGAAAATAAAGTTAAGTTCGCCACATAGTTTTTGGGCGTGTTTTTATGTCGCAGCTTCAATCATGCGGTCCATATATAGCTCACTCGGTGTTAGCGTTTGTGAGGCTGCGAAAAACTGGGTGCGCTTTTATGCTCGCGCAGCTGCTGCTTTTCATTGCGCAGGGAGCGTACCGCAACGGGGGCGGCGAGCATGGCAATAATGGGTGCGCCCATCAGCCAGCAGGTGCCTACTATGCCGATTGCGGCACCGGCGGTGGGGTTCACGAGCACAAACGGTGCTTCCGGCCGGGCGTAGGCAAACGCGAAGATGGTAATAAACACGGCTGCTGCCAGGATGGGCGCGGCCACTGGGCGGCGCATCATGGTGGCGCCCCACAGGGAGGCGAAGAACACCGTCAGGTACCCCAGCCCCAGGCCCACCGGGATGGGGGTGTCGCCCGCATACTGTATCCAGGCATGGTAGATGGAACCGCCCAGGGCCGCCATAATACCCAGCAAGATACTCGTGAAGGAGGTGCTTATTATTCCGGCGGGCTCGTGGCCACTGGGGACTTCAATATTCGCATCCCCCGCCAATAGTCGGTATGTTTCTACCCCCGATATTTTCTGCTCCACACCGTTTGAGTATTCAAAGGTGTCATCACCGGTCACCACAATTTGGGTGCCGTATTCGCGCATTGCTTTACGTTTAGCGGTGGCGGAGCCGTAGATCGCCGCCTGGGTGCGTTTATCGGTTTCGTCAAATTCCCCTTCTATACCCCACACCAGCACCGGTTTCTGACTGCTTTTGAGAAGTGAGAGCGCTTGCATGACTGCCCGGTGGGTGCGCACATGGTCGGGGTGCCCGTACCCGCCGTCGGCATCGTAGGTAATGAGGGCGTCGGGTTTAATGGAGCGGATTGCGTTCGCTATGGCCTGCGCCTGTGGCTCTATGGGTTCTGCGGTGAGCGAGTCGCTGCTGGCCTTGGGGTTGGGGGCTGGTTTGCCGTCTTCGCCCCACACCATGCCGGAGTCGCGGTAAATTTTTCGTGTGCCTGTGGCGGTGGCGGGTGCTTGGCCCAGGTAGAAACGGCTGGCAACACCCAGGGTGCGGGATGCGGCGACGAGTTCGCCGGTGCGGTATTCTCCCAGTGCTTCCCCGTTATCGGTGCATTCGGGGTCGCCAACCTGCAGGTGTTTCAGGTCTTCGGGGATGACCTCACCCATTTCTCCGCGGGTAAGAGTTAGCAGGTGTACTTTGGCGCCTTCACGGGCGTAGGCAGCCATTGTTGCGCCCGTTGAGGAGGTCTCATCATCCGGGTGGGCGTGTACGAACAGCAGCACACCGTCTTTCATGAGGCGCCCGTTCGGTAGCAGATTACGTTTAGATGCGGACACTATTCTGGTGCCCTGCTGGGGGTAACTTGGGGTAGCCTCAGACATAACCGTGCTCGCTGCCTCCTTCAACTTAGCGTTCACTATATTCTATCCCCACATGTATTCATATGGGCGGTATTTTTAAAAAGTCGGGTGGGGGCGCATCCACACCTGCAGTAGTGTGGGTGCACCCCCACCCGGTGCGCGAACCTTACGGTGCGCGGGGTGTGTGATGCTAGTGTGCCCTAATTGGCGCGGGCGCGGCGGCGGAATTCACGCACGCGCTCGTTCGCATCCAGAATAA
>ERZ773008.1150-NODE-1150-length-18918-cov-17.553093_pt1 | contig 18918 bp, 23 predicted proteins | sample MGYA00580664_ERZ773008 | MGnify/ENA primary metagenome ERZ773008 (study PRJEB29015, sample SAMEA2738016) | human oral metagenome | biome: human oral; feature: human-associated habitat; material: dental | place: China | collected 2048 ... | reverse complement strand
ATCTCTGTCCAACAAGACTTTTACCTGTAGATAAATGATAAAAAAACTTTAGACGTTTGAATCGTCTAAAGTTTTTAGTTTTTCTTAGGAATTTAGAAACTTGCCTTACCATCAAAAATAGTCAGCTTATGCAAATTTTCCATGCCTGCAATAATGGGTCTAGCTTTTGCAATGAGATTTTGAAAAACTTCCAAGGTCAGACTGTCATTGTGAGCTTGCTCGCTCTCCCAAACTTCGTAAATATAGATGCTGTTGGGTTCATCTGCCTTCTCACCTAAGATATAGCAGAAACAAGTGTCAAGATTTTGCATTTCTTTGACAACTTCTTGCATGTAAGCAGTAAGTTCCTGCACCTTTCCTTCTTGGGCCATTAATTTCCCATAAACACAAAATTTTTCCATTAGGATCTCTCCTTATTACTGAGCCACCAATGTTTCCAAGCTTTCTCCGATCGCAGCCAAACGTTCCATCACTTCTGCCTGGCTCAGGCTGTTTTCAGCCACATAGCGGTTACGAGGGTGAACGCGGCATTCGTGAGAACAGCCACGGAGGTACTTGTCTTCATTTTCTTCTGAAGTCAAGATGCGGCGGTTACACTCTGGATTGCCACAGTTGACATAGCGCTCGCAAGGAGTACCGTCAAACCAGTCTTTCCCAATCACAACTGGATCAACATGGTTAATATCAACGGAGATACGCTCATCAAATACATACATCTTACCGTCCCAAAGCTCACCTTGAACTTCTGGATCCTTGCCGTAAGTCGCGATACCGCCATGAAGCTGACCGACATCCTTGTAGCCTTCACGCACCATCCAGCCTGAGAATTTCTCACAGCGAACACCACCAGTACAGTAAACAACCACGCGCTTGTCCATGAACTTCTCTTTGTTATCGCGAACCCATTGCGGCAATTCGCGGAAGTTGCGGATGTCTGGACGGATAGCTCCACGGAAATGTCCTAGGTCGTACTCATAGTCGTTACGAGTGTCTAGGACAACTGTATCTTCATCCAAAAGTGCTTCCTTAAATTCCTTAGGTGACAGGTAAGCTCCTGTCGTCTCCAGCGGATTGATGTCATTGTCAAAATCATTGTCTTCCAAGCCCAAGTGCACGATTTCTTTCTTGTAGCGAACAAACATTTTCTTGAAAGCTTGCTCGTTTTCTTCGTCAATCTTGAACCAAAGGTCCTCCATACCCGGAAGGCTATGCACATAGTCCATGTATTTTTGAGTGGTTTCATAATCACCAGAAACCGTTCCGTTGATTCCCTCATCTGCCACCAAGATACGGCCTTTCAGACCGATAGATTTACAGAAGGCCAGATGATCAGCTGCAAATTTCTCAGCATTCTCAATCGGAACATATTTGTAGTAAAGTAGGACGCGAATATCTTTTGCCATAAGATTTCAACTCTCTTTTCTCTATAAAATTTTCTGAATTTTTAATTCATCTATTTATTATAACCTGATTGAAAAAACTGGGCAAAAAATTTGTTTGGAAAATAGCAGAGCTAGAATCTCTACGCAGAAAAGCAGGTTAGCTCTCTTTCTCCAATTCTTCCAAATACTTATCGAAGCGATTCTTCTGCCACTTGCTGAGGCTCTCTAAGAAAATATTGTAATAATTAGCCCCCAGATACTGAGCTCGACAGAAAAAATATAAACCCGCAATCGCAATCAGCATTAAGAGTGGTTGATAGTGAACGACTCCCCATTCATTGCTACAGAACCCATATATAAAGCTAAACTGCCACATAGCATGAGACTGAAACTCTCCATACCAGCCTTGTTGACAATCTGCTCTTCGCGTTCGTCTAAGATTTGACGTTTAATAAGTTTCATTTTCATTTCAAGCTCCTATACTTCTACTCCAAAAATAGGGATTAACAACATAAGAATGGCAGGAAGTCCGTTATTTATCATGTGAACTGCGATACTGACTTCCAAGCGCCGAGTTCGACAAGCCAGCAAGGTCAAAATCACAGAAGCACCGCCATAAATCACAAAAGACATGATATTGGTTGGGCCATGAAAAATCGCAAATAGCAGTCCGCCTATGATATAGCCCCAGCTTTCATAGCCTTTAAAGATTTTGAGAGGAATGATGCCACGGAAAATAATTTCTTCTGCGATAGGCGCCAAAACTCCAAGCATGATGGACAATAAAATTACATCTCCTCTTCGGAACTCCTCCATCAAAGATGCCTGATTAGCCGTCGTCACCTCTCCATGTAACCACCGGAGTAGTACCGTCCCAAGGACAGATATGAGCAACATGCCAAAGAGGCCTAGGGCAATTCGCTTCCCGTCTCCTTTTTGAAAGATTTTCCCAGACGGAGATAAGATGCCAGTTTTCTTTGCTGCCACGACAAAGACCAGCCAGACTAGGAAAATCAGCAAAAGCCCAAGACCAATGGTCCACTGTTTGGGAAATTGATAAATGATTGCTACCTGCTGAAACAGCATAGGGAGGACATACAAGCCCAAAGCTAAGAAAGCGCAGCCAACCCAGATCAATCGTTTCCACCAAGTCATTCTTCATCCTCCAATTCCTGATCGAGCTTTGCCTGACCTTTGCTGTTTAGGTAAAGACCGATCTTGTCCATGGTCAAGCTTCCAAGCATAAACAGTAGCATTGCAAGAGCCAGCTTGAGCAGATACAAAATGCTGAACATGCTGGCCAGACTTTCTCGCTGACCAAAGAAATCAATGCCTATAATGATGAGAACAAAGACGACTCCCCCACCAAAACGCTCTGCCCATTTTTCCTCTCTCACCATATCACCAACATCAACGCCTAGGCTTACGCGACGAAGCAAGGCATATAGACCTACTAGGGTAAGCAGAATACCTTCTGGCAGATAGGCCAGCAAGCTTAGATGGAGGATATAGGCTTTGAAAAATACAGAGATAGCCAAGAAGAGGAACATTCCTAGTACTAACTCTCCCGCAACTTTGCCGTCCAATTTTTCTGTTCGTTCATCTTTTATAACAGGCTGCTTCTTCATTTTTTACTCCCTTTCTCATTTATAAGTTAAAGATTCATTGATTCTAATTCTCATCATTTTCTAGTTCTTGGTCCAATAAAACCTGTCTCTTCTGATAAAAATGATCGACCAACTGATCAAATATACTAGAAAAGGCAGTTATCAAAGCTAAAATAAAAATAAATTGCAAAATTGGATGATGGCGAAAGAATGGTCGAAGAGCTGAATTTCCACTCCACATCTGAACAGCCACGATTACAATCGCTAAGATAGCTCCGTTAGCCAAACGACTTCTGAAACTCCTATGCCCAATAGATGGCTTGTCGCGTCTGATATCAAGTCCCAGCTGCCAGCTCCGAATTCCTGCGTATAGCTCCATCCCTAAAATAATCAAGATTTCTGGTAAGTAGCCTTCTACTGGCACATGCCAAATCATGATTTTGATAAAAATAGAAATAAGGAGCAAGATGATCGCAAAAAATGCAACTTCATTTCCTAATTTTCGCTCAAGTTGTAAAGTCCGCTCGTCTGTATAGACTTTTTGTGGTTTGTCCTTCATTTTCTTTCTCACTTTCTTCCTATTCTTCCCAAAACAACTGATCCAGCGTTTTATGGAGGCATTTACAAATGGCCAAGCATAGACTAAGACTGGGATTGTACTTGCCTGCCTCAATCAGACCAATAGTCTGACGGGTCACACCAATGGCATCAGCCAAGTCGCCTTGAGTCATGTCATGCTCAGCCCTTGCCATTTTTAACCTAAGATTTTTTGCCATGGTCACCATCCTTTTCGTATTTCTTTTGCCCGCATATGACGTAGAAAGTAGAGCCAAGGGCGACATCAGTACAAGCAAGTATGATAAAGGTTTGATTTTTCTGAATCATGCCAACAACTGGTAGAACTATCGCCGATACAAGACAGATAAGCAGGACACTTACTTTCTTATTCATATCTGCGCTCCTTTCATCTTCATAAGTACATTATACAATATATTTTAAATAATGCAATATATAAATTACATTTTGTTTTTTATTTTGTACAAAAAAAGATTGGGACTTTCCCAATCTTTAATTATCTAATTTGATTAATCTTTCTTAAGGCTGCCTGAGCGAGTCTGAGTACGGGCGTAGGCTAGTAAGAGCAGGGTTCCTGCTACGGCAACTGTCACTCCATTGGACAGAGTTGCTACAAAGCCTTGCACAAAGACCTTATTGACTGGCTCGCTATAAATCAAGATATCGCCAATCGGAGCGATCAAGAGCCAGACAAAAGCATTGGCCAAAAGCTGGAAGATATTGAAGTTGACGATGTCCTTCACTTCAAAAACACCTTCTGCTGCACGAATGCGATTTTTAAACAAACCAAGAATGAAACCAAAGAAGGCACTAGCGATAATCCATGACCACCAGAGACCGTAGCCAGCCATAGCGTCTTTGATAACGTGGCCGATCAAGCCCATCAGGAAGCCAACAAAGGGACCAAAAACGACACTGAAGAGGGCCTGAACCGCATATTGCAGCTGAATACTGGTATTTGGGACAGGTGTTGGAATGCTAATCATTCCGATAACTACAAAAAGTGCAGCTCCAATCCCCGTTGCAACGACTTCTTTAATGGTAAACTTTGTATCTAAAAACTTCTTTTTCATAATATTCTCCTTTAATTCTCTATACGTTTAATCTCAATATGCCATTGAGCACCGACACCGACATTGTAGGCCTTGGCAAAGGAACCTTGGTTGATAGCCAAGCCCACCCGATAGAGGGAATTGATGTACAAAATCGGCTGACCGATGCGAACATCCGCAAAGGACTTACCATAGGTCACTTGGTTTTGATAAACCAGCATATCATTGTTGTAAATAGTGACTTCGAAACGGTCGCCAAAGCTTGGCTCTAAGGTGCAGAACTCCTCGCGCGTAATCGAAGTCCAAAGCGAGCCAAAGCGAACATCCAAAATGTCAATAGCTCCGCTAACCAAATTATCTGCTAGTCTTGTCTCCACAACAGGGATTTCAACAATTTCTTCGACACTCAACTCCGGGCCAACTTCCTCAAAACTGATATGGCCGCTAGCCAGCTTGGCACCTGTGTAGGCATAGACATCTCGCCCATGGAAGGTATAAGAATGCTCAGTATTCTTGCGACGATTTTCCACTTCTGAAATCTCACGAATAGCTACAATACCGACATGCTTTTTGATAAAGGACAGAGTACCATTATCAGGTGTCACGATATATTGATTTTTACTGGTCTTAGCAACCACGCTTTTCCGCTTGGAACCCACTCCCGGATCTACGACCGAGACAAAGGTCGTTCCCTCAGGCCAATAATCTACCGTCTGAAAGAGACGATAACTACCCTCAAAAATATTGTAAGGGGTGATGTCATGGGTCAAATGATGGATTTTCAGCGTTGGTGATTCCTCCAAAGCCACTCCAATCATAGCCGACACTGCTCCATCTACCAGACCGAAGTCCGACTGCAGCACTAATATATTGTTCATCTTATTCCTCCCAGGCCTTGAGCCTGATATTCTCCAAGTCTTCTAATCTTACCAAAATTAGGCTCTTTTCGCTAGAGCTGGAGGCATAGGATTTTTTTATAACCGTCTATTTCTCAAAGATATAGCATGCAGGTTGAAAGCATTTTTCAGGATCGGACTTATGCCAGAACGATTGCCTGAGCAAGCCGGGATAAGAAAGTCCGGCAACTTTCATCTGGCTTGACTTTTTATGACTGAGAGGCAGCTTTTGCACTGCGCTTTTTTACCAGATATTGACCCAGCAGGCCACCGATTAAAGCACCTGCCACTACCATCACGATAAAACTGGCGATGGTCGGAAAATCCAACGGCAGCAAAATCCGATTGATGTATTCCTCTGTCTTACCACGTGCTACCAAGCTATCAATATAAGCCTGACGTGCTAACCACATGAGGATAATAGGGCCTGAATTGACAAAAGAGAAACAAACAAAGGAAAGCAGATTCCAGAATTTATTTTCGTATTTGCCCAAGCCTGCAATCGTGTCCGCCAAGAGACCGAACACCAAGCCCGGCAGACCAGCAATCATAAAATGACCAGACAGGAGGAAAAAGCCTCCCATTATTATGCCTACTAAGCTGATCACTCCAAATTTTTTAATCTTGCTTTGCAGCAACATATAAACGCTTCCTCCAAAAACTGCAGCAAAGACTGGGGCATAGAGCATATTGCCAGCATTGTCAAAAAAGTGCCCTACTAGTACTCCTAGTCCGACACAGAGAAAGTAGAGCAGAGTAAAGACTCCCGTCCATTTCAGCTCTTTCAGTGTTAACGATGTCATTATTGAATCCTTTCTAATTGTGAAGCTATAACTTCATAAAACTATTATTGCTATCATTCTCGAAAAGTATGGAAAATGTAGGCCTCACGCCTTGTGATCCTCCCGCAAAAGACGATGTTATCAAGGTTTGTATGAGGCTATTCGCACTATTAAGATGCCTGCTTTTTAAGAAAGCTGGCTACTCAGTAGCGCAACCTCCCTCAGCATAGGCAAATTCCAACTAAGCTGACAAAAAGACTTCCAAATGGAAGCCTTGTCTAGCGATGACTGATCTTTCTAGTTAGGAAATCTCCCAAAAACTGGATAAAGAAAATGAGGAGCAAGAGCAAAACAGTCGCTAAAATGGTCACGTCCTGGTTGAAACGTTGATAACCATAGGCAATCGCTACGTTTCCAAGGCCACCTGCACCGATCGCTCCTGCCATAGCTGTTTCCCCAACTAGCGAGATTAGGGTCACTGTTGTCACCCGAATCAAGTCTGGTAAGCCTTCACGCAAGTAAACACCGATGATATCCCATGAGTTAGCTCCAACTGCCTGCGCTGCTTCAATCACACCACGGTCTAATTCTGATAGAACCACCTGCACCTGACGAGCAAAGAAAGGAAAGACTGCCAAAGATAGTGGCACCAAAGCTGCTGTTGGACCAATCCCTGTCCCTACAATCATCCGTGTGAAAGGATTGATCAAAGCTAGGAGAATGATAAAAGGAATTGCCCGAAAGATAGATGTGACCTTGTCCAAGATGAAAAAGGCTGTTTTATTTTCTAAAATACCACCGGGCGCTGTCAATACTAGGAAAAGTCCAGCGATCAAGCCTAGAATCCCACCGATCAGGAAAGAAATAATCGTCATATAAAGGGTCAGATAAATCGCTGTTCCCCAGCCAGCCTGACCAGCCCAGCCCATCTTATAGACATTGGGCAAAAATGTTTTAATCAAGTCTATCAATCTAAATTCCTCCCTTAAGCACCTTTAATTCTACGCCAGCAGCTTGTAAATTGCTTTGAGCAGACGCAAGGTTTTCTGCATTTCCTGACAAAATGACTACCATCTCCCCAACAGGCACATTGTCTAAAATCTCAATGTTAGCATGTAAAATATTGGCTGAAACTTGATACTGCTTGTAGATATCGTTGATAATGGCTGTATCTGTCACTGTACCAGCATACTTCAAATGCGCCAAGACAGAATCCGCTGGCAGATCTTGTACAATCTTCTGTTGATTGATTTTAACCATCGCTTCAGTGATACCTGTTGCCGTTGTGATAAAGTCTTGGGTCAATTCGTTCTGTGGATTGGTAAAGATATCCAAAACCGAACCTTCCTCAATCAATTTCCCATTCTGCATAACAGCCACACGATTGGCAATATCTTTGACAATCTGCATTTCGTGCGTGATGAGTACAATCGTCAGCCCCAACTTTTGATTCAAATCCTGAAGCAAGGCCAAAATTTGCTTGGTTGTTTTAGGATCCAATGCCGAAGTCGCTTCATCTGAAATCAAGATTTTTGGATCATTGGCCAAGGCTCTAGCAATCGCCACGCGCTGCTTCTGCCCACCAGACAGTTGAGACGGATAATTATCCGCTCGATCTTCCAGACCAACCAGTTCTAAAAGTTTGCGAACCTTCTCCTCTTTTTCAGCAGCAGATAGGGAAGAGTGCTTCAAGGCAAATGCGACATTCTCCTTGGCTGTCATCTGAGCCATCAGATTGAAGTGCTGGAAAATCATGCCAATATCCTTGCGCTTTTCCCGCAGTTGAGGCGCATTCAGCTGGACAGTGCCCTTGTCATACAGGACTGTCCCATCCACAGTGATGCGACCACCAGATGGCTTCTGCAAAAGATTAATAACCCGCACCAAAGTTGACTTTCCGGCACCAGAATAACCCACGATACCGTAAATATCCCCCTGATTGATATGAATGGTCACATCTTCAACTGCCTTGATGACACGATTTTTCTGTGTAAATGTGACATCAATACGGTCTAATTTGATAATTTCATTGCTCATAACTTCTGATTAACTCCTTGATTAATTCAATATGGGTATAATAATCGGCAATCTTGACATTTTCATCGCCACCATGATCCCGACTGTTGGCATTTCCCAAGCCAAAGGCAGCCATCGGAACTTCCAAAGCCTCAAAGACTGTGTGCATGGGTCCTGTTCCTGCCGAGGTCGGAAGCACTGAGATGCCTTCTGGATAAAAATCCTTGGCCAGTTCAATCACATTCAGGATAGAAGGGGCACTCATATCGCTACGATAGCTCATTTCTCCCAATGTATAAGTTAATTCTACCCTATCATAGCCATTTTTGTCCAGTTGCTTGCGAATCTTGTCTAAGACATCATGAGGCTCTAAGCCTGGCACCAAGCGCACTTCCATCTTGGCAGATGCATATGCTGGGAGGATGGTTTTAACCCCTTGCCCCTGATAGCCCGAACCGAAACCTTCAATGTTAATGGCTGGCTCAAAATAGAAGCGACGGAGAAATTCCTGCCTGTCCTCCTTCAAGACTGGGAGCTGGAGACCGTAAATTTCCTTCAACTCTTCTGGTGTCTTCAGAGCATACTGGGCAATCAAAGCCAGCTCTCGCTCATTGGGCTCCTGTACTTGCTCATAGATGCCCTCCACCAAAATCCGACCGTCAGCACTACGCAGGCTAGAAATGGCATCCATCAAGTACCAAGAAGCTGAATTAATGATACCGCCATAGCTAGAATGGATATCGACTTCTGCACTACGAACAGACATATCAAAGGTGACAATGCCCTTATTTCCACCAGAAATTTCAAGCTGGCCTAGATTATTACGCGTGCCCTGCTCCCAGACCAGCAAATCTGCTCCCCGCAAATGTTTCTTATGCTTGGCCAGATATTTATCCAAGTCTGTTGAAGCCGACTCCTCTGCTCCCTCCATCATGAAAATGATATTGACTGGCAGCGAACCGTGCTCTCGAATATACTTACGCACCGCTGTCAAACGAGCAGTAATGTGTCCTTTGTCATCATCGACCCCGCGGCCGTACATGACACCGTAGTGGATCGACAGAGTAAAAGGATCGTTGGTCCAAGGCTGGTCATTGTCGGCTGGTACCGTATCATAGTGGTTGTAGAAAATGATGGTCTTGGCCTCAGGATTGTCTGACTGAAACTCTGCCAATACAAAGGGAGCCGTGTAACTGTCATCAATCATCACTTTAGCACCTGCGGCAGTGAAAATTTCTCCCAGATAGGTAGCTACCTCCTTGAGCCCAATTTGCTGGGCAAAGATAGACTTTTTAGAAATCAAAGTCCGCAACACCTCAAAATAGTGTTGGGCCACCTCATCATTTTCAAACTTTTTAATTTGTTCACTCTCAGTTGAGAAAGGCATGTGTAACTCCTACTAATCGCATCTGTTTAAAGATGATCTGCTATGATTCACAAAAGAACAAAGACTTGCTGTCGTGTAAGTCTGTGACTCTGAGTTTTAATATTGCTAAGTCATCTCCGCTGATAAAAACTCTAACTAATAGCAGATAAAGGGCTGGAGAAATCCATTCCCCGCCCTTTCTATCTTCAATTATTTTCTATAAAATCTTACCAAACTGGTTGATCCATACCATCTGAAGACTCTTCAATGACTTTTTTAACTTCGTCAGTATGGTAAGCCTTGATGATTTTCTTGATAGCGTCTGCCTTGTCAGATTTTTCCCAATCCTTCTTAGCAGCAATCAAGTTGTACCAAAGTTTAGAATTTTCATCTGTCTTTTCTTTGTAAAGAGCGTTCTTGTAGTCAATACCAGCTTCACGAACGAAGGTATTGTTGACAACTGCTGCATCTACAGAAGTAAGAGAAGCTGCTGTTTGAGAAGCATCCAATTCAGAAATTTTCAAGTTTTTCTTGTTTTCTTTGATGTTAGCAACAGTCGCAAGTTTAGTTGAATCCACGTCCAACTTGATCAAACCAGCTGCTTGAAGAAGGTTCAAAGCACGGCTTTCATTTGTTGGGTCATTTGGTACGGCAATGCTTCCGTTTTCTGGAATGTCTTTCACAGCAGTATATTTGTTTTTGCCATCTTTAGTACCAGAGTAAAGACGGATTGGTGCGATATACGTATCTGCTACAGACACCAAATCAGCATTGTTTTCTTTATTCCAGTTTTTCAGGTAGTAGTAGTGTTGGAAGGCATTGATATCTGCATCGCCATCGCGAACCGCTTGGTTAGGCTGAGAGTAGTCTGTAAATTGAGTGAACTCCAACTTAACACCTGCTTTATCCTTATCAAGGATTTCCTGAACCTTGTCCCAACGCGCTTCTTCTGTATCGCTGAGGTTCATCACACCAACTTTTACAGTCACTGTTGCACTGTCTGCTGACTTAGCGTTTTTTGATGTTGAAGACGAGCAAGCTGCCAAACCGAATGCTGCTACAGCTAAGAGTGCTGTTGCGCCAAACCATTTTTTCAATTTCATGAGATAATCTCCTTATAAAATATATTTTTCTTAATGAAAAAGTTGTAAGTTGTTTCCGATTACTTAGGGCAAAGAAAATCAGAACTTACTTGATATCCTTGGCATCTGGCAAATAAGTGCCACCAAAGAATTCTTTTGATAATTTTTCAAGTGTTCCATCCTCGTAAAGTTCCTTGATCCGTTTGTTCATGAAGCTTTGAAGCTCTTCTTGTCCTGAAGCAAGGATCGGATAGACATAGGGTTGTTGGTCACTTGGAAGTTCAATCACTTCGACATTATCTAAACCTTGGTCTTTGATGATAGTATCTACTGTGATACGCTCAAAGATCTTGTAGTCTGAGCGGCCATCATTCAAATTAGCCAAGATTTGCTGGATTGTACCATCTGTATAGTTGATAGTTGTTGGGTTTGAACTGTGCTCTTCATTGTACTTTTCCAACTGCTTAGCTGTTGAAGTACCTTGAACAACCTCAGTAGACTTGCCTCCGATATCGTCCAGCGACTTGATATTCACTCCTTTACGAACCACCAAGACGGTTGGGTTTTTAGCGTAAGGGTTGGTATAGAGGTATTTACCAGCACGGTCTTCTGAATAACTGATGTTATTGGCACCGATTTGGTAGCGGTCACTGTCCAAGCCAGAGAAAACAGAAGCCCATTTGGTTTTGTTGAAGTTGACTTCGTACTTATCTGAACCTTTAAAGATTTCACGAAGCACTTCAATTTCGTAACCAGTTAGTTTTCCGTCCTTATCCTCATAAGAGAAAGGCTTAGTTGTTCCAACCGTTCCGACTTCAATCGTCTTTTTCTTTGTAGTACTATCTTTACTTGCAGAAGACGAGCAGGCTACAAGCAGCCCAACTGCAAGACTTCCTACCACAGCAGTGGCAGTGTATTTCAATATTTTTTTAATATTCATATCTCTATCTCCTCCTAAAGAGCATGTTTCTATCATACCAAAAGTCGAAAATCCTGACCATTATATATTTTTTATCAAGGTGATAGATTTTCTTTATCACTGATTCGATTATTCAAACTATTTGAAAATATCGAAATCTTGTTTTTCTATGATAACAAAAGAAGAGGAGCTTGCCTAGTTCTTATTTTCTATGAAAGACTATAGTTATTTCTTATAGTGCTTGAGGAGGAAGAGGGCGTTTTCGACATAGTAAGGCACAGAAACCTGAAAGGCCGCATCATCAATCGTCATGCTATCATGGTGCAGGTCAGGCGCATCTGCTGCACCATTTGAGCCGATAAAAGCAAAGACACCAGGGATTTTTTCTTGGTAAAAGGCAAAGTCTTCGCCAGCTGAAGATGGCTGAGCAGGCAGTAGCTCCCCGATATTTTGAGACTTTTTAAAAATAAGCTCGCTTAACTCTGGATCATTATAGGTCACTGGCGGAGTCTGATCCCAGATAATAGTGGCCTTAGCACCGAAATTCTCCGCTGTATGTTCCACAATACGGATAAAATCTGCTTTCAAACGCTTTTGCAAATCAGGGTTAAAACAACGAATGGTGCCTTCAAAGAAGCCATTTTGCGGCAGAACATTCCAAGTCGCCCCAGCCTCAATGTGGGTCACCGATAAAACAACCGGCTCAAAGGGCGAGACAGTCCGAGAAACCAGAGCTTGGAGATTTTGAATCATGCTGGTCAGAGTCAGCACCGTATCCACTCCCAGATCTGGTCGAGCCGCATGGCTACTGACTCCCTCCACAGTCACCTTGAACTTTTCCACACCTGCCATCATGACTCCCGGCTTCAAGGCTATTTGTCCAGCTTTTAACTGGGGCATATTGTGAAAACCGATAATCGCAACTACATCGTCCAGCAAACCCGTAGCCAGAACTTGACTGGCTCCTTGAGAGGTTTCCTCGGCTGGCTGAAAAATCAGACGAATGGTTCCCTGTAAATCTTCTTCCATGGCCTTGAGCAACTCCGCAGCTCCCAGAAGACTAGTCTGATGAAAATCATGACCGCAGGCATGCATGACACCAGAATTTTGGCTAGCGTAAGGCAGACCTGTCTGCTCTATAATGGGTAGGGCATCAATATCTGCTCTCAAGGCGATAACTGGTTCTCCCTGACCGATTTCGGCAATCAATCCCGTCTCTAAGCCAGAGTCCAAAATTTTAATTCCTAAGTCTTGCAAATAACGGCTTAGAAAGGCCGTTGTTTCATATTCTTGACCAGACAGCTCTGGATGCTGATGGAGATAATGACGCGTTTTTACTAATTTATCATAGAATTTTTTCATGCTAGACTCCTTTACTCTACATATCTACCCTCCAGTATAGCACAAAGCTAGGCTAGGAAACAAAATAAAATAGAGAGCAGAATGAAGCATCTGCCCTCTCATCTTGCTATTAAGATATATCGCCTTCAAAAGCTCTGACGATGGATTCATAAGAATAATCACGCTCTAGGACCCATTTTCCATCAGTTTTGACAAATTTCAACTGATAATCTCGTTCTGGTGTAAGGAGAGGACGCGAATCCATTCCAGCCATCATGTCATTAGCATAGCTCTTATCAGTAGCTTTGTAGACGTCACTCAGACTTCCATATTCAGAACGATGCTTATCATAAAAATCTTGACGGTAGGTATACATGGTTTTATTTAGACTGACCGTTCTCGGTTTGATCTTGATAACGATTGAATTTGGCATGTACTGCGCTACTGTGTAATCAATTTCTGAGCGTTTGGCATTACTTTTCACATAGGCATCAATGAAAGCGTTGATTTCATCATCACTAAATGGATAATCATGCAATTTACGTGTGAAATCTGCTGCAAAAGCTGCTCTATAATCTTTTTTATCTTGCTCCAAATCGCCGCCTAAAACCAAATCGCCTTTGTCTTTGGAGGATTTTGTCTTGGCTTCTCCTCCCAAGAAAACAGCATTGAGGTAATCAGAAGCTAATTTCTTTGATTCGTCAACGTGATTCGGATATTTCGCAGGATCAACTTTTAGTTTGATGGCTTCTGCTTTTTCATCGGAGCCGTAGGATTTCTTCTCATAGTGAAGTTCATATTTCTTACCATCTTCAACTTTAAAGACCAGATTACCAGAAAGAGTCTTTCCTTCCGCTAAGTCTTCATAGCTCAGTGTTTTAAAATTCTGCTTATCGTCATAGACTCCGACTGGCTGGATCTTTTCTCCCTCTGAATCATAAAAACCAATGTCTGAGGAGGAAATCATGATCTTATCATTTGTTTTATTTTTAATTTCCAAAGACAAGGCCAAGTATTTGGCATCAGCTGATCCGTTACTTGGCATAATGAACTGACCATCCTTAATCTGGATATCAACCTGCCCATTGCTGGCTGATTTTTTGACAGTCGTTTCCTGACTTGGCTTACCAGAATGTTTTTTATTTGGACTTGGAAGCAAGGCACAGGCTGTTAAGCTCACACCTGCCACAAGCAAGGCTGTGTATTTAAATACTTTTTTCATCATTGTCTCCTTAATTTCTTAATACTGTGACTTTTCTATTTTATCATACTTGACTAAACTGGTAAATACCGTTTGAAATCAACCTCATGTAAAAATGCATCCTTACAATCTCTAAAATGACCAAACAGATCAAATGAAAATTCTAAAGTGCGACCTTAAATAAAACATGCAAAATTTCTAACTCTCATATAAGGAATTGGTTACAAAAAAGCACAGCCTAAGCTGTGCCATTATCTTTTATCCAACTAATCTTACATCGATAAAATAAGCAGATCAAATCCCTACTCTAGAATAATCTTCCTCATCATTCATTCTATGGAAAGAGCCACTTGATATGCGGAGCAAGATTGGAAATTTCTTGATGAAGTTCATTAAAGCTAGTATTTTTCACATCATCCAAGTCCAAAGAGACCGCACTCTCCTCTTGATTTTTAGGATAGAAATATAAAATTCGACTGGTCGGTTCGGAAGATCTCATCCTAGGTCGAGATATGTCGTATTCAATTTGCTCAATCTCCTGCCACAAGAAGTACTTCTCTCTTTTAGCAGATAAGCCTCTCAGCCTTATTCCCATCTCATCCATCTCTAAAATCGGTGGTTTATGATTCGAAATATAGCCTAGAACTATCATAAAAATAGCGGTTATGCCCATTCCCCAATAGACTGGATTGAGCATATTGTTGCTTTCTTCAGTAGTCTGCCTGCTTCTTTGGTCTTCTTTGTTGGTAGAAGCCCTATGAACCAGTTGATTAGCACTATTTTGACTTGTTGACTCAAGGGAGGCCTTATCCATAGATACAAAAGCCATGATAAAAAAGATAGCAAAGAGTAAGAGAAAGCCTATGGCATAAAATGTTGCTCCATCGCGCTGGTATACTTTCATTCTGTTCCTATCCTTTCCAGATATATTTCCTATATGAGAATTCCTTCCAAATGATCCAATTCATGCTGGCAGATTTGCGCTGGAAAATCCTCTAACGTGATGGTCTTCTTCAGCCAATTCTGATCCAGATATTCGACAGTGATTTTCTGGTAACGAATAGTTAACCGACTGCCTGTCAAGGATAGACAGCCCTCTTCCGTTTCATAAGGGCCAGACTTCTGAATAAAAACTGGATTAAACATGACCATGGGCAACATACCATACATAAAAATAATCACCCGCTTTTGGAAACCGATCATATTCGCAGCAAGACCGACACAAGACTCTCTATGAGCCAACAAGGTATCCTGCAAATCTTGGGCTAAAAATAGGTCAGCCTTTGTAGCTGGGACTGATTTTTGCTGTAAAAAGAAAGGATCTTTCACAATTGCTTGTTGCATATTTCACCTCAAATGGAAGAGGCTGGATTCCCTATCTCAGCCTCCTTAGTTTATTTGAACACTCTCAACGTCTTGTTTACTTATTTTGCATAGCGTTCGCTAATATCTTTTGCGAGGACAAAATTTCCTAGTGTAGCCGAGCCATTTCCTGCGACAGCCGGTGTAACAATGTAATCACGCACATCTGGCACTGGCAGGTAACCGTTGAGTAGGACAGTGAATTTCTCACGAACACGGTCCAGCATGTGCTGCTGCGCCATCACGCCACCACCAAAGACAATGACATCTGGGCGGAACGTCACCGTCGCTTGAATAGCTGCCTGCGCAATATAGTAAGCCTGAATATCCCAGACAGAATTATTGAGCTCAATGTTTTCACCACGCACACCCGTCCGCGCTTCTAAGCTAGGACCAGCTGCTAAGCCTTCCAAACAGCCCTTGTGGAAAGGACAAACGCCATTAAAGCCTTTTTCCACATCCATTGGGTGCTGAGCTACATAATAGTGTCCCATCTCTGGATGGCCTGTACCCCCAACAAATTCACCACGTTGGATAGCACCAGCGCCAATCCCTGTTCCAATCGTATAATAAACCAGATTTTCAATGCGGCCACCAGCATTGTTACGGGCTACAACTTCACCATAAGCTGAGCTGTTGACATCTGTCGTAAAGTAAATGGGCACATTCAAAGCACGACGAAGCGCTCCTACAATATCCACATTTGCCCAATGTGGTTTTGGAGTTGTCGTAATGTAGCCATATGTTTTTGAATTAGGATCAATATCAATTGGACCGAAAGAGCCGACTGCCAGACCTGCTAAATTGTCAAAACGAGAGAAAAACTCAATCGTTTTATCTAACGTCTCAATCGGCGTAGTTGTAGGAAACTGTGTTTTTTCTACAACATTAAAATTTTCATCGCCCACAGCACAGATAAACTTCGTTCCACCGGCTTCTAAACTTCCGTACAATTTTGTCATTTCAAACACCTCTTGTATTCTTTATACTCCATTATAGCATATTTCCATATCGGAAATGGCTCTATATTTTAGATTTTCCTCTGTAAATCTTAGCACTCAAGTAAAAAACGAACAAACATAAGTTGTTCGTTTTCCTTTGTTGACTTTCTATAGCTAAGATTAAGCTTTCACTTCAATAATCGCATCGCCTTTAGCAACAGTTCCCTCTGCTACTGGAGTCACAGATGCGTAGTCAGCTGTGTTAGTCACGATAACCATAGTCGTGTCATCCAGACCAGCTGCTGCGATTTTAGCTGAATCAAAAGTTCCAATAATATCGCCAGCTTTGACTTTAGAACCTTGAGAAACTTTTTGATCAAATCCTTCGCCATTCATAGACACTGTGTCAATACCAACGTGGATCAGAATTTCAGCACCATTAGCTGTCTTCAAACCATAGGCATGGCCTGTCGCAAAAGCAATTGTCACTTCTGCATCGGCTGGGGCATAAACGACACCTTCAGTTGGTTTGATCGCAATCCCTTGACCCATAGCTCCGCTTGAGAAAACAGGATCATTTACATCGCTCAAAGCAACTGCACTACCAACGATTGGAGAAATGATTGTTTCAGCTTGGAGAGCTGCTGGAACATTACCAGTTGTTTCTTCTTCGACAAGTTTTTCAGTTTCAGCTTTTTCTTCAGCAGTTTCTTCGTCTTTGTATCCGAACATATAAGTCAGAACAAAACTCAAACCAGTTGTCAGAACAACCATAAAGATATATTGCAACAATTGACCATTCAGGTAAAGGAGTGTACCTGGAATAATTGTGATACCGAAACTTGTACCTGCAAGCCCCATAATAGAAGCTAACCAACCACCAACAGCACCAGCACCCAGTCCAATTACAAACGGTTTAACAAAGCGCAAGTTAACCCCGAAGATAGCTGGCTCAGTAATACCCAATCCTGCAGAAAGTGCTGCTGGGAATGCAAGAGCCTTGAGTTTTTTAGATTTTGTCTTCACAGCTACAGCCAAAGTCGCACCAGCCTGAGCTGTCATAGCAGCAGTGATAATCGCATTAAATGGATCTTTCCCAGTCTGAGATACCAATTGAGATTCCAGTAAGTTGAAGATGTGATGAACACCAGTTACGACAATCAGTTGATGTACTGCACCAATAATCAAACCAGCAAGACCAAACGGAAGGCTAAGAAGGAACTCTGTACCATTCAAAACATATGACTCAACAATGTGGAAGACTGGACCAATCACAAAGAGTCCCAAAATAGACATTACAAGAAAAGTAAGGAATGGAACAAGAAGAAGGTCCAAGACATCTGGAATTTTCTTGTGCAGCCATTTTTCAAATTTCGCACCAAACAAACCTACAAAGAAGGCAGGAAGCACAGAGTTTTGGTAGCCAACCACCGGAATAAAACCAAAGAAGTAAATTGGATGAGCTTTTGTTGCTGTAACTTCGCTAGCAAATTTTAGACTTCCTAGAACATCCATATTAGCAATTTTGTCTAAAATATCCTTAGAAGGATCAACAGCAAATTTAGTTGCCTGACCAGCTACATCCCAAGCATTTGGAAGTGCTGAGTTAACCATCATTAGACCAAGAACCAAACCAATGATTGGGTTCCCGCCAAAGACTCTAAAAGCTGACCAGCAAATCAAAGCTGGGAAGAAAGCGAAGGCTGTATCAGTTAATACTACTGTATAAGTATAGAAGTCAGTCGATTTGAAAGCATCCGCTGTGGTACCAAATAAAGATAAAACTTGATCCTGAGCAATTGCTCCACGAACTCCCATGAAAAGACCTGTCGCAACAATAGCTGGGAGAATTGGTACAAATACGTCACCGAATGTACGGATGGCGCGTTGGAACCAATTCCCTTGCTTAGCAGCTTCTGCTTTCATGTCATCTTTTGATGAAGTTGGCAAACCTAAGGCTACAACTTCGTCATAGATTTTATTAACCGTACCAGTACCAAAGATGATTTGGTATTGGCCTGAGTTAAAGAAAGCTCCCTGAACTTTTTCTAGATTCTCGACAGTATTTTTGTCGATCTTTCCTTCATCTTTAACCATAACGCGCAGACGAGTCGCACAGTGGGCTACACTGTTAACGTTCTCACGTCCACCCAAGGCTTCGATGACCCTTTTTGCAATTTCAGTATTGTTCATTTGCAAAAATCTCCTTATAAAAATATTGTAAAACTTTTTTGAAAGCGATTTTATCGCCTTTACGAATATTATTTTACCATGATTCAGAGATATGTCAAGCGTTTTGCAGAAAAAATATTTTTTTACTTTTAAATGTTGATTTTTCAGCAGAAAACGTTTACTATAGTAATAAGAAATAATATGATTCGGAGGACAAAAGATT
>ERZ773008.1149-NODE-1149-length-18935-cov-3.640254_pt1 | contig 18935 bp, 21 predicted proteins | sample MGYA00580664_ERZ773008 | MGnify/ENA primary metagenome ERZ773008 (study PRJEB29015, sample SAMEA2738016) | human oral metagenome | biome: human oral; feature: human-associated habitat; material: dental | place: China | collected 2048 ... | reverse complement strand
TGTGGGGACGGGCTGCGCGGCATCGTAAAAGCCGTTCATGGCAGCGGCGGCATACCAGTCGGCGCGGCTGTCATACACGCGGCGATTGGATAGGCTGGGGTCTAGGGTTTCATCTGCCATAACGACGTGTGGGATATGGGCTTGATGCGGTTGCTTGCGCTGCGAACGGCTGCGCTGGTTGCGATAAAGCCGCGCGGCTTGGATTGGGTCTAATGCCATAGTGAGAACGCCTTTCAGGCTGCCTAAAAGTGCCATGATACTGTTGCGCTTTCTGTTTTCTATGGGACTGTTCGCATGAAAATTCACGCTGCCTTTAATGCTGCTTTGGGCGAAGCGGTGTCTATCCGTTCTGCCGTTGTGAATGGCGTGTTGGTTATCGCGCAAAAATCGCCGTTTGACCCCACGCGCAAAGACGGGGAAATTTTGATTGTGAATAGCCCGCTGCTGGTGGGCGATGTGTCGTTTAGCAGTCATGATTTTCAGGCTGCCTTTGAAGCCTATCGCGTGTTGCGTGCATCGGGGCAATTATTGATTGTGAACGATTTGGCGCAATTCAAACCAGATAACGTGGTGGATTACGCGGGGCAAAAAGAAAGCGGCGATGCTAAGTACAACGTGCAAATGCTGAATAACGGGCATTGGGCAATTTTGGCAAGTTGCCAGCATTATTTAGGCAGCCTGAAAACCACGCGCCATGTAGAAAACACGATTGAACAAATAGACCGCATGGCAGAAATCTACGACCGTCAAGACCGCTTCTTTATCACGATATGAACATTCTCAACGACCCACGCTATCATGAGTTTGTGAAACGCTACGCGCCCGACCCGTTGGCGTTTGTGCTGGAAGTGTGTGGCAACGCCGTATCGCCCGACCAGCAACGCTTGTTAGAAGCCATTGCCGACCCCACAGCAAAAGTGAGCGTGGTGTCGGGGACAGGCACAGGCAAGACAATGGCTTTCGGACGCATCGCCATTTGGCATTTACTCTGCTTTCCTGTTGCCCGCTATGACGGTAAAACCGAAATTGGCTCAAACACCTATATCGGCGCACCAGCCATTAAACAGGTGGGCGATGGCGTGTGGAAAGAAATAACCGATGCTGTGCAGCAAATGGCATCACGCCCCGCCACGGCATGGCTGGCGGATTACATTGTGGTGCAAGCCGAACGCGTGTACATCAAAAATTACAAACCGCAATGGTTTATTACCAAATTCGCCATGCAACAAGGGCAATCGGTTGCCATTGCAGGGAAACACCGCTTTAACCAGTTGATTATCGTGGACGAAGCGGCGGGCGTATCGGACGAACATTACGATGTGATTAACGGCACGCAAACGCAAGGCGGCAACCGCACTTTGCTTGCCAGCCAAGGCGTGAAGCAAGGCGGGTTTTTCTACGAAACGCATCACAAACTCAATCGCGCCAACGGCGGCAACTGGACGGCATTGTGTTTTTCCAGCGAAGATAGCCCATTCGTAGAGACCGAGTGGCTGGAAACGGTGGCATTGCAAGCGGGCGGGCGCGACACGGTGGAATATCGCGTGCGCGTGTTGGGCAAATTTGCCGAAAATGAAAACGAAAACTTACTGACCCGCGCGGCGGTGGAAGCCTGCTTTGACGACAAAGGCAGCCTGAAACCGCTGATTGAGCAAGGCGAGCCGTTTGGCTGGTTGCTGCTGGTGGACGTAGGCGCGGGCGAATACCGCGATGACAGCGTGTGTTGGGTGGCGAAAGTCATCGGCAACGGCGACTACGGCGATGACGCGCGGCGCGTGGAATATCAGCCCAACCCCATTATTGCCAACGATAAGAACTTGCGCGAATTTCGCGGGCTAATCGTGCAGGAAGTCGCCAAATACAGCAACGTGCGAATTGTGATTGATGCGGGCGGCAGCGGCTTAGAACTCTACAAAATGCTGGAAGAAGACGGCTTGGACGTGGTTAAAGTGAACTGGGGCAGCCCATGCTTTAAGCAGGAATACAAAAACCGTTTTTTCAATCAACGCGCGTGCGCTATGGTGCGTTGGCGCGATGCCACGCGGCAAATGCGCGTGCGTTATCCCGCGATGGATAATTTGCTGCGCGAGAAATTTCTCAACCAAGCGAGCCGTATTCCGTATGGCTTCACGGAAACAGGCGCGGCGCGATACAAAATTTTGGGCAAAGACGAAATGCGGCGGCGCGGCATCAAATCGCCCGATATGGCAGATGCCATGAGCTTCGCATTTTTGGACGATGTGTATTACAACGTTTCCGATGCGTATTCAGGCAGCCTGAATGAAGAAAATTTGATTGCGGCGGCATTGGCAGCGTTGGCGGAGTAACACGAACCCCCGCAAGGTTATTGCTTTGCGGGGGTTTATGATGCTGTTTATTTGGACTGAATGATGCTGATTACTCTGGACAACGGCGTGGTGGTTTCAAGCAGCGAAATCGTTTCTGCCACGCTGCGCTCTTCGCTAGAACCCGTCCCTTTAACCTTTGAATGCCAAATCAAACTCAACGAGCGATACGCGCCGTCTTTGCTGCTGGGCAAAATACTGAAAGCGGGGCGCGAACAAACGCCCGTTCGGATTGTGTTTGCACAAGATACGGTTGCGCCTTGGCATAACGGCGACATCACGACTGTTCGCCAAATCATCGCCCTGCACGACAACAGCGCGGGCTTGGCTTCGCCATTACCGCGTGCGGTTATCCGCGAAAACGTGGATTTATCGTCGATTTATCGCGCGTGCGGCGGGAAAGCAGAAGTGGAAAAATCGTTTAGCGTACCGCGTTTTTATGCGTATTCAGGCAACGTGCCTAGTGAATTGGTGGCACGAGTATGCCAAGAACATGGCGGCGTGGTGCGTTGGCAGCCTGAAAATAACCGTTTGGCGTTTATCCGTATTCACGATTTATTCGCGCAACAGCCCCGCGCCATTAAACCACAAAGCGCGGATTTAACCGTTAAAAGCAGCTTTTTGGTGGGGCATGAAGTGCCGCGCTACATTTCAACTGCGCCTAATGGCGGCATCATTCAAAGTCAAAAGCCCAGCGGCAGCAAGGTCGCCTTTACCCCACTCAAAAGCCAAGCGCAATTAAACGCCATGTCCAGCGTGATATTGAACGCAAAAGAAATTCCGTGCGATTTTTCGCCTGCTATGCACGCGGGCGAATTGGTGCGTATGGGCGATACCGACATGGTTATTTTGACCGCCGCCCATGTTTGGCGATTGAATGAAACAGGCGTTTTGGAAAATTCAAGCGTGTTTTGGCTTGGTGTGAAAGGATAAAAAATGATGCGAGAGAATTTAATTCAGGAATGGAAAAGACTGCGCCAGCAAATTAAGCAAGAGAACCACGTTACAACAAAAATCCGCTTAATTATTCAAGCCAAGAAAATTGCAAAACAGCTTGAAACATTGCCCAAATTTACTCGCCCAGAAGATAGGCAACCCATTATTGGCAATATGCGTGATATTTCTGCTGTATTGAACGGTGCGCCCGTTGTCAAAATAGATGAAAGCCAAATAAATATGCCGAAAGAAGGCGGATTTAAAGCGATTGAATTATGGGCGAGCCGCTTATTTGCCATGCAAGGCGGTTATGCCGTTAATCCGTTGCTTGGCAGGATAGAATTGAACGCGCGTGCTATTAAAACCAGCTTGGCACACAATGCGCGGTTTAGCCCATATAAAAATATTGCATTTGCTGCAATTAAATCGGTATTAGAAGAAGGCGCATTGGTTGCTAGTGATTTTGGGCATGAATTGCATAATAGTTATTTTGTTTCTGCGCCTATTTTGATAAATGAAGTAGAAAATGTTGTTACCGTTACCATTCATCGTGATTTACATACGCAAAAGATGTATTTGCATAGCGTAACGCTCAAAGAAAATCTGTTGAAGCCCCGAATGTCCGAGGCTCGCAAACTTTCGTCCCGTCAACACATCGGTTCGCTGACTTCAACAGATATTCATAATATACTGCATGAAGCCCTAACTTTCAAGGAAGAATAAATGGCACTCTACCCCGCAGTAATTAAAACCTACGATGCACCGCGCCGCCGCGTGCGGATTGAAATGGTGGGCATGACAGACGGCGATACGCTGCTGCCTGAATCGGAATTACTTTATGCGCTGGGCGATAAATCCACGCATACCGAAATTGAAATCAAAGCTGGCGATAGCGTTTGGGTGGATTTCTTGGCGGACGACCCGCGTTATCCGATTATTATGGGCTATCGCAATCCCGAAGTGGGCAACAGCGTGGCATGGCGCAAATGGCATCATGCCAACATGGAATTGAGCGCGGACGGCGAAATGGTGCTGAAAGGCAAATCGTTGAAAATGGAGTTTGAGACGATTGAAACCACAGGCGAAACCACCAACAACAGCAAAATTACCAACAAGGCGACTGTGAGCATGAATGCGGGCATGAACAACGGCAACGGCGGTGCGGTGGCATGTACAGGCGGTTTTGTGATTGAGAATGGCGATGTGGAAGCGGACGGCGTGAAGCTGAAAGAACATACCCATGATGGCGATAGTGGCGGCGAGACAGGAAAACCGAAATAAAATATTTGATTTTCTGCTTAATTTGTTATATATTCATTGCATGAACGCAAGGGCGTCGGAGTTCTAAGTTAACCGAGATTGTGTTCATGAAATACTAATCCCCTATTCTCTTTGAGAGTAGGGGATTTTTCATTTCTTGGGCGGTTTGTTGTTATCGCCTTTCGGTATCACAGAGAATAACTCCATTCGCGGACGCTTCGCCGTCATCTCAAACACAGCCCTATCTTGAACCATGTTTCCGTAGCCGTCATTTCTCAAAATGGAGCTTTCCAGAACTTTGTTGTTGTGTACCGTACTGCTTTCAGCCAGTGCGCTTTTAATCTGTTTCAGCAAGTCTGCAATGGTGTAGCCGTCTTTGATTACACGGCTTTCGTAGTGATGCCGACCCATGTACACAATTTCATTGCATTCAACAGCAGGCAAGCCTTTTTCAGCCTGTTTTTGGTTGATTGCTGCTAGTTGGCTATCCGTCAGTTTTCCAATCGCCTGAAATCGTGGGCGACCGCCAGCAGACAAGGTTTCAAGATTGGCGCGTATGGTTTCTAACGCGTTTTCGTAAAGGGGCATATTTGTTAACAGGCAAAAATCACTATTTTGCGATAATAACACGAACCCCCATTCAGGCAGCCTGAAAAACTCCTTGATAATCCCTTATCCGATTATCAGGGAGATTTTTTATGGGATTGGAAACCGAAACCATACGCTACAACCTAAACGACCGTGGGCGAAAATACGTTGGGCAGCCGCGCTATTTCAACGTGCAAAAGTTCGCCGCATTGGTCAATGGGGCGCGTATTCAAGAAATGGTTCAATCGCGCGATTTGGTGGGCTATTTGGGGCATGACGTGCGGCGAATGTTTGGTATCAAGCCGCCCGAAAGCGTGATTGACGGCGGGCAGTTTGTACCGATTGAACCCGCCTTTGTTACCACCTACATTCATGTGGACGATGACGGCACGGTAGCGCATCGGGCGCGTTTTTTGGATACGCCGCTAGGCAAAAAGGCGCAAGAATGGTTTGTTGCCAAGACGGGCGGATTTTCATCGGTGGTTACACCTGATGAGCGCAACCCAAGCGATTTTCACGGTTTTGATTATGTGCTTAATCCCAATTTCAGCAGCAATCGCGGCTATGTGTTGGATAGTGTGGACTACAACCGCATGACCAGTAAGCAAAAAGCGGTGTATGAACAAGGCTTGCGCTTGGAGCAGCAAGCGGTTATGGACGCGCTGTATCAAACAGCGTGCGCGGTGCCTGAATTGTTGGCAACCAATCGGCAGCTTGCCGCCAGCGTGGACTGCATGGCAGCGCAACTGGACGATGCGCGTTTTCAGGCTGCCTTAAATGAAACGCAGCCTGAAACCTTTGCGCCTATGGTGCGATTGAGCGCAGGCGATAATTGGCTGCAACAATCGCTTTCGGCGATGGACGACATTCGGCAAACTGTTGCGCCAACCCCTATTCGGCGTGCAGATGATATTTTGGCTTTTTTGGAGGGGCGACCATGATTAAGAAGTTGTTGCAATGGTTGTATTGCTGGGCGTGCGTGCGCGATACGTTAATGGGCAAGACGGAAAAAATCATTAAAGTTTGCACGGCGGTGTTGCTGTTTGGCATATCGGCGGCGTTTGCGCTTGATGCGCTGGGCGTGTGGGATTTGTCGGATTTCCAGCAATTCAGTCAATTTGATGCGTGGTTTTGGGTGGCATTAACGGCGTTTCAGGCTGCCTTGCAAATTGCGCTGTTGCGTTATCCGCATCGTTTGGCGCATCGGGCGTGGAGTTCGGTATCGCTGCAATTTTCAGGGTTATCGCTGATGGTGGCGGGCGGAATGTTCTGGGCGAAATATCCACCGTTTCACTTGCCTATGGCGGTTTTCCCGCTGATTGGTTTTTGTATTTTAATGGCAGGACGTAGCTTGAATAAACGTGCGCGTCAAAAAATGGAAGGACGATAATGTATGGTTTACCTATTCCTGCCAACATGGCGGGCGGGCTGTTGTGCGCCCTGCTGGCGGTGTTGCTAGGGACGCGCATAAGCGTAGTGGGCTGGCGCAGTTATGCGTTGATTGTGATGTTGTCGTTGTTGCTCACGGGCGCGGCGGTGGAGATGTTTCTCACGCAATCGGCGTTGCTGGTATGCTGTTTAACGGGTTTTGGCATCGGGCTGGCATCGGATAATTTGTTTCTCACGCTGGAAGCCACGTTGCCTGAATTTGTGGAAGGCACAATTAAAGACGTATTAAGTGGTATCCGCGACAAAATACGCAAGCTGCTGGGAAAGTAATTTCAGGCAGCCTGAAACACGAACACTAAGCGATTATGAGGCAATCTTGCTCGCATAATCGCTTTTATTTTTACGCTGCTCGCCATGAAAAAGAGTTCTATTTTAAATTCGCAAGGGGAATACTTTAACCTGCCCGAAAACGACATCAGCCAATCCGCACGCACCACGATGACGGATATGGACGCGGTTACCATTTCGCAGGTGTTATCCGCCCTAGAAATGCCCGCCCGCAGCCGCACGAAAATTTATCAGCAGTATCTCTATATGCTGGGCGACCCCGTGATTGGCGCGGCGTTGAATTTACACGTTACCCAAGCACTCGGTGGGCATGAAACCACGGGCGATGTGATTTTTATTGAAGCCACGCCCACGGCAACCGAAAACGAGCGCAAATTGGTTGAGCAAATTCAAAACGATTTGGACGATTTATTGAACCACAACGCCTATCAAATGGCATTGTGGGGTTGCACATTTGGCGATGCCTATGCGCGGCTGTATGGCGAAAAATCGCGCGGCGTTACCCACATGGATATTTCGGAAATGTATTTACCCAGCTTCGTGCAGCCATTTGAAAAAGCGGGGCATACGGTGGGCTATCGCATCAGCGCAGATGACAAAATTCTAACGCTATCGGCGCAACAATTATCACGCCTAAAAATGCCGCGCATGGGCTTCACGCCACAGCATCGCATGATGTACAACTATTTGGTGCAAGCCATTAGTGAAGACGATTTGAGCCAGCATAAACCCGTGCCGTGCAATATCGGCGGGTCGTTTTTGGAAATGGCGGAAAAGCCATTTTTCTTATTGCAATCGGCATTGCTGGGGTTAAGCTCGGGGCGCATCTTGGACAGTATTCGCGAAAGCATCATCGGCTTGAATATGAAAGATGCCACCAAAGAGCAACAAGACCGCTTTTTCAACCATTTTGCGGGTATGCTCAAACAATCCAAACAGCGGGCGGCAGATGCGATTGCGCGAAAATCGCCCATTATGGAAAAGATTATCCATTTGCTGCCGATTTGGGACGAAAAGCAGATGATTAGCATTGATGCGGGTGGTTCGCTGGGCAATACCAATCAAAACGCCTACACCGTGGACGATGTGATGTTTTACGCCAAAATGCTGGCGGGGGCGTTGGGCGTGGATTTATCCATGCTGGGCTTTTCAGATTTGCTTTCGGGCGGCTTGGGAGACGGTGGGTTTTTCCGCATGTCGGCGCAAGCGGGGCAGCGGTCGCGTTTAATCCGCCAAGGCATGACCATCTGGGTAAACCATGTGATTGACGTGCATTGCCAATATAAATACGGCGGGATTTTTGATAACCGCCCGTATGAAGTGGTGTTCAACGGCGCAAGTAGCGCGTTGGAGCGTGAGAACCAAGAAATTCGTGAGCGCAAAAATGGGGCGGCAGCGGTTGCCATTCAAAACTTTGCGGGCGTAAAAGAATTGGGCTTTGATGAAGCCGCTACTGCTTTGTTTATCAAAGACCAAATGGGCTTTGATGAAGATGATGCGAACATTTACGCGGCATCATTGGTTAATGGCGGCGCAGCGGTGGAAGATGAAGAATAATCAGGCAGCCTGAAAGGATAGTCATGTCTATTTACAAACCTGTATCCAGCGTTTCGCGTCGTGCTTTATCGCTTTCAGGCAGCCTGCTTAATGGCGTGAAGTCGGCGGTTGGCGCGAAATTAAGTGGTCATTTTGGCAATGGCGTATTGGGGAAAATTGCCGATACTGCCGTGCAAAAAGGGCTAAACATCGCCACCAGCGAAATCACGCGCCGCGTGGCATCGCCCATTAGCGCGGCGGCACAAAAGTTAGACACTCGTTTAAGCAAGATTATCCGCAAAGGATTAAAAACATTTGGGCTAAATGCCTTTAATGATGAGAATTTTGCCGATGATGCGCTGCATCACGCGGGCAATTTGTCCATTCGCCAAGCATGGGAAAATTACAAAAAAATGCAGCCTGATTTATTGAGCCGCAAAAATTTCTTTGTGCTGGAAATCAACGACCGCTACGCGCCTGTTAAGCAATTTAACTTGTTGGCAACGGCGTTATCATTTTCAGGGGTGGATATTCAGGGCGAAGCGGTGCAAATGGGCGCGGTGGAGCTAGACAAAATGGGGGCGAATGCGCGAACCACGCTTAATTTAACCATGCTGGACGATGAATACGGCACAATCAAACGCTGGGCGGAAAACAAGGCGCAAACCGCCGCTTCCACAGACGGCACGTTTTTGCCGCCCGCTTATCACGCCTTTGAAGTGCGGATTGTATTTGGCAGCAATATTGCCAATCCCGCTTATTACGAGCAAATTTACACCATGCGTATGCAAACCATGCCCCACGAGCTAGACCGCAACGCGCAAGGCTTGGAAGAGTTGCAATTAACCTTTGTGCAAACCGATACCTTTATGCCGCATTGGATTTGATTATGGATTACACATTTATTGCCACGCAATTAACGCATTGGTTGAGTTGTCCTGCCAATGGTTATTTAGGCTCGGACTACGGCATTGATTTGAAGCAATACATGCACAAACCGATGAGCCAATTCAACGCAGATTGGATTATCGCCAAAATGAAAGCCGATATTCCCATTTTGGCGATGCTGCCTGAAAACAGCGTGAATATTCACGTTGCCGATGAAACGGACGGTAAACACATCTACATTCAAGTGATGGAGCGTGTGTTTTTGGCTGTTTAAAACACGAACACATCCCTTTTTCAGGCTGCCTAAAACCCTAAAATCGCACGGAATTAACTTATCCCGTGCGATTTTTATGTCTTTCATTTACCAAAAATCCGACTTTTACGATGCCGCCATGGCACATCTTTCCGATTATCCGCAGCTTGCCACACGGCTGGCAGCAGGCGATGTAACGATTACCCAGCAAATCGGCGCAATCGCGCAGATGCTGGCGATGATGTCGTATCAAATCGGCTTGGCGGAAGTTGAGCCGTGGATTAAAGCGCGGGACAACATGGTGCTGGCAGATGCTGCCGCGCGGGGTGTTTTGCCCTTTGGCAAGGCAGCGATTTATCAGGCAAACATTATCAATCGCAGCAACCAAACGCATCACATTACCGCTGGGCGGCGACAGTTGGACAACAGTAATCGCGTATGGACGGTTCAAAACGGCACCAGCATTGCCGCAGGGCAAACAGCAAGCGTGCAAATTGAGCAATATGAAATCCGCCAAACCGTTCACACCGTGGTTGAAGCGCAGCCATTTTATCGCATCGCGTTAAATGCGCCGTCGGGCTATTTGTTGGACGTGGAAATTGTTCATGCGGATGGCGGATTGTTTCGCCGTGCGGTGGATTTTCACAATGTAACGGCAGGCGAGCGAGCGTATCACGTTATTTCAGACGAAACCATGCAGGTAGCCGCGCAATTTGGCGTGTCGTATTTGGCGGGCTATACGCCTGTTACGGGCGAAAAATTAACCGTTCGCACGCGCCATACAGACGGCAATGTGCGATTGCAATCGGCTACGCCTTTGGATTTGGAATACACACGGGCGGGCGAAGAAGCGTTGGAAATCCTTTCAGGCAGCCTGATTGCCGCAGGGGCTGCTCCACCCGATATTGACACGCTGCGTGAAATAACCAACTACCCTAGTTTGTACGACAGCAATGCCGTGTTTGTGGGCGAATTTGATTTCTTGCTGCAGCGGCAAATGCAGCCGTTTGTGTTTTTGAATGTGTGGAATGAATTGCGTGAAGAACAAGCACGCGGCGCAAATGTGGACAACATCAATACGCTGTTTGTGTCGTTTGTAAAAGACGGCATCGCCGCAGATGAAGCGAAAACGCAAATCACGCGGATTATTCAGGCTGCCGATGATTCCTATCGTGTGAAATTTGTTGCGCCCCAAGAAACGCAAATCCCTGTTTCCGTGCATCTTGCGCTTGCGCCCATGCACGATGAAGCGGCGGTTAGCCAAAAAGTAAAATTGTATTTGCTGGAACGCTACGGACGCGGCAGCGCATGGGCGCGAAAAGGTGGGCAGCGCATCAACTGGCAAAACACCGTGAAAGGCTTGCGCGATAGCATCGCCGAATTGCAAGACGGCGTGAGCGATGTATCGGTCAGCATCAATGAAACGGGCGAAAGGCAGCCTGAAAACTTCCGTTACGTTTCCGAAGCCTCTTTAACCATTGCGAGCGAAAAACTATGAAGCCGTTAATGCAATCACACGCTGCCGATGCGCTGGAAGCGGAGTTGAAACAGCTAACCATTGCTTTGTGGCAGGAATTTTTAGAGCAGCGCAAAGCCGATATTAACGTTTACGCCGCCCCGCATTTGGGCAGCAAGGCTTTGTTGCAGAAATACCTTGTATCGCAAGGCATTCACAATTTTAACGTGGCAGCATTGAGCGAAAATGCGGCGCGTTATTTGCTTATGGCGTGGCGGTATCGCAATCCCAAGCGTGGCACGCATTTTTTGCGCGTGTTTATTCGCTGCTTATGGGGCGCGGATTTTGACATTCAATCGCTGTGGCAAAAGAAAAACGGCACCTATTCGCAAGATTTGGTCAGTGAAGCCGATATGCAGCAAGACGGCTTAAACATAAACGATTATTTCTGCACATCGCGCTTGCGCGTGGTGTTGTATGGCGAAAGTGGCTATTTCCCCGCCGATATTGCGGTGGCATTGAATGCCATTTTGCCCGCGCGGTTGTTTGTGGCAGAAGTTACCCGCCATTCTGTAACCACCGAAACCATTTGGACGGCATCGGCAGCAATCGTGGAAAGTTTGGTTGAAGGTTATGCCCAAGAGTGGATTCAGGCTGCCGGTGATGATGGCGGTTTGTACTTTGCTGATGATGCCCAAATTACATCGCTGATTACAGGAACGGCAGCATCGGGCAATGTTGCGCGTGGCTGATAATGGGCTTTTTTAAGGAGATGATATGGAAAAAATTATTTCCACCATTACCACGCAGGGCTATGAAAAAGCCGCCAGCAATACGCCCAATAAAAACGGCTTTCGCATTGAATTAACCCAAGCGGAAGTGTGGGCAAATGGCATCAGAAAGACCATTGTTCCCGTGAGTGGCGTGGCATCAGGCGCGGGTAATCAAATCCGCGTGCGTTGCACCATTACATCGGAGCGCGATGAATATTCCTACAACGAATTGCGCTTGATTGACGGCATTTCGGGCGTGGTGTTTGCCATTATGAAGCGTGCTGATAATGGCACGATTGACTTTGTGTCGCCGTATAAGAAATCTGTGTTTTCGTATGCGATGACGTTTACCAGCTTGCCCGATGCACAAGTAACCATTCTTGCTGATAACGGGCAAGCGGCGGTGTTGGCAGAGTTGGATGCGCACAAAACAGATGAAAACGCGCATCAAGCGTTGTTTAATTTGAAAGTGAATAAAACTGATTTGGCTACGGCAAGCGAAGCGGGCGTGATGAAAGTGCTGAATGTGTTGAATAGCATGGATACGCTTTCTGCGCTGTCTGCCGCGCAGGGCAAAGCGTTGAATGATGCACTTGCCCAACTCAACGCGCTGCTTACAGGTTACACCGCTAACAGCTTTTGCCCCAGCGGCATGGTGATGACCTTTGCCGCCGATTACGCCCCCGCAGGCTGGCTCAAAGCCAACGGCGCGGCGGTATCGCGCACGCTGTATGCCAACTTGTTTGCCGCGATTGGCACGCGCTTTGGCGCAGGCGATGGGTATTCCACTTTTAACCTGCCCGATTTGCGCGGCGAGTTTGCGCGCTTTTGGGATGATGGGCGTGGGGTGGATGCGGGGCGCGGGTTTGGTTCATTGCAGTTAGATGCAATACAAAATTGGGAAGCGGTGTTTACCTATCAGCGCGCGCAAGTGCATGGCGTTGAAAAACTGTCGGGCGGGGTATGGCTGGACAGAGACCAAGACAATGGTACGTCGCAGCAAGGCGGAAACTGGGCAGCATCGCACGCGCATATCGGTCCGGGCGTGAACGGCGTGGCGCGCACCGCCCACGAAACGCGCCCACGAAACATCGCGTTGTTGGCGTGCATCAAAATCTAACCGAAAAGGACAAAACCATGAGCAATTTACCCAAAACCAAACCTGTGTGCCAACTGGATGCGGCAGGCTTTTACCTGCGCCAAACGGTTGCCGACCAAGACCCGATGCAGCCTGAAAATTGGCTGATGCCTGCGGGCTGTATTGATGCCAATCCGCCCGAAAGCAAACAGGGCTTTGCCGCCCAATGGCAGCCTGAAAAGCAGGCGTGGCAATATCTGCCCGACTATCGCGGCAAAACCGCCTACCGCACCGACAATGGGCAGCCTGAAACCGTGCAAACGGTGGGCGAATTGCCCGCGCATTTAACCCTAATCGCCCCGCCCAGCGAACTGCATCAATGGAATGGCAAAGCATGGGCATTAAGCAAAGAAGCCGCAGCAGCCGTTAAAGCCGAGCAGCAGGCAGAAATGTGGGAGCGCATCAAAGCCAAACGCGCCCAATCCTGCCACGCAGGCATTTACATTAAATCGCTAAAAAAATGGCTACACAGCGATGCCGACAGCCGCCAGCAATACACGTTTTTACGCACACTGGATAAGCTGCCTGAAAACCTAATGTGGAAAACGATGGACAACAGCTTTGTGCCGATGACGCGCGAACTGCTGGACGAATTGACCTTAAAGCTGATTAGCGATGAGCAACACGATTTCCAAAACGCCGAGCGGCATAAAGCCGCGATGCTGAAAGCCGAAAACCCGTTGGATTACGACTATTCGGGCGGTTGGAGCGCGGCGGATTTAATGAATAAGGAGACGCAACATGGATAACCGCGTTGTACTCGCGCTGTACAAAGGCAACCGCAGCGGCAAGTGGTACAGCCCCCGCGTGTTGCAAGCGCGGCTGGGTGATTGGCTGATTCGCACGTTTACCCGCAGCCCTTACAGCCATTGCGAAATCGCCGTGGATAAGGGCAATGGGCAATACGACTGCTATTCCGCCAGCCTGCGCGATGGCGGCGTGCGCATGAAAACCATGCCGCTGCCTGCGGATAAGTGGGATTTAATCCCCATCAATCAGCAAGATGCCTATATTGATGTGCTGAATTACTTTGCGCAAACGCGCGGCAAACCGTATGACTTTGTCGGCGCGTGCGGCGTGGTGCTGGGCATTAAAGGCAGCCTGAAAAAGTGGTTTTGCTCGGAATGGTGCGCGGCAGCGCTGGGGTTGCAGTATCCCGATAGATATAGCCCGCAAAGTTTGGCGGATTGGTTTAGGCAGCCTGAATAAAGGCAGCCTGAAAATTCTATCCTGAATAGTTTTATCAAAAGTTAAAGGAAAACAAATGATTTTGCAAAATCTTCAACCCAACGAAAAAACCGCACCCAAAGAATTGTTGAAAATTTTCAAACGCGCGGGCGCAAATATCGTGCAAAGCGCGGTAGGCAAAGCCAAACGGCAAAATAGCGTAACGTTTAAACCTGTTCATTTGACCTTAAACGACAGCCAAACGCTGGAATTGCGGGTCAAAGACAGCGGCGATATTTACCAAGTGTTGCTCAATGGCAAAATCCTGCCGCTAAAAAATCAAGACGATGAAAAAGCGGCGGCGGTGGAAATTATCAAAGCGTGGCAACACAACGCGAACAAATTTCAGGCTGCCTTGGCACGCAAAAAAGCCATTTTGCCCAAAGGCGTGAAATCCACACGCAAAAAGTTAATTGAAACCTTGCGCGAAGAAATTAACGAGCTAGATGCCTTGATTGCCGAGCGCGAAGCGCAATTAGCCTAACCACGCCCCGCAAGGGGCTTTTTTTCAAGGAGTAAACATGGCAATCCGACATGATGAAGACGGGTTTTTGCTGCCCCAAAAGCAGCAGCAAGACATCGCACAAACGCTAACTAATACCGAAGAAATTTTAGGCGTTATCAAGCAGAAATCTAAAAAACAGCCGATTGCGGTTAAAGCAACGGTGGAACTTCGGCGGTCTAGGCAGCCTGAAAAAACCAAAAAGCCTATTCAGGCACAGCCGCGTCCCACCTCGATGGAAAAACGCGCCGAGCAATATCGCGTCAATGATGCAAAGCAAACCAAAAAGCAAACCAAGCTACTGGAAGAAATCGCCCACAACAGAAACCGTGGGGCGATGCCATTAGCGGGCATGATAGGTGGTTTAGCCAAAGGGGCAGCCAATGCGCCGAGAAATATATTCAATGGGGCAAGACGCGGCAGAGATGGGCGGTATTTGCCTAGGGGGCGACGCGGCATTTTTGGGCGCGTGGGTGGCTTGGTGGGTGGTTTAGGTAGGGTGGGTAGATTAGGCAAAGGGTTAGTAAAAGGTGGGCTAATTGCTGCTGTATTAGGCTTGCTGGATGGTGTGCATATCGAACGCAGCGATTTGACGCGCGGCGAGAAAAATAAAGCCCATGCGAAAAATATTGCCGTGGGCGCGGGCGGTGTGGCAGGGGCGGCACTTGGGGCTACAATCGGCTCAGTTATCCCCGTGGTGGGAACTACCATCGGCGGGATTGTCGGCGGCATGGCGGGTGCATGGCTATCAGAACAGTTTACCGATTATTTGGATAGCTTGATTGACCCCAAAATCAGCAAAAAAATGTTTAACAGTTGGGAAGATTTTACGGATGGTGTTTCTCATTTGTGGCGCGATTTAACCGCCCGCGCGGGGGAGCGGTTTGGCGGGTTTGTGCAAGGCATTACAAGCGCATGGGATGGCATTAGCCAAGTTGCAAAAAATGTGTGGGAAAGTGTTGTGCCAAGCAGTTTTGCCGCCTATTTTGCCGATTTAGGTAATATGGCGCGTAATTTATGGGAAAGCCTTGTCCCGCAAAGTTTTACTGCGTATTTTGCCGATTTAGGCAATACAACACGGAATATGTGGGCAAATGTTAGCAACATGGCTTCGCGCTTTTGGAGTGGCTTAACACAGCTTGCTGCCAATGCGTTTAAAGGCTTGCAAGATATGGCTGCGCCTGTGGTGGAAACAGTGCAAGAACTTGCCGCCCCCGCCGTAGATTGGGCAAAAGAGAAATGGGAGGATGCTAAAAAAGCTGCCGCCCCTGCCGTGGATTGGGCAAAAGAGAAAGTAGCAAAAGCAAAAGAAGCAGTTGCGCCTATGGTGGAAAAAGGGATGGAAAAGGGTAAAGAATTAGCCAATTATGCCAAAAATTCCGCGCTTTCTTTGCTCGGTTATGATATGACAAAGAAATACGACCACTTGGGTTACAAAATGGGCAGTAAAAGCCTAAAAAATGGCGCGATTGACTGCTCGGGCTGGACATTCCAAGTTTCCAAAATGGAAATGGAAAGCCTGAACCAAATGCGCGGTTTTGAGAAATACAATGTTCGTAGTAGTAATGCTGGCGCAGCGGAGCAAATAGGCATTTTTGCGGCGCAGCATGGCGTGGTTACCGATACGCGTACAGGGTTTGATAAATCCAAGCTGCGAGCAGGTATGGTTATCGGACAGATGAAACATGGTAAGGGCTATCAAGGGCGCACAACCAATGTTAAAGGCTACGGCAAAACGCAATACAACCACGTTGCCAAAGTAGTGCGCGGTAGAGACGGCAAATTATATGTTTCAGAATCACAAGGTGGTGGCAAGAATAAAGGCGTTACGCTTACCCAACTAGATAACTGGGTAGATATGCGCGTGAAGCGCGGCGATACTTTAACCGCCGTTAGCCCCTATGATGCCGAAGATTTGGCATTGCTCAACGGCGATTTGGGCGCAGTTGCCAAAAATATGGGGGGCAAGGCATTGAACAAAGTAAATGATGCGGTTGTAGCCGCTGGCGGCAAAGTTGCAGACATGATGGGCGGTTTTAAAGGCTTTGTTGCCAAAGGCGAAAGCGTCCGCAAAGGCTGGTCAAATTATGATGTGGGCAATGTCAAAAGAGCGGGCGGGAAACGCATCGATTTCTACAACAACCGCCTTTCACAAATGACTTTGGCGCAGGTTATGGCAGAGCAGCAAGCAGGCAGATTATTTGCGGCGGGCAAATACCAAGCCATTCCCAGCACGCTTAAAGCTGCTATGCGTGATTTGAAACTAGACCCTAATGCGCTGTTTGATGCTGCCATGCAAGAGAAAATCGGCACATGGCTAATCACCGTGAAACGTTCCGCGTTGGGGCAATATATCAGCACGGGGCAGGGGTTTGATGCAGCGGCATTGGACGCAGCAAGGGAATTTGCCAGTATTCCGCTGCTGCAAAACTATAACGGACGCAAACGCGGGCAATCCTATTACAGCAACGGGATAGATAGTGCGCAGCACGGCGTGGAAGAAACCAAAGCTGCGCTGGAAGCGGCTCACGCGCAATACAAAGCCGCCCGCGCACAAGGGCATTCGCATGAAATGGCAATTCAGGCTGCCATGACGGGTGGCGCGGTTTCGCCCACCAAAACCGTTGTGGCAATCCGTTCGCCAATGACCCCGCAAACCGCGCAAGCTGTCCCAATCGCAACAAAAGCTGCCACGCCGCCCGCGATGCCTGAATTTGTAGGTGCATCGGTGTTTGGCACACCTGCCAAAACGCCCGCAGCCCCTGCACCTGCTGTGGTGGCAGCGCGAACCACGCCTGAAAAAACAACGGTACACTTGGCGCACAAACCTGTATCGCGCACGGTTAGCAATAGCCAAATCGCGCACATGGCAAGCGGTGGGATTATGGATAGTCGGGCGTAGCATTCACAACAAAGCCACCGCTTCAAACGGTGGCTTTTCTTTCTATTGAATAATATATCCCTCAAATTCTTTATTTTTTAATTTATATTCTTTGGTCATACATTCATAAGATTTTAATTTTGCTTGTAAGCTATTATCGCCTGCTTGATTGCATTTGCTATCAATTGTTTTATTTATATTATCAATATCGTCATTTAAGCTACCGCCAATTTCAGGAGGTAATTTATTGATGGTTGCTTGAAGTTGGTCTCGCGCTGCAAATGCTTCTTTTTGCACATCTTTGAGTAAATCATTTCCCATGCCTTCTTCAGCATTTCGCAATTCTGTTAAACGTTCTTCAATACGGTCTGCTTTGCAAAGTAAAAGCGCAGCCTGCTGCCCAATTGGGTCTTCAATTTCTTTTGAACTGTATTCACACTCACTTTTGTGGCTTTTGTTCCATGCGATTTGCGATGCTTGAAGTTTATTTTGCACAGGTTTAGGCAGTTTATTCCAAAATGAATTAATTTCTGATAAGATTTACGATGAATTTTCATTTACCTATGTAATGAGTCAAATGGGAATGAATGAAAGTCGTGATGTGAAGTGGATAGGCTCAAAGGATGTGATCAGCGATAATGAATGGAGATTTTTCGAGAATAATATTTGTTCTAATTGTCAAAAAATAATAGTTGCGAAGTATACTACTTTTTCAAAAATAAATGCTTTATTGACAGCGATTAGAAACTGTATAGCACATGGTCATTTTGCTATAGTGGAAGATTATATTATTGGATTTAATAGAAAACTATTAATAAAAGATCCTGAGGGATTAAAGAAATCGGTTATTAAGATTAAACCTAAACCCTTACTTGTAGCTTTAGAGAAGTTAACTTCGCCAATAGGCAAAGAACTATTACTTTCATATGCTTTTAAAAATGTTGGTTATAAAGTTACGGAACCAAAAAATAGAAGTAGAGATTTTGATCTATGTCTTGAGAAAAATGGTAAGAAATATGTAGTAGAAATAAAATCATATAGAGGTCAGACATATATACATCCTGAGCATGTTATGAGATTTCTTAAGAGGGCAGAAGAAAAAGTACCTGACTATGAAAAGATATTACTTATCGATACATCGAGGGTAACTAAAGCTGTACGAGCGCTAGAGTCAAATATTGAAGGATTTAGGATTATAGATATTAATCAAGTTAAGCAACTATTAGGAAGAGATCCCGTTGATATACTAGCCTAATAAATCTATAACAACAAGAGGAGTTACAAAAAATTCTAAATTAACAAGGTTTATATAAGAATTCATAGACGCAGTGGTTTATTGATATCTAAATGCGCTTAATACAAGCTTTTTAGATATCTAATAAACTTTGCGGGGGTGACTCGACAAAATCGATTTC
>ERZ773008.1148-NODE-1148-length-18939-cov-12.495287_pt1 | contig 18939 bp, 25 predicted proteins | sample MGYA00580664_ERZ773008 | MGnify/ENA primary metagenome ERZ773008 (study PRJEB29015, sample SAMEA2738016) | human oral metagenome | biome: human oral; feature: human-associated habitat; material: dental | place: China | collected 2048 ... | reverse complement strand
CTAAAAATCTTGCGGGATTGGTGTGGGATTTAGGGCTAATCTAGTACAGCCCCATTATTTAAGGAGCAGCCATGAGCAAAGGTAATATTTTTGTCATTTCCGCCGCTTCCGGCACCGGCAAAACCACGCTGGTATCGCGGTTGGTGCAGCAGCATCCGAACGTGCGCGTGTCCGTGTCGCACACCACGCGCCCGCCGCGCGCCGGCGAAGTGAACGGGCAGCATTATCATTTTGTCAGCGAAGAAGAATTTGTCCGTTTGGCGGGCGAAGGCGCGTTTTTGGAACACGCGCAGGTGTTCGGCAATTATTACGGCACGAGTTATGAAAGCGTGCAATCCATGTGCGAACAGGGCTATGACGTGATTTTGGAAATCGACGTGCAGGGCGCGCAGCAAGTCCGCAAAGCCCTGCCCGAAGCATTGAGCATTTTCATCCTGCCGCCCAGCCTGGCCGTGCTGGAACAGCGCCTGCGCCAACGCCAAACCGACAGCGAGGAAGTCATTACCCGCCGTTTGAGCGAGGCGGTCGATGAAATCCAGCAGGCGCTGACGTTCGACTATGTGGTGAGCAACCGCAGCCTGCAACAGGCGGAAGAAGAGCTTTGGTGCATTTTCCAAGCCGCGCGCCTGCTGAAGCGCAACCATGTCGCCAGCATTGAAAAAGTGTTGCAGAACACTTAAAATATCATTGCTTAACGTAAAAAAGAGATAAGGCTTCGCGCCGTCTCTTCCCGCTTTTAAGGTGCAGGCTGCTTTTGCCTGCTTTGGACAACTAAGGAAACATTATGGCTCGCATCACCGTGGAAGACTGCACTTCGCACATTCCCAACCATTTCGATTTGACCCTGGCTGCCGCACGCCGCGCACGCCAACTGGAAAACGGCACATCGCCCCTGGTGGACGATATTCGCCACGACAAACCCACCGTTACCGCATTGCGTGAAATTGCAGCCGGCCAAGTCGGCGTCGATATTCTGTCGCGCAACCGATAATTCGCTAAAGTGCAGGCTGCTTTTGAATCACCGTTCAAAGCAGCCTGCACTTTCCATTTTCCAGCCCACTCCGCCCAAAGAATCCGCCATGCCCGCCATCCCAGCCTCCCTGACTTACGACCCCATTACTGCACCTGCGCGCGAGCTTTTGTTCCGGCATGCCAGCTATCTTACCGACGAAGAAAGCCACCTGCTGGAAAAAGCCTGCGCCTACGCCTTCCGTGCGCACGACGGGCAAATGCGCAAAAGCGGCGAACCGTATATCACCCACCCCATTGCCGTGGCCACCGAATTGGCCAAATGGCACATGGACATTCAAACATTGTGCGCAGGGCTGATGCACGATGTACTGGAAGACACAGACGTTTCCAAAACCGAAATGGCGGAACAATTCGGCACCACCATCGCCGAAATGGTGGACGGACTCTCCAAACTGGAAAACCTCAAATACGACAACAAAGCCGAGCAGCAGGCCGAAAGTTTCCGCAAACTGATTTTGGCCATGACCAAAGACGTGCGCGTCATCATCGTCAAACTGTCCGACCGGCTGCACAATATGCGGACGCTGGGCGCGAAAAGCCAAAGCAGCCGCGTGCGCATCGCCACCGAAACATTGGAAGTGTACGCACCGATTGCCAACCGGCTCGGGCTGAACCATGTGTACCGCGAATTGCAGGATTTGGCGTTCAAAGCACTGCATCCGCGCCGCTATGCCGTGTTGCAGCGCGCCATGACCGCGTTCAAAAAGAACCGCCACGATGTCATCGACCGCGTGTTGCGCGAAATCAGCCTGCGCCTGGTGGGGCACAATATTGAAGCGCAAGTGCGCGGCCGTGAAAAAAACTTATACAACATTCACCAGAAAATGTTGAGCAAGCATCTGAAATTTGAAGAAGTTTTGGATATTTACGGCTTCCGCGTGATTGTGAACAGCATTCCGGCCTGTTATGCCGCTTTGGGCGCGCTGCACAGCCTGTATCAGCCCAAACCCGGCAAATTCAAAGACTATATCGCCATTCCGAAATCCAACGGTTACAAATCATTGCACACCACGCTCAATGGCCCGTACGGCCTGCCGATTGAAGTGCAGATACGCACACGCAAAATGCACGAAGTCGCCGAAGTGGGCGTGGCCAGCCACTGGGCTTATAAAGCGGGTGATTCCGTGGAAGACGAAACCACGTTGCGCACCAACCAATGGCTGCAAAATATTTTGGATTTGCAATCGCGCAGCGACAACGCATTTGAATTCCTGGAACACGTCAAAGTCGATTTGTTCCCCAACGAAGCGTATATCGTTACGCCGAAAGGGAAAATCATCACTTTGCCGCGCGGTGCAAGCGCCATCGACTTTGCCTATGCCATCCACACCGACATCGGCAACCGCTGCATCGGCGCGAAAGTGAACCACATCCCCGTGCCGCTGCGCACCAAATTGAAAACGGGCGACACGGTGGAAATCATCACATCGCCCAACGGCAAGCCGAATCCGGCATGGCTGAATTTTGCCGTGTCCAGCCGCGCCCGCAGCGCCATCCGCAGTTATGTGAAAAACACCAGCCGCAACGATGCCATCGCCTTGGGCGAACGCCTGCTGGCACAAGCCCTAGGCAGCCTGCTGCCGAAAGAAGTCGCCCAATCGGACAAACTCAAAGACCAATACCTGCGCCATCTGCAAAACAAAGACCAGACGCTGGAAGACGTGCTGTATAACGTGGGCATGGGGCTGACCCTGCCGGTGGCGGTGGCGATGGAGATTGCCGAGCTGGCGGGCAACCATTTGGATGGCGGCGAAGTGAAGCTCAACCCGATTCAGATTAACGGCAGCGAAACCGCGCGCGTGCATTTGGGCAAATGCTGCATGCCGGTGGCGGGCGATGCAGTGCGCGCCGTGATGGTGAAAGACCAAGGCCTGATTATCCACCGCGAAAACTGCCCCGTGCTGCTGAAATCCGAGCCGGAGCAACAACTGGACGCCGATTGGGCAAGCCTACCGGCCGGCGTTGAAAAAATGTACGATGCGGCGGTAGTGGTCTCTTCCGCCGATGCCCACGCGCTGCTCGCTTCCATGGCGGCGGCCATTTCGGAAACCGGCGGCAATATCGCTTCGGTGGATACCCTGTCCAAATCACAGGCCGGCACGGAAGGCTTTATCGAATTCCGTTTCAATCTGAACGTGCGCGATGCGGCGCATTTGCAGGCGATTATGGCCGCGCTGCACACCATTCCGCAAGTCCGCAAGGTTCAGCGGGTTTAGCCTGCGTCGGTAAAAATAAAAAAGCAGCCTGCACTTCATTTTCCAAAGTGCAGGCTGCTTTTTCATGTTCGGTTAGCTGATAAAGGGTTCGTCATCGAAATATCTGGTCTTGGCAAAACCGAACCCCGTCAGACCCGCCTGCAGCACCCGCTGTTTGAATGCCTCGGTGGTATAAATAGTAGTCTTTTTATCGGGCAGCACGAACAATTCGTTGTCCCCAATTTCTTCTTCGCGCATCACCCATTCGGTCACCATGTCAAAATAACCCTTTTGTCCGCGCTCGGTTTCTTCGAGTGCCTTAGAATCGATGGATTTCTCCCGATCCAAACAGTCAATCACAGTATGTACCACCACCATGTAATAAGGCTCTTCAGGTTTGTCTTCCAGCAGCACGGGATACAGGGTGGCGTGTTTGTCCCAAATATCGTGCAGCGCATCGGCTGCTTTTTGGCTGATCAGATGAATCCCTGCGGAAGAAACCGCATCGGCAATGATTCTGGGTTTGCGGATACGCCTGTCGCCGATATACTGCAACTGCACCAGTGTCGGGGTTTTCCATTGGGAAAGCGGCGGCAGCGGTGTACCCAGGATTGGACTGTCCCATGAGATGGCAGCCTCATCTTCTTCTGTTTTGCCGCCATATTCGGCATATTTAAGATACGGTGCACTGGTCCATTGATAGATCATTTGAATTCCTTTCTTGATGAACGGGAACGTTTATTGAAAACGTGAACAGGTTGCCAAAAGCAGCCTGCACTCCGAATTTCAAAGTGCAGGCTGCTTTTTTATGTTGATTTTATGCGGATAACGGGCACGACTGTGTTATTTCGCCGCCCAACCCAAGCATTCGCCCATCGTCGTTACCGCACCGGCCTGCAAGCGTTCGTGCAGGGAAACGCGGCCTGGGGCAAACAGATTTACCACGGTGGAGCCGAGCTGGAATGCGCCCATTTCTTCGCCTTTGGCCAGGCGGACGGCCGTTTCGCCGTCGGCAGGATAATGCCACTCGCGCACGCCGTCTTGCCGCGGCGGATTGACCACGCCGTGCCACACGGTGCTCATGCTGGCGGTGATGGTGGCGCCGACCAGAATCTGCACCATCGGGCCGTATTCCGTGTCGAACACGCAAATCACACGCTCGTTGCGGGCAAACAGATTCGGAATGTGCTGCGCCAAAAACGGATTGACGGAAAACAGTTCGCCGGACACATAAATCATGCGGCGCAGCGTTCCGGCACAGGGCATGTGCACGCGGTGGTAGTCGCGCGGCGAAAGGTAGGTGGTCAGAAATGTGCCGTTGCGGAATTGTGCTGCCAATTCGGTATCGCCCGCCAGCAAGTCTTCCAGCGTGAACAAATGCCTTTTGGCCTGCAACAGGCGGTTGTCGTCAATCGTGCCGCTTTCGCTCACGCGGCCGTCCGCAGGCAGGCAGAGCGTGTTCTCGTCGGCGATGATGGGGCGTGCGCCGTCTTTGAGCGTGCGCGTGAAAAATTCGTTGAATGTGGCATAGTCGCCGGGTTGGGATTTTTGCGCTTCCTGCCAGTTCACGCGGTAATGCCGCGCAAAACGGTCGATGATGAAGTGGGTTACTTTGCCCCAGCGCCGTTGCGCCAACCAGCCTGCACATTGGGTCAACAGCAGCTGCGGCAAAAGGTAATGTGCGGCGATTTTGATGCGCTCGGCAATGCTCGGTTTCGGATAAGGTTGCAAATTCATAAATCGTCCTGTGAATGGTTAAACGCCCATGTCGGCCAACTGCTTCAAAGCAGCCTGCGCCTGTTCGTCGCCCGACTGTGCGGCTTTTGTCCACCAGTATTTGGCATGGGCGTAACGCTGGCCGTTGGCATACATCACGCCCAAATTGAACTGCGCGCCCATATGGTTTTGCAGGGCGGCGGCTTCAAACCAGTCGGCGGCTTCCTCGTCGTCCTTCGCCACGCCTTGGCCCAAATAATAAAGCTGGCCCAAGCTGAACTGCGCGTCGGCATCGCCCGCTTGTGCGGCTTTCGTCCACCATTGCGCCGCCTGTTCCGGCTGTTGCTGCTGAATCAGCAGATAGCCCAAATGCGCCTGCGCGGGCACGCTGCCGCCTTGCGCCGCACGTTCGCACCATTGCTGCGCCTGCGCCAAATCGGCTTCCACGCCCTGCCCCATTTCGTACATGATGGCGATATTGTGGCAGGCTTGCAGGTTGCCCTGTTCCGCCAGCTGCCGCCATTCGGCCAATGCAGCGGCAAAATCGCCCTGTTCATAAGCCAGCAGGCCTGCGTCTTTTTCATTCGAACTCATTATTCCGTCTCCTGATGAAAATTCGTCATTTCGATTGGATTATACCCGATTTTCGCTATAATAAGCCCTTTTACCCACCGCAAACCGCCATGTCTTCCGCTGCATACAACACTCAACTGAACGCCAAAATCCAACGCCTGCACACATTGCTTGCCCCGTTCGGCGCACCCGAAATCGAAGTATTCGCCTCTGCCGAACAAGGTTACCGCATGCGTGCCGAATTCCGCATTTGGCACGAGGGCGACGCCATGAGCTATGCCATGTTCAAGCCGGGCAGCAAAGCCTCTAGTGCATCGCTCATCAAGCTGGCGCAGTTTCCGCCGGTGCACGAACGCATCAACGCGCTGATGCCGCGGCTGTTGGACGCTTTGTCGCAGCAGGACGTTTTGCGCTGCCGCTTGTACCAATGCGAATTCCTGTGCACGTTGAGCGGCGAAATGCTGGTAACGCTGATTTATCACAAACGCTTGGACGACGAATGGCAAAAAGCAGCCTGCACGTTGCAGGACGCGCTGGGCATTAGCATTATCGGGCGCAGCCGCGGGCAGAAAATCGTGTTGCGCGAAGACCACGTTACTGAACAGCTGACCGTCTGCGGACAAACCTACCGATACCGCCAGCTGGAAGGCGGCTTCACACAGCCCAATGCGCGCGTTTGCGAGAAAATGCTCGAATGGGCGTGTGCCCAAGCCGAAAAAGCAGCCTGCACCCCGCCGCGCGACCTGCTGGAACTCTATTGCGGCAACGGCAACTTCACCCTGCCCCTGTCGCGCCGTTTCCGCCGCGTGCTGGCCACGGAAGTTTCCAAAACCTCGGTGGCCGCCGCACAATGGAATATTCAGGCCAACGGCACGGACAATATCGCCATTGCCCGCTTGTCCGCCGAAGAATTTACCAAAGCCTATACCGGCGTGCGCGATTTCCAACGCCTGGCCGCGCAGGGCATCCGCCTGTCGGATTACGATTTTTCCACCATCTTCATCGACCCGCCGCGTGCAGGCGTGGACAGCGAAACGCTGAAACTGGTGGCGCAGTTCGAATCGATTATCTATGTTTCGTGCAATCCGGACACGCTGGCCGACAACCTGCAGACGCTCACGCAAACGCACACCGTGCAGGCTGCCGTGCTGTTCGACCAATTCCCGTTCACGCCGCATATCGAAAGCGGCGTGCTGCTGGCGAAAAAATAAGTGCAGGCTGCCTGCATCCGCCCGAACCGCCCGTTCGGCCAACCGGTGCACGCCGGCATTTTCCCATCCATACCACCTTAAAGGAATCATCATGAAAGAATACAAAGCCGTTATTTACCAAGAAAGCGCACTGTCCTCCCTCCTGTTCGGCACGGCAAAAATCGACCCCGTGCGGTTCAGCGCATTTCTGAATGCCAATGCCAAACAAGGCTGGCGCGTGGTCACCATGGAAAAAGACGTGCGCCGCATGTTCCTGTTTTGGAAACGCGAGGCCTATGTGGTAATTTTGGAGCGAGAGGATGCGTAAACTGAAAACTGCCTGCCTGTGGATTTGCACAGGGCTTTTTTGCTCTTGGATACTGCTGTTCCTGTCGCAAATCTGGCTGCCGTCTTGGGATGACGTGCTTTTCCTGAAAATCACGCTGACCATGGCGGGGCTGTTCCTGATCGCGTTTGCCGTGTTCATCGTGGCGGGGCAATTAACGGAAGACAAGCAGCTGCGCGACAACGACTACATCAATTAAAGGCACCCCATGAATTTCCAAGACCAGCTCAAATCGCTGCACAAAGAAGCCAAAGCACAGGCCAAACTGCGCGAAGAAGCCGCCGCCGAAGCCAAAGCCCGAAAAGCCGCCGAAGAAAGTGCGGAAACCAGCTTTGCCGAAGCCATGAAAGGCGTGCAGCCCATCAAACCGCACAACCAATACATTCCGCCGCGCGACAAATCGCCCATCAAACCGCGCCCGAAACAGGCGGATGCCGAGCAGGACAACCTGTTTTTCGTCGGCGAAGGCAGCGTGCAGCTGGAAATTCCCGCCACATTCAGCAAAAACGGCCAGGGCGCGAACGACATCAAACGCCTGCAAAGCGGTTATTACGAAGTGGTGGCCGATGTGGATTTGCACGGCTACACGCAGGAAGAAGCACAGCAGGTGCTGAACGAATTCATTGAATTTGTACAGAAACGCGGCGTGTGCGGCGAAATCGTGCACGGCAGCGGACTGGGTTCGCGCGGCTACACGCCCGTGCTCAAATCGCTGGTGCGCCGCTGGCTGATGGCGCATCCCGACGTGCTGGCCTATTGCGAGCCGCACAAAAACAATGATGGCGCCGTGCGGATTTTGGTGAAACGCCGCCGCGCCATCGACCCGTTTGCCGAATGAATACAGCGGATTATAGTGGATTAAAATAAAAATGAGACAAGGCATACAAATAGTACGTCAAGGCGAGCCAACGCCGTATCATTGCGGTTTTCATCCGCGATAAAAGCAGCCTGCACATGAAGATTTATACCGACCACCCCCTGCCCGATTACCTGACCGCCCTCCTGCCCGCCGCCCCATTGTCCGAAAGGCCGAAGGACGGCGTGTTCCTGTGTTTCGGCGAACACGGCCTGCAACTGGGCAAGGCGGGCGAAAAAGGCATGGTGTCGGTGGATTTTGACGGCAACGCGGCCACTTACCGGCGGCTGAAAGGCGGCGGCGAACTGATTGCCAAAGCGGTGAACCTGGGCGCGCACCCGACCGTGTGGGACGCGACCGGCGGCTTGGGGCGCGACAGTTTCGTGCTGGCGGGCTTGGGTTTGCCGGTGCACACCTTCGAACAAAATCCCGCCGTGTTCGCGCTGCTGTGCGACGGCTGGCAGCGCGCCATGCAGAATGCGGAAACAGCAGACATCGCCCGGCGCATGTTGCTGACACACGCCGACGCGGTGCAGGCTATGCACGATGAAGCAGCCCGTTTCGGAAGGCCTGATGTGGTGTATCTCGACCCGATGTATCCTGAACGCCAAAAATCGGCCGCCGTGAAAAAGGAAATGGCGTATTTTCACGAACTGGTGGGCCTGTCCGCCGCGCAGGACGACGAAGCCCTGCTGCACGCGGCACGCGAAACCGCCAAAAAACGCGTGGTGGTGAAGCGGCCGCGCTTGGGTGAATTTCTGGCGCAAAAGCAGCCTGCATACCAATACACGGGCAAATCCACGCGGTTTGACGTGTATCTGCCCTATGCGGCAGACGCGCAAGACGGCCAACCGTAATCCCGCCCGCCGCCCCGAATTAAAAAAGCAGCCTGCAACGGAAAACCGAAGTGCAGGCTGCTTTTTTCAAGGTGGCGCACGCCGCAAAAGCAGCCTGCACCTGTTTTATCAATCTTCATCCTCCTCTTCGTCCTTATCTTCACGCGGCGGCTCGCGCAAGGCCTTTTTCACCTTCATGTCCGCGCTGCAATAACAGCCGACCACCATAAACAAAAATATCAATCCCACAAAAAATAAAATTAACAGGTTGGGGGCTTCGGGACTTCTCCGTTTCATCATTACAAAAAACGTGGCACAGATGCCGCCTGAAAAAACTAAAGAATTTTTCAAAGCCCTCCGCAAAATGCCTTTGGCCGTTTCCGGCGTGATTTTTTCGGATGGAGCAATGACCGTAGACGACAAATCGTTGCATTCCGACCAACTGACTTTCGCCCAACCGTATAACGGCAAACCCAACAGAAACCACAACCCAAAAGCCGCCTCTCCGCCTTTCCAGCCCATGATCCAGCTGCCCAGCCCCACCAGTATCGAACCCCAATACAGATACGCATAACACACCGCCATCCGCTCATACGTTTCCAGCCGTTCGCGCTCGTCCTGCCGCCCAAGCATGGAATCCACCATTTTACGGTTGAATTTGTTCATCATTTTTCTCCCAATACATTATCTAAATAGCTTTAATCTGCCAATGAAAAAGCAGCCTGCACATTCAATCTTCCCCTTCGTCTTCATGCAATTCGCGCAAGGTCTCTTTCACTTTTTTCACCGCACTGCCGTACATGGCAACGCCCACTACCACAAACACCAGCGCGCCGAAAAAGGCAATTGCGCTGTTGGGGGCTTCGGGTGCTTTGTTTTTGAGGAACAGCGCAATCGGTACGGATGTCGCCGCCGCCCAAGCCAATGACCGCCAACGCGCCCGCTTCAAAATGCTGAGTGCCGTTTCGGGCGTGATTTCCCGTGGGTTGGGGATGGTATCGTCTGACAAATCACGCGCTTTCCCCTTCGGCCAGCCGTGCACCAGAAAAAATATCAGCAGCAACACGCCACCTGCCCATCTGGCCGGTGCCCAATCGGCGAGCATTCCAACCAAATTCAACAATAGCGCAATCCAAAAAATATAAGCAGCACCAAGTGCCAGCCGCTCATAAGCTTCCAGCCGCTCACGCTCATCTTTCGGGCCCATCATGCCATCCAACAGATTCCGATGAAACTTCTTCATTTCCCACTCCAAAAAATATTTTTTAAAATCAACACCTATAAAACCATCCGCCCGTTAAAAGCAGCCTGCACGCTCAATCTTCCCCTTCGTCTTCGCGCAATTCGCACAAGGTCTTTTTCACCCGTATGCACGCGCTGCTGTACATGCCGCCGGCAATGGCCAAAAACAGCAATACCGCAAAAGGCAGAATCAAAAGGAACGGCGCATCCTTTGCATAGAATTTGCCGGCAACCAATACTGCCGCCGCAGCCGTCAGGCCTAATAGCAATGCAGCCTTCCGCGCTTTTCTCAACACCTCTTTGGCCGTTTCCGGCGTTATCTTTTGGGAATACGGAATCACCTCGTCCGATATATCATTGAGTTTTGCCCAACCGTGCACCGGAATGCCCAATAAAAGAAAAAGCCAAAACGCAAGTTGGCCGGCCTCCCAGCCAATCAGCCAGCTGCCCCAACACACCAGCAGCGAACCCCAAAACAGATACGCATAACACACCGCCATCCGCTCATACGTTTCCAGCCGCTCGCGTTCGTCCTGCTTGCCAATCATGCCGTCCAACAATTTACGGTTGAATTTGTTCATCTTCCTCTTCCCAAAAAAGCGCGTTCAAATCCGTATCCAATGCTTTTGCCAAGCGGATACACAAAGACAGGGTCGGGTTATAATCTTGATTTTCAATCATATTCACCGTCTGCCGCGAAACTTCCACCAAATCTGCCAAAGCCTGCTGCGAAAGCTGCTTCTGCTTGCGGAACTGCCGAACTCTGTTCATAGTCTCAATAAAAATGTCCGATATATCTGACATAAGTATGGCATTGCGCCGTTTCCATGTCAAATATATCGGACAAAATTGCTGCAAAAGCAGCCTGCACTTAAATTTAGTGGATTTAGCGGATGAAAATAAAAGTGAAGCAAGGCGGCAACGGGCGCCGTATCATTCTGATTTTAATTCACTCTCATCTAAACGCAGCACCGCCTGCGCCCCAAAAGCGCGCCATTGCCGTTCAAACGCTTCGCACAACGATGCGGGTGCCGCCAGCGCCAAAGGCAGGCCGCATCCTTCTTGCAGCAGGGTGCAGGCTGCTTTTGCCTGTACCGAATCCGCCATACGCCAAATCACGCCGTCCGGGCCTTCCACCGCCAAAGCAGCCTGCACCTGCGCTTCGTCGTCCGCCAGCAGCCACACGCTGCCGTATTCCGCCAATGACGGCACTCCGCCCGCCGCCCATTCGTGCCACGCCAGCCACACATGGCCGCCGGGTTGCGCCAAATGCCGCGGCCGCAAACGCCAGTCCGCGCGTTCGCCGCAGCCGCACACTTCCGTTGCCAAACCGCCCGTCCATTCCGCGGGGAACGACAATGCGTGCAGCAGCGGGCCGTTGGCGGGCAGCATGGGCGACACGTCAAACCGCCCCACCGTCTGCCATGCCCAGCGCTGCCCTTCCTTCGCCTGCAATTCGCCGTGCCAATCGCCTGCCGCCACGCGGAAAAACCAAATGCGCACATGGGCGTGTTCGTAGGCATGGCGCTTGCACAGCCACGGCGTTGCCCGCGTAATTTCCACGCCCAGTTCCTCGCGCCATTCGCGCTGCAATGCCGCCAATGCCGTTTCGCCGCGTTCCAGCTTGCCGCCGGCAAATTCCCAATAACCCGCATAAGGCTTGCCTTCCGGCCGGCTGGAGAGCAGACACTGCCCATGCGCGTTGAACACGATGCCTGCCGCCACGTCCACGGTTTTAATTTCGTTCTGCTCCTGCATCATTCGCCTTTCCTGATATGTTTAAAATGTTCATGGCCTTGCGCCGAACGTGTACGGGCGCATTGTAAAACAGCCGCCCCGTCCGCGCCAACGCCAAAAGCAGCCTGCACACCGTTTGCAGCAGGGTGCAGGCTGCTTTTTGAAGCCCCGCGCACGGCGGATTTGCTATAATGGCGCACTTTTATCCCTTCAGAGCAGCACAACCATGTGGTTCAAACAAATTACCTTTTACATCCTCCCCAAATCCCCCGATTTCACGCCCGAAGCGCTGAACGAACGCCTGCAAGAGCACGAATTCGCCCCCGTTACCGGCTTGGACTGGTTCAGCGAAGGCTTCGCGCCGCCGCACGGCTTTTCGCCCGAACTCGTGTTCCCCGCACAGCACACATGGGCGGTGTCGCTGAAAAAATCCGAAAAAGTGCTGCCCGCCGCCGTGGTGCGCGATATTCTGGACGACAAAATCGCCCAAATCCAAGAAGCCGAAGCGCGCCATGTCGGCCGCAAGGAAAAGCAGGAATTGAAAGAACAGATTACGGACGATTTGCTGCCGCGCGCCTTCACCAAAACCGGCCGCACGCATGCCGTTTGCGACACGCAGCACGGCTTTTTGCTGATTAACGGCGCAGGCAGCAAAGCTGAAAACCTGCTCACCAAACTGCGCGAAGCCTTGGGCGGACTGGAAGCACGCCTGCCGCAGGCCAAACAGTCGCCCGGCAGCCTGATGACCGAATGGCTGCTGCGCGGCGCGTGCGGCGGCGGCTTTGAATTGGACAATTCCTGCGAGCTGAAAGGCCAAGGCGACGCGGCGCCCGTGGTGAAAATCGCCAAACAGGATTTGACCGCGGACGAAGTGCGCCGCCATCTGGACAGCGGCAAAACGGTAACGCAACTGGGCTTGGTGTGGCGCGAACAAATCGCCTTCGTGCTGACCGACGACTTCGCGCTCAAACGCATCCAGTATCTGGACGTGTTGCAGGAAGAAGCCGAACAGCAGGGCGACGACGCGGCCAGTTTGGCGTTTGCCTCGCAAATCCTGATGGCGCAAAGCCTGTCGCTGATGATTGGCGAACTGGCGCAGCATTTGGGCGGCTGGCAGGAGTAATCAGTGGGTTGCAGGCTGCTTTTTCGGGCAGCCTGCACCCGGAAAATCCACTCTTTTGGAGCCAACCATGGGCGATTTGACCATACGCAAAACCCGATTTTATGCAGGGTTTACATGGCTGGCGGAAGCGGTGCGCCTGTTGGCCAAAAACCCGTTGATGTGGCTGCTGATGGCCATTGTGCTGTGTTGCACGATTTTCGTTTTCTACGGTGTTTTTGCCTTGTCCGTCACGCTGCCGAAACCTTTGGTTTCATATTACGCGGCGATAGGCTTGGGCTCGGCGGTATTGTGGATACTGTGTTTTCCGCTGTTCGGCGGGCTGCTGCTCTCGGCCGAAGCCTTGGATAAAGACAACCGTTTGCCGATACTCAATATTTATGCGGGATTCCGGTATAAATTCCTCGATTTGGCAGTTTTGTCGGTGTGCGCCTTATTGCTGTTGGCGCTATTTTCCCTGGTTTGGGCGGTGGCGATGAAAGCTGTCGCCATACTGCTGGTTGCCTATTTCGCCCCCATGCATCCCTTGCTCGGATATGTGATGTTGGAGGGATTGTCTCCGTGGCTTGCCGCAGTTAGCATCGTTTTCCATCTCATTCCGTTTGCCGTGATTTGGTTTGCCCCCGCGCTGGTGGTGCTGAACGACAAAACACCGCTCGCCGCCATCCGCGGCAGCCTGCGCATTTTACGGCGGAACTGGCTTTCGCTGCCGCTGCTGTGGCTGACGATTGGGCTGCCGATTATTTTTTTGGGTTGGAAATGGAAGCAGTTCGCCCGCCACATGCCCGATATGATGCTTACCTTTTTGGGCTGCTACATCGGGCTGCTGCCGATATTGTCCGCCCTGCTGGTCTATGTCGGCCATCGCCATATCGTGGCAACGCAGGAAGACGAAAAAGAATATAATTGATGCTTGCAGGCTGCCCGGAAATGCCCAAGAGCATACGTGCCTGCCAAAAGCAGCCTGCACCCTTTTTTTCATCACACACCGCAAGGAGACACTCATGACACCCAACCTGCAATCCACCGAACTCTGCCGCGTCCGCGCCATCACCGCCTTCACCATTCTGCCGCGCGACACGGTGCAGTGGCACGACATCCTCGCCGAAGCCAAAGCCCAATGCGACACGCTTGCCGCCGCCTGCCAAGCACAGGGCTACACGGTGCAGTCCGTCCGCATCGTCAGCAATCCCTTTGGCGAATATTTGGACACGGGCAGCCTACACGCCGCCGCGCACGGATTGGCCGAAATCCGCCGCATTTTGAACAAGCTGAACCAAAACGGCTTGCGGATACGCTTTGCCGTGGGCGAGGCGCGCACCGATGCCGAAATCGCCCTGCTGCCCGGCCTGATTGCCGAATACGGCGATTTGTGCAATGCCTGCGTGAACGTCCCTATAGACGAAAACGGGTTTCTGGACAACGATTTAATCCGGAAATCGGTTGCCGTGGTGCAGGAAATTGCCCGTATCACCCCGCGCGGCGAAGGCAATTTCAATTTCACCGTGAATTTCAACTGCGCTTCTTACATCCCTTATTTTCCTGCCGGTTATCACCGCGGCGAACGCGGCAACGCCATTGTGTTCGGCTTGGAAACGCCCGATTTGCTCGCCGCCGCCCTGCGCGGGTTGGAAAAGCAGCCTGCACCCCATGCCGCGCAGATGCAGGCTGCTTTTACGGCCATGAAAAACGCGCTGCAATACCATATCGACCGCGTGCAAGGCATCATCGCCGCCACGCCGCTGGCAAAAGGCTGGACATACATCGGCATGGACACGTCCGCCGCGCCGTCCAAAAACTGCACCTCCATGGCGGAACTTTACCGACTGCTCGGCGTGCCGTATTTCGGCGCAAGCGGCACGGTGGAAGCGTCCGCCCTGCTCACACGCGTGTTTAAAGCGCAGGAAAACGTACAGCTGCAAGGTTTCTCCGGCCTGATGCTGGCCGTTACCGAAGACGAAGGGCTGGCCGCCGCCACCCGCGCCGCGCAATTCGACATCCGCGCCCTGCTGACATACAGCAGCGTGTGCGGCATCGGGCTGGACACCGTGCCCATCCCTGGCGATACCGATGCGGAAAAAATCGCCGCCATTATGCGCGACACCGGCACGATGGCCTTCCGCCTGAACAAACCGCTCACCGTGCGGCTCTTCCCTGTGCCGGGTTTGGGCGCAGGCGATATCACACCGTTTGAAAGCGACGATTTGTGCAACTGCGCCGTGCTGGCCGTGCCTTAAACCATGCAGGCAGCCTGCACTTGCCCGTTGCCTGCGTAATGCCAAAGGCGGCGTGTTGTATCGGCGATGAATCCGCCCCCCGAAAACGAAGGCAGAGAACCGGCCTGCGTGCTAAAATACGGCGAAAGCAGCCTGCACCTGCCGAAACACCATTTCCCCCACCCTAACCAAGGAAACATCATGAAAAAACTCTTTATCCTGCTGGCCCTTGCCGCACCGTTGGCCTATGCCGGCGAACTCTCCTGCAAACAAGGTGCAACCACTAACGAAGGTATTACAGACCATTGGCACTGCACCTATCAAGGGCGCGATTTGGATGCGGCCTATCAGGCCATGCGCCAACAAGACCTCTACGGCATCGAAGCCCTCCCTGCCAAACTGACGCGCCGCAACAGCACGCGTAAATGGCAAGATTCCTCCGCCTGCGATGATGACGGCAACCGCGACAGAACCGTTACCACCATCAGACGCACGGCCAACAGCCTTACCGTGGAGCATCTGTTTTTAGGGGCATGCTTAAATCCGAGCGACACCAAAATCCACCTGCAACGCCAAGGCGGCAAAATCCTGATTCATTATCAAAATTCCGCTTCCTAACCCGCCGGTGCAGGCTGCTTTCAGGTCATTCGAAAGCAGCCTGCACCCGCCAAAACACCGTTTCTCTCGCCCTAACCAAGGAATCAACATGAAAAAACTCTTTATCCTGCTGACCCTTGCCGCACCGTTGGCACATGCCGGCGAACTTTCCTGCCAAAAAGACCCTGCCACCAACCAAGGCATCATCCAAAACTGGCGCTGCACCTACCAAGGCACCGACCTTGATGCCGCCTACCACGCTGTGCGCCAACAAAAACACACCGGATTGGGCAACGGCCTGCCCGACAAACTCACGCGCCAAAACAGCACCCAACGCTGGCAGAGCGATGTTTGCGACGATGCAGGCACACGCGATAAAGAAGTGACCACTATCCGCCGCACGGCCAACAGCCTGACGGTTTCCGTAGAAGGCGACGGCGCATGCTCCAGCGGCAGCAGCACCAAAATCCGCCTGCAACGTCAAGGCGGCAAAATCCTGATTCATATTCTCAAGATTCCGATTCCTAATCCGCTGGTGTAGGCTGCTTTCAGGCCATTCGAAAGCAGCCTGCACTTCCTCGTTCCGCCGCCCACCCCACCAGAAAGGACACCCCATGCTCGGCATCACCATCGGCGACATCGTCGGCTCGCGCTTTGAATTTGACAACTGCCGCAGCACCGAATTCGAACTGTTCCACCCCGCATGCGATTTCACGGACGACACCGTTTGCGCCACCGCCGTGGCCGACTGGGTATTGCAAGGCTGCACCGACAACCTCGTTCCCATCATGCAAGACTGGTGCAAACGTTATCCCAACCCGGTCGGCGCATACGGCGAACGCTTCCAAAGCTGGGTGCAGGCTGCCTCCCCCGAACCCTACAACAGCTGGGGCAACGGCTCGGCCATGCGCGTGGCCGCCGTCGGCTGGGCGTTCGACACATTGGAACAGACACTCGAAGCCGCCGCACAATCCGCCGCCATCACCCACAACCACCCCGGCGGCATTAACGGGGCGCAAGCCGTGGCCGCCGCCATCTTTTGGGCGCGCACCGGCGAAAGCAAAGATTTCATCCGCGAACAAACCGAGCAGCAATTCGGCTATTTCATGGGCCGCACCTGCGACGAAATCCGCCCCACCTACCTGTTCAACGTGAGCTGCGAAGGCACCGTGCCGCAAGCCCTGACCGCCTTTTTGGAAAGCGACGACTTCGAACACGCCATCCGCCTGGCCGTCTCCCTGGGCGGCGACAGCGACACCCTGACCGCCATCACCGGCGCGGTGGCCGAAGCCTTTTACGGCATACCGAACGCCCTGCGCGAACACACCCTCGCCATCCTGCCGCGCGACATTGCCGAAACCCTGCTGGCATGCGAAGCACAGTTCGGCAACGGCCAAAAGCAGCCTGCACATTGCCCGGCCGGCTGAAACAACCTTCACGCCAATATAGCCATCCCTCACACCCAACCAAGGACGACAATGAACCACGCCAACCTCCTCCGCAGCGCAGCCCTGCTGACCGCCCTGCTCACGCAGCCTGCATGGGCCGACACATTCGCACACGACGGCTGCCAATACCAAGGCGCCAGCCTGCACGGCAAACCGAACGGGCAAGGCGCGCTCACCTGCGCGGACGGCCGCGTCTATACCGGCGCTTTCAAAAACGGCCAGTTTCACGGCAAAGGGCAATACGTCGTCCCGAACCGCCACAGCCTGATGCTCGCACCGTTCAACATGAACAGCGACAAATTGCGCAACATGGTGCTGACCGGCACCTTTGTGAACGGCCTGGCCAACGGCAAATTCAAAGTCTTCCAAGAGGGCAAGCACGTTTTCGATATGCAGTTTGACCGCGGCATCGTCACCAACATGACCCTGCCGCAAAAACGCTGACGTGCAGGCTGCTTTTCAGAAAGCAGGTCAACCAACCAAACAACCCGAAGGAAACCCTATGACCCAACAAGAATATGCGGAATACCTGTTCAAACTCTTAAACCAAGAACTGCAAACACCCGACCGATACAGCGGCTGGGAAGACTATTTCTACGGCCTGTTCCAAAGTTTCATGCCAAACGGCGAAGGCGTAGCCGCCGTCTTCGAGCCTCTGGAATGCGGGCAGGAGCTGCTGGCGCGTATCTTGCCTGTGTATGAATCCACCGCCGGACGCAACTCGGAAATCTTGGAAAGCGGCTATGCGCCGGGCTATTTCTGCCCACCCGCACAAAGCGAGGCCGAAGCGCGGCAAAGCGGCGAAAAACTGCTGGAAAACCTACGCGGCTTCGCCCGCTTTATTGAAGACGAAGAATTGGCGGCCGCCCTTGCCGATATTTGGGAAATCCGTTTCGGCGAGCCTGACGATGAAGACAACGAAACGGCAGAGCTGCTTGGCGAAGCGTTTACCGAATGGCGGATTAGCAACACCGACCATGAAAGCCCGGAGCAAATATTGGACGAAGCCTATTATTCCGTAAACTGCGATTATTATCTGGCCGCCTACCTGCAATATCCGCTGTTTCGCAGCAAGCCTGACAACGATTTCCTGCGCCCTTATTTCGATTTATGGCAGCAGGGCTACGGCTTCGCCTTAGGGGAAGATTGTCTGTATCTGTACAGATAAGGAAAAGCCGTTTTATTTTTATTAAATTTCAGGTAGCCTTCGTCTCCCAAAGGCTACCTGAAAATAAAGACAGAAGGAATCTGCTATGAGCTACTACACCCGCGTTGAATGCACTTGGGATGATGGCGATTATGTGCAAGGCAATTTGTCGGTAGACGATATCCTGCCTGTGGCCGAAAAATGGCTGAAACAAATGAATATCCACTCCGACGTGCTAGATGATGTGGCGGCCGCTATTAATCAGCCGATGGAGGTCGGTTTCAACGGCCTCTATTCCAGCCTGATTATCGACCTGTTCGCCCACATTGCCCAAGCCTTCCCCAGTGTACATTTCTTCGTGCGCGGCGTGGGCGAAGAGTTTGACGATATGTGGCTGTGCGAATTCGAACAAGGCGAACTGGTACAGCAGCAGGATTTTTATCCGCCAGACGAAGAAGTAGACGAAGAATAGAATAAGGCTACCTGAAAATTTCAGCTGCGCTTTCAGGTAATCTCCCCCTAAACCAACCTAGGACAAACACTATGACCATCAAATCCGACAAATGGATACGCCGCATGGCCGAACAGCACGGCATGATTGAGCCGTTCGAGCCCAACCAAATCAAAGAGCAAGACGGCCGCCGCATCATTTCCTACGGCACATCGAGCTACGGCTACGACATCCGCT
>ERZ773008.1146-NODE-1146-length-18996-cov-3.142126_pt1 | contig 18996 bp, 12 predicted proteins | sample MGYA00580664_ERZ773008 | MGnify/ENA primary metagenome ERZ773008 (study PRJEB29015, sample SAMEA2738016) | human oral metagenome | biome: human oral; feature: human-associated habitat; material: dental | place: China | collected 2048 ... | reverse complement strand
ATCACTAGTAAAATCTGAATTGGTTACATACTTCACATTGGCATACTCTGGCAAGTTAGGATTCATACCACGATATTTAGCTGCTATAGTAGGAAACAAGGTAGTGTTGATATACAACTTTTTACGTACATCTTGGTTTCCTATTTTTGCATAGAGATTGCTATAGATGAGCTTGAAAGCACCCCCACCTGCATACCTATCAGGCATACTGTTGTCCATATGCGCATAGAAAGAGTTCCAGTAGGTTCTTGTCTCTTGGGTGATGTCAAATCCCCATAGCCAAGAGTTCATACTGATATCCCATTTTCCTGCCTGTACATCTCCGCTGGAGGTGAGTAAAGGTCTATTCCCTTCTGTGGCAATCAGGGCATAGCGCTGTACCTCAGCCCATTGCTCTTGGCAAGCATAGATCTTTGCCAAGTAAGTTGCTGCCACCGCCTTATCTGCATCAGTCTTGTTATCAGGGGTAATCTGGAAGCGAGCATCATCCACCACTATCTTGAGATCGCTAAGCATCTGGTCATAGACCTGTTGCACTGTAGCACGAGGGAGCTTGTCGTCCCCTGGATTAAGCATAAGGGGCACTCCTAAGCTACTTTCATTTCCTTTGTAGGTCTTAGCAAAGGTATTTACCAGATAGTAATAAAAAATGGCGCGCATGGTCTTCAGTTCTCCATACTTTTGGAACAACTCCTGATTGGTAGCAGCCGTAGGAGCTGTTGGAAAATAATCCGCCAATACGGTATTGATAGAACTGATCTGCTTGTACAAGAAATTCCATACAAAAGCAGGACGACGGAAATTGGCTTTCTTATTATCAAAGTTATAGTCAAAGATAAACCAGCTACGAGAGGCTTGTACAAGGTCTAAGCCTGTATGGTCAAAGCCTGCATCTACCGCCTTGAGACCGAAACCATCGTGGTTGGAATTCTGGGTAGCAGCATTGTTATTATAGATTCCTCTGAGTTCTATATCCAAGAGCTGTTTTTTGTTTTCTGCATTGCCTTGGAGTTCTTTTTTCCTTTGGTCGGTCAAATATTCATTCACCTCTGGGTCAAAAAAATCCTTAGCACACCCCACAAGTAAAACAGAAAGTAGGGCAACGGAAGCTATTTTCTTTATTTCTTTTTTCATAGGTCAAAATTTTAAAAACTAACAGATAATCCCATAGAAACAGTACGAATAGGGCTATATACTGCATAGGTATTGGTTCCTCCTATACTTGCACGAGGATCTAAGCCTTGGCGCTTGCTCCACAAATACACATTATCGGCAGTGATATAGTAGCGCAATCTGCTTAATTTGAGTTTTTCAGTCACCTCAGGACCAAAATTATAGCCCAAACTCAAGTTTCTTAAAGAGAGATAAGAAGCATCTATAAGGAAACGATCGGAAGTTGCTACTATATTTTGGCTATTGAATTGTAGGCGAGGCACATCGGTATTGCGGTTCTCCGGTGTCCAACGATTGCGAATATCGGTATGCCAACCTCTACCATTTCCTCCTGTTTGCATAAGTCCCATATACTGAGAGTCTAGGAACTTACCACCCAACTGATAAGAGAACTGCAAAGCCAAATCAAAGTTATAAAAATGCAAAGTAGTACCAAAACCTCCTTGCAAATCAGGGATGGCGCTTCCTGCATACTGCAAGCTATTGACAGACTCATAATCAGCACTTTGTTTTAGCTCATACTCTCCTGTAGTCATATTCTTAATCCAGTATTGGGCATCTCCATTATCAGGATTTACTCCACCCCATTTGACCATATAGAAGTCGTAGATACTTCCTCCCTCTTTCATAATCTGGTTGCCACGAGTAAAGCCCTTTTCTCTGAGTTCCTCTGGAAGTCTTGTAACTGTATTCTTATAGTGCAAACCGTTGAAATTGATGCTCCAAGTAACCCTATCGGTCTTCACAGGAGTTACCCCTATGGAGAACTCAACCCCTTGATTCTTCATATCGGCCACATTGCGAGGTTCAGAGGTAAAACCAGTGGAGGCAGGTACAGGCATATTGAATAGTAAGTTATTGGTTTTCTTATAGAAGAAATCAGCCTCTACTGTTAGTCGGTTATCCCATAGGGCAGCTTCTACCCCTGTATTGAAGTTACCACTCTCTTCCCAAGTAATATTTCTGTTACCTTTGTAGAGTGCCTTAAGCCCTGGATTTTTACCATCAGAGCTCACACTATACAAGGACATATAAGGAGTATAAGAACGAGTGCTGGTTCCAGGTAGGTAGATATAGTCATTACCCTGTACCCCATAGCTGGCTTTGAGTTTCAAGCTATTGATAAAGCTTACTTTTTCCAAGAATTTCTCATTGCTCAAGAGCCATGAACCCCCCACTGACCAGAAAGTACCCCAACGGTTTTCAGGAGCAAATACAGAAGAAGCATCGCGGCGCAAGCTAGCAGAGAGGAAATACTTCTGCTTATAGTTACCATTGAGCTGTCCAAAATAACCTTCCACTGCATAAGTACGGTCATAGGATGAAAGACTTGTAGTTACTGCTGCATTATCAAAGGCAGAATTACTCGGATCCACGAAATTATTCTTGGTTCCTGCCATAGTCCCCAAGCGTTTTTTATAGGTTTCGTGTCCTAAGAGAGCTTCTAGGGCATAATCAGTCCAATCCTTGTTATACTTTAGGAGTTGGTTGAAGGTCATCACTATATCATTGGAACTATACTTAGTAGAAGACCCATTATAAGTCTTTCCTGCTCCCCCTATGGGAGTGGTATATTCGTTAGAATTATAGAAATCCCCATAGAAATTTCCTGTTGTGGAGAACTTCAATCCCTCCACAATACTCATATCCAAGGAAAGTGCTTGGTTGAAATAGTAGTCCTTATATAGGTCAATGTCCTCATTCTGGGTAGCCACAGGGTTGGTATTTTCGTTATACTTACGTGATTCCCCAAAGTCATACTCTCCTGTAGGATTACCATTGGCATCATGCTTATATACAGGGTAAATAGGAGCTATATTACGTGTCCATGAGAAAGGATTGGAATAAGAGTTCTCTTTCTCTGACCCTTGCTGTTGTGTATGAGAAAGCATAGAGGAGGTATTAACCTTAAGCCATGGAGCTATTTCTCCTTTGTAAGAGAAGCGCATGGTATAGCGGTTAAAGTAAGAATTGAGGTTATACCCCTCATCACCCAAGTAACCAAGTGAGAAATAGAAGCTGTTGAACTCTGTTCCTTTGGTAAGGCTTAGGTTATGTTCCTTACGTGCGCGAGTGTTGAACAAGGCTTTTTCCCAATTGTTAAAGTCCTTATCCTTAAAGCGGATCTTTGCCTGTGGATTGATCCTTCCATTAGCCCCTACCACTTGGTCATCTGCTACATTATAGATATTGTAACCTATTCCCACATTGGGGATAAGATTTTTGGAAGCAAAAGCCGCTGCTGCCGCTGCATCTCCTCCTCCTCTGGCTTGGAAATAATTCTGATTATAGAGTGCATTCCAAAGGGTTTCGTAGTACTCAGCAGGGGATTTTACAATATCATACTCAGGAATACCTCGATAGTTGAACCCTACACGTGTATCCACTTGTATGGAGAGCTTGCCTCGTGCTCCTGACTTGGTCGTGATGATGACCACGCCATTGGCACCACGTGCCCCATATAGAGCAGAAGAAGCCGCATCCTTAAGCACATTGACCGACTCAATATCGTTGTTGTTAATAGCACTCAAGCTCCCTGCGAAAGGTACCCCATCGACAATTATGAGTGGGTTACTATTAGCATTGATAGAGCCTATCCCACGGATACGGATACTACTACTTTCCCCTGGTTGTCCAGTAGAAGTAGAGATCTGTACCCCAGAGACACTCCCTTCGAGCGCCTTGGCCACGTCGGTAGTTTGTTTGTTCTGTATCTCTTCAGCTTTCACGGTAGCCATAGAACCTGTAAAGGATTTTTTATCGGCCGTACCATAGGCTACGGCTACCTTTTCTATCCCCACAAGCTCCTCTACATCGGGGAACATCACCACTTTTAGATGGGTATTTTTCCCTACTTTCACCTCCTGTGTTGTATAACCCACACTTGAGAACACAAGCACATCGTTTCGGTTTACTTTTAGTTCAAAGTTACCGTCGTTGTCCGTAGCCACTCCCTTGGTAGTCCCTTTGACCACCACAGAAACGCCCAACATACCTGAGCCTTCATCGTCCTTGACATTCCCTTTTATTTTCATCTCTTGGCCTAAAAGCCATAAAGGGAAGAAGACAAAAATCAATAGTAATCCTTTTTTGTTGTTCATACTCCAATTGTTTAACAGTTAAAAAATGCTATTAGCAGTGTTTTTTAAATAGCTTATTAGCAAATTTTTGATTATTATTAAGTGATTATAAATTCTTCAAAAAATACAAAAAAGCTATTCAGTAGATAAAAATACGTATTTATGCCACAAAAATACGTTTTTTCTCAAATAAAACAAACAAAATAGTATTTTTTCTCATTATTTTTATGTAAATATTTTTGTCAAACATATTAACTTATTGATTTTCTTATGTATATCTTGTTATGTTAATAATACAATAAACCCATTTATCTACTTACTAATTTGCTAGTTTGCCAATTATATTCTATATTTGCACTCAAAACCACACCATGCTTTTACTCTCTTTTCTCTTATCTTGGATAACACCCTTATTACCTGGGGAATATGTCCTGCCCGCTGAGCAGATAGATGTGATTGCCTTGGATACTACCAATGGAAAAACCTCTTTCTATCAGCAGAAAGGGACGTCTTTTATTGCTTATGATTTAGCGTTTAAAACCGAAAAAATCTACCCAGAACGCAATAAGTTTGGTCGGCCTTATAAGACTTATAGTGCTTTTTGGAAGCCACAAAACAAAACCCTTTCTTTAAAAACAATTTCAAAGCATCAAATTCTTATCTATACCAAAGATATCCGCCCTACCCTGTATAGTGATTTTCAAGGGAAAGTATGGACGATTAAAACTGACAAATCAGACCTTACGGATATTTTTCGCTTCTTAAACCCCTCTACTATTGCGTGGCAAGCTCTAAGAGAAGGTAAGAAAAAAGGCTCTTTTAGCTATGAGATACCAACAACTCAGGGTACAAAACACTTCTTCAGTAATCCCTCTATAAGTGTAAAACGCGAATGCTACCTGTATGACTTTGGCGTACTTACCATGGATTTTGGCGCTGGCAAAAAAGCCTATTTCTATTGTCCTCTGATAGAAAACCCTGATGTGGAGAGTGACCCACCTATCTATAGCTTTATTCCTCTTAAGGGGCAAACCCTCACTTTCCCCTATTATGGTCGTTTGGAGGCGGTCGCTACGGAGGTTAATTATTGCATTGATTTAGAGAACAATCGCATCAATTCCTTCCTGAAAGTCTGTGAGGGAGGTAGGTGCAACCTCATCAATCACTTTGGGCAAAGGTTACTCCCTAAGTCCTACCCTTATATATCTACAAATGACTATATCATCATAGCTGAAGATGGCAAAGATATCGATATCTATAACGGGTATCATCAAAAAATGAACGTAGGAACCGTGAAAGAGGCTCACTTCTATGATAAAGGAGTGGAAGTACTCAACGAATATGGGGTTAATTATTACAATGTCTTTAGTCAAGTGGTAAAAGAATTCCCCGATACAAGTATACCCATGTGCGGCACTGGAGAGTGGGGCTATTCTCTTATAAAGTATAAAGATATAGGATATAGCCTTCAAAGAACTTTTGGAGCTTATAAGTACCTGCTTACTGACCGCTCCCCCGATGAGGAGGTACAAAAATTAGAAGCTATCAAAGGAGATAACAACATGGTACAAGTATATCTTTCTGTTGAGAAAAATAGCTGTAAAGGCCTTTATATGTACAACTTCACTGAAGGGAAAGATGAAAAAATTACAGGCCGTGAGCTACTCCCTATGGCTTATGATGTGATATACTACCATGCTACTTTTAACCATCAGCCTTTCTTTTACATAGAGAAAGAGGGTAAAAAGGGTTTCTATCCTCCCCAAAAAGACCCTATCTATGATCGTTTAGAGCAAGTAAGCGCTTCTTTCTACCGCTTTGAAAGAGGCGGAATAAAAGGCTACTTAGACGGCATTTCTTTTAAAGAATTCGTCCATGAAACAATAAGAAAATGAGACAATTTGTCAATGTTTAGGAGAACTAACAACTAAAAATTAAAAACTCGAAATTGTATGAACGATTTTCAATACGCTTATCCTTTTTCTTCTGTGATAGAAGAGGGGACGGCACACCAAAAGAATTTTATCTTTTCACATTGCTCTGAACTCAAAGAAGACAATGCGGTACCTTGCTTTTTTTGGGGTAATATCACTCAACCCTTTGTCGTGGCTAAGTGCTTGGCTACACTCGCCAAGACAGTAGCCTCCCAGTTTGCTATTGCCCCAGGGGTGTTGGCCAAGCTGCGTGATCCTATCATATCAGTAGGTAACCAACAGCTGCTTTTTGAGGCCTTTTCCTCCTGCAATAGCGTATATGCACGTGTATCACTCCATAATGAGGTACTCGATGGAGAGTTTATCAAAAGTGGTTGTACCAATATAGACTTCAATGATGCTACTGTGCGCGCTTTCAATGCGGTAACCGCCTCGGAGCAAATGATCTTGGGCGTGGGACAAAAACAAACCCATTTTATCACTGATAAGCATAAAACAGTAGAAAAAAAAGTAACCCTCCCCAACCGATGGATTAAGGGGTTAGGCAACGTACAGGTATATTTGGCTGAAATGGAACTAGCTTACCGCCTGAACAAAGCCGAGGCTATACAGCTCTTCCGCTCCCTACCTAAGCAAGCTGTAAAAACCGATTATTACTTGGTTAAGCGAGGCATTTCCTATACCTTTGCTCCTAGCCCCTCAGGCGATGCCATCAAGATAGGAGGCGCTCACCGCCTTAACCTTCTACAAGGCTTGCTCTTGCTCTGCGACAGCCTTTTTATCTACCGTAATCCGAGCGAGCAAACCGTTGCCTTTGTGCTTAATTTTAAGGGAGTAGAGATGCTATTTTTGCTCTCGGACAATGTATATCGTGGTTTCTCTGGGGACGGACGTTATCTAGAAAATATGATAGAGGATGTACCTATGGAGTGGCTAGTAGGAATCAATAACTTCTTCAAAACCAACGAGGTATTCTCCCCTACTATGGTGTCTATTGAGAACGACATTAATTTGGGAACCATGAATACGCTTCAAGCCTCCTTGTCTAGCATTGGACTATTAGGCTATAACCTTTTGGATAGGAATTACTTCTATCGTCGCCTACCCTTCAAGCCAGAGCGCTTGGCAAGCCTCAATCCACGTTTGGAAAATGCTAAGAAACTCACCCAAAACGATGAGGTACAAATCATAGAACAGCGTGAGAATTTTATCAAAGCCCATGTAAAAGGTACAGGAGGTGTTACCCACACGGTCATCATAGATGGCGACCATGCGCAATGTACATGCAACTGGTATACCAATCACCAAACCAATCGTGGGCTATGTAAGCATATTTTGGCAACTAAGATGATTAGTCAATGAGTTGATTTGGCGATTTGCTAATTTGGCGATTTGGCGATTTGGCGATTTGACAATGAGTCGATTTGTCAATTTGATGATTTGACGATTAGTCAATGAGTCGATTTGTCGATTTGACAATGAGGCAATAAGCTGATTGCCTAATGAGTATTATTTGTTAGGTGTTGTAATATGAGGGTGCGTACTTCTTCGCGCAAGGTATCCTTATCATCAAGGGTTTTTCCTTGTGTATAGATAGGGGCTAATATGTCTACCCTCATAATACCTATACTCCCTGCAAAGAAACGAAAAGGAAAGCGTTTTTTAGCGTCATAGAATACCATAGGTACTATGGGAATTTGGCACTCAATAGCAATGCGGAAAGCCCCGTCCTTGAATTTATCTAGTATAATAGACTCATCATCGGGAACACCTCCTTCAGGGAAAATACAAATGCTAAGACCTGCCTCTATACACGCCATCGCTTGGGTATAGACTTCTCTTCTGCTCTGGGGACTCTTTCTATCTACCATTATGGCTACTCGTTTATAGAAATAGCCAAACAAAGGCAACTGGGAGAGTTCTTTCTTCCCTACAAATACAAAAGGGTTCTTACTGCAATACAACATGAGCATAATATCCATCATACTGCAGTGATTGGCAACGAGCATATAGCTATTATGGTCATTGGGGATCCTGTATTCTCTTCTGACCTTAGGTATAAAGCCCATGCCATAAAGGATAGGAATTGCCCATAGGTGTCGTATTACCCAATACAAGGCGCGATACCAACTTTTATGAGCTGTAAGAATGAGCAATATTGGCAATAATAGCAATATAATAGAGGTTACTAGCATATAAAACCAAGACCTCCAAAGCAGCCAAAAGAGGTATTTAGGCATTAGTGATTGGCAGATTTCTTTAGATAACGATTAAAAAGGTATATAAAAAAGGCAGTAAGTATCCCCATTCCGAAGATTATATACCAGAACTTATTAGGGTGATATGTATTCCATAATAAGTCTGAAAGCTTCGTAGCGGAGAGGTGTAACTTCTCTTGAGCTTGTTCAAAATATTGCTTTTTGTTCAAACCTTCGGGCAAGGTGATCGCTCGTTTTTCCAATTCCATTTTAAGCAGGGAATGCTTATCCGACCACTTATCATATAAGTTTCCTGAGAAAAAGCCCGTAATATAGCTCCCCACTGCTATGGGCAAGAAGTAAGTTCCTTGGTAGAGGGCTTCTTTCCCTTTAGGGGTAATCTTTGCTATAAAAGCAGAAATCGTAGGACCTACTGCTATTTCCCCTACGGCAAAGATAGCTGTTCCCAATACTGTAAAGGCAACTTCCTTGAACATAAAAGTAAGGGTAACCCCTATGGTCATCACTATAGTTCCACGAATCATGGCAGAGACCTGATCCATTTTCATCACGAAATAGGAAATAGACATCTGAGTTAGGATAATCATTATACAGTCTATGTTCCCAAACCATTCCGCTTTTATCTGTCCGTTTTCGGTAAAAGTAGTTCCCAAAAAGGATATATTACGATTGATCCAATCACTTTGCTTAGAGGAATCCACCCAATCCTCTATGAAATTGGGCAAGGTATAGAACAATTGATTAAAAACTGTCCAAAACCCTACCATAAGAAGCAACAATATGGTTAGTTTCTTATCTTTGAGGGCACCTAGTATGTTCTGTACAGAACCCTTTATCTCAGTTAGCAAGGGGATATTATATTTCCTTTCTGCTTTAGGCTCCTTATAAAAGAAAAGAATCACGATGAGATTAAAGACAATTACCACCATAGCCTGTACAAAGATCACTTTCCAACCCATCGTAGTACGCAAGTAGGAAGACATGGCAGGTCCCAATAGCCCCCCTATATTACCCATCATATAGAAAAACCCAAAACCTAAGGTACTATTCTCCTCATCAGTATGGCGCGCTATAATCCCTTGTACCACAGGACGAAAAAAGCTACACCCCACAGAAGCCAAGAGAAAAGCAAAATAAGTATCCCAATAACTGCCCGCAACACTCATCAGATAATAACCTACTCCCATGATGATACAAGAAATAAGCAAAGAGAGTTTGTAACCAATCCTATCGGCAATTACTCCAAAAAACAGTGGTAAAAGATATAGAACAGCGGTAATATGCGCCATGATATTTCCCTTTTGGGTATGGGTAAGCCCCAACCCTCCTTCATCAGTACCGGCGACCAAGTAGAGGGCAAGCAGTGAAAATATACTAAAATAAGCCCAACGTTCTGTTAGTTGTAGAAGATTTCCTACCCAAAAGGTAGTATTAAAAGACTTGAGTGTTTGCGAATAAGATTTCTTTGTTTCGGACATTAATTTTAATTGTCAATTGTTAATTGTTAGTGGTTAGTGGTTAGTGGTTAGTGATTAGCACTAGTAACTGAGAACTGACTGCTGCCTACTGATTACTGATTACTGACCACTGAATACTGTCTACTGATTACTGAATACTGACCGCTGATTACTGAATACTGTCTACTAATTACTGAATACTAATTACTGAATACTGACCACTGACTACTGTTCTTTTTTCACGACGATTCTGTTATAGACAAAGACTGAGATAGCTGTAAAAGCTCCCATAGCCAGTACTATATACCACAGCTTATTGGGCTGGTAGGTATTCCATAGAAACTCTGTAATTTGGCTGTGGGACATCTGTAATTTTTCTTGTGCTTGCTCAAAGAACTGTTTCTTACTCAAGCTTTCAGGCAGGGTGATCTGGCGCTGAGCAAGCTCTCTTTGTAAGAGGGAATACTTATCTGACCATTTTTGATACAAATCACCTGTAACAAAGCCCGTTAGATAATTGGCTGCTGCCACTGGCAAAAATAAAGTACCTTGGTAAAGCGCCTCTTTTCCCTTGGGGGTTATTTGAGCCACATAAGCATAGAGGGTAGGCCCTGCTATCATCTCTCCCACAGCAAAAATTACGGTACCTATAATAGTGAACCATACATTGTTAAACACAAAGGTAAGCACTACCCCAAGAGTAGCAATAATCGTACCACGAATCAGCGCACTGACTTGCTTCATCTGCATTACCATATAGGAAATAGAAACTTGCAAAAAGATAATCATTACTGAATCCAAATTTCCATACCATTCGGCCTTGATTTGTCCATTCTCGGTCAGAGTTGTCCCTAGAAAAGGAATATGCCTATTGATCCAATCACTTTGCAAAGAGGAATCGACCCAATCCTCTATAAAGTTCGGCAAGGTATAGAAAAGCTGGTTATAGACCAACCAATAACCCACCATCAGAATCAGAAGTACCGACAGTTTCGTATCCTTGAGTGCCTCTATAATATGCTGGAAAGACCCCTTTATTTCGTCAAGAATAGGAACATTGTATTCTCTACTAATTTTTTTCTCCTTATAGAAAAAGAGCACTACTAAGAGATTGACTAAGATCATCGCAGCCCCTTGTAGGAAGATAATACGCCACCCCATAGTGGTACGTAGGTATGAGGAAAAAGCAGGTCCGAAGAATCCTCCTATATTGGCCATAAGGTAGAACAACCCGAATCCCATAGTACTGGTCTTCTCATCGGTAGTACGGGCGATAATCCCAGAGACCACAGGCTTAAAGAAACTACCACCTATGGCGGCAAACAAGAACGCCAAATACACCGCCCAATAGCTATTAACAGTACCCATAAGGTAATACCCTACCCCTATAATCACAAAGGCTATTATAAGGGAGAGCTTGTAGCCGATACGATCAGCAATTACCCCAAAGAAAAGCGGCAGAAAGAACTGTATCGCTGTTACATTGGCCAATATATTTCCCTTTTCTATATGGCTTAGTCCTAGCCCACCCTCATCGGTAGAAGCTACTAAGTAAAGACCCAAGAGGGAAAAAACTCCAAACCATGCACCACGTTCCATGATTTGTAGGAAATTTGCCACCCAAAAAGTAGGGTTGTAAGACTTAATAGTCTGTAAGAAAGATTGTTTGCTTTCGGACATCTTTTTTAATTGTTAATTGTTAATTGTTAGTGGTTAGTAGTTAGTGATTAGTGACTAGTGACTAATGACCACTGAATACTGAATACTGACAGCTGACCACTGAATACTGACTACTGACTACTGAGAACTGACCGCTGACTGCTGAGCATTGACCACCTGACGACTGATTTTTTTATAAAATAGTGGATAAGTAATCCAATAAAATAGCCAGACGATAGGCATAAGTATCCATATAGCCAAATATAGATAGGCATGAAAGCATTTCAAAAGAAATTTGCGGTGGGGACTTCCATAAATGAGTCTTGCCCATATACCAAACAGACGATTGGCTTTCTTCTCTGCCGAAAGTAAAAATGGTTTTATCCGTACTCCTCCTTGGGCGACGATTTCTTTTTGCAAATCAGGAGTATAGATACCTGTCTGCATCTGCTTTAATACCATTTCTCCATAGAGGGACGCACTAGCCATATCTTTTTCAGATACTCCTGCTTTGGGGAAAACACCCAAATACCTATCTTTTTTACCTGTGAAAAGCCAATGAACAATAGTCAGCACACTGATATGGTTATGGTGTCGGTCAGTTAGCGCCACATTGGCCACTATAGGTGCATTATGCTTTTTGAGCATCTCTGCTATTTTCTCTTGTGCCTTTATCCACATATTGCGTGTTCCCGAGAGAGTTACCACAGGCTTTCCACTAAGCAAGCATGAGGCCTGCTCACTCTTGAGAAACGAGGTCATTGGGATAGAGGGCGAGAGATACCACACTTGGTAGGCCAAGATGATAAGGCTATACTCCCGCTCCATGACCGATTCAGGGACTGGCTTTATTGGCTGAGGAAGCTGCAGGAAAGACTCCGGGAAAGCCCCGAAGAAGGCCTCGTTATTCCAAGGAAAAGGAAAGGGCTTTTCCATTTCTATCTCATAGTAATCCACTGGGATACCTGCCCCTACAAAAGGGGCTACAAAGTTATCCGCTATCTGTTTCAGCTGACCCGATTGGGTGTAATATATCACTAATATACGCTCCATCGGGCATTACTATTGAGCATTCTGTGCTTCTATCCACTTGCGCGCATTGACGAAGGCTTCAAGCCAAGGGGTTACGGCGCCTCTTAGTCCCTGATAATAGGCCCATTGCCATGGGAATACAGAACGTTCTATATGTGGCATGGTCACCAAGTGACGTCCTGATTTGTCACAAAGCATAGCCGCCTGGTAGTCAGAGCCGTTAGGATTAGCTGGGTAGCCTTCGTAGGTATATTTGCCTACGATATTATAGTCTTTTTCCTCCAAAGGAAGGTAGAACTTCCCTTCTCCGTGTGAGATCCATACCCCCAAGGTACTACCTGCCAGCGTAGAAAGCATCACCGAGTTATTCTCCGGAATGGTTACCGATACAAAGCCCGTTTCGTGCTTATGGCTGTCGTTATGCTTCATTTTGCCATGCTCACTGTGTTCAGGATTGATGAGTTCTAATTCCATAAACAGCTGACAACCATTACAAATCCCCACAGAAAGCGTATCGGGGCGCGCAAAGAAGTTGTCCAAAGCTTTTTTTGCTTTTTCGTTGTAAAGCAAGGCTCCTGCCCAGCCTTTGGCGCTGCCTAATACATCGGAGTTGGAGAATCCTCCCACAGTTCCTATGAATTGTACATCTTCCAAGGTCTCACGGCCAGAGGTAAGGTCGGTGGTGTGCACATCCTTCACCTCAAAGCCCGCCAAATAAAGCGCATTGGCCATTTCGCGTTCGGAGTTGCTACCCTTTTCACGAATAACGGCAGCCACAGGTCGCTTGCCCTGAGGTCGTACAGGTTTTTCCCCTGTAAAATGTGCAGGGAAAGTATATTGCAAAGGCTGTTCGGAGTAGTTTTGATAACGCTCAGTAGCCTTATCATTAGCTGTTTGTTGCTTGTCCAAGAGGTAAGAGGTAAGGAACCATACATCTCGGCATTCTACTATATTGAACCTATAGGTTTGTCCTTGGTGAGTAAGGATAAGATTTTCCCCTTCAATAGGCGTTCCTATCTTGGTGTAACGCACCCCTTGTGCATCAAGATAAGCTGCTATGGAGCTATCCCCTTGGAGTACTACTCCTACATTCTCGGCAAAGAGAACCTTGAGAAGATCGTCCTCACCCAAAGCGGTAAGGTCTATCTGTGCACCTAATTCATTATCCGCAAAGCACATTTCCAAGAGGGTAGTTATAAGACCTCCACTACCTACATCATGTCCTGCTTGTATCCTACCTTCGCTGATGAGTGTTTGTACGGCATTGAAAGCCTTTTTAAACTCAGCGGCATCCTTGACGGTAGGAGCTGTAGCTCCTATTTTTCCCAATACCTGAGCAAAAGCAGAACCACCCAACTGATAGGCATCGTTAGAGAAATTAATGTAGTAGATAGCCCCTCCGTCCCTCTTCAATACGGGTTCTACTACTTTCTGTATATCGGTACAGTGAGCCGCAGCGGATATAATCACTGTTCCAGGGGCAATCACATCGCCTCCGTCAGGATACTTTTGTTTCATAGAAAGGGAGTCCTTTCCGGTAGGAATATTGATTCCCAGCTCTATGGCAAAATCCGAAGCTGCTTGTACGGCTTCATAAAGTCGGGCATCTTCCCCTTGGTTGCGGCAAGGCCACATCCAATTGGCGGAAAGAGAAACACCTGCAAGTCCTTTTTCTAAAGGAGCAAATAGTATATTGGTCAATGCCTCTGCTATGGCATTACGGCTACCTGCCGTAGGACTGATAAGGGCTGTTAGGGGCGAATGTCCTATACTGGTAGCAATCCCCTCCTTACCCTGATAGTCAAGAGCCATTACCCCCACATTGTTCAAGGGGAGTTGTAGGGGACCTGCACATTGCTGTTTGGCTACCTTACCTCCTACACAGCGGTCTACCTTATTGGTTAGCCAGTCCTTACAAGCCACACTCTCCAACTGTAATACCTGACTGAGGTAGGTATGTAGCTGGCTAGGGTAATAGGTAAGATCCTCGTACTGAACAGATACCTTTTGATCGGTCATCACCGTTTTAGGAGAGCTGCCAAAGAGAGCACTCAGGTCTAAGTCCATAGGACGGGAACCTTTCTTTTGGGAGGTAATACTAAAATGATGGTCTGCAGTAACTTCCCCTACCTCATACATAGGCGCACGCTCACGCTCGGCTATGGTTCTCAACTCATCAAGAGCCGATTGAGGTAGTACCAATCCCATACGTTCTTGGGATTCGTTACCTATGATTTCCTTATCGGAGAGTGTCGGGTCACCCACTGGGAGTTTGTCAAGGTCTATACGCCCTCCTGTCTCCTCTATGAGTTCAGAAAGGCAATTGAGGTGTCCTCCTGCCCCATGGTCATGGATAGAGACAATAGGGTTTTCCTTGGATTCCACCAAAGCACGGATGGCATTGGCTACGCATTTTTGCATCTCAGGGTTGGAACGTTGTACTGCATTTAGTTCTATACCAGAACCGAAAGCCCCTGTATTGGCGGAAGATACAGCTGCTCCTCCCATACCAATATGGTAGTTCTCTCCGCCGAGGATCACAATTTTGTCCCCTTCGTGAGGAGTATGTTTGATCGCTTGGGAGGCTTTGGCATAACCCACGCCTCCTGCTTGCATGATTACTTTGTCAAAGCCCAACTTGCGTCCGCCTTCCTCATGTTCAAAAGTGAGAACAGAGCCTGCGATAAGCGGTTGTCCAAACTTATTACCAAAGTCACTTGCTCCATTGGAAGCCTTGATGAGTATATCCATAGGTGTTTGGTAGAGCCAAGCACGCTCAGCCATACCCTTTTCCCAAGGACGATCTTCCTCCAAACGTGGGTAAGCCGTCATATAGACCGCTGTACCAGCCAAAGGCAAAGAACCCTGTCCGCCCGCTAAGCGGTCTCGGATCTCCCCTCCTGAACCAGTAGCTGCTCCGTTGAACGGCTCCACTGTGGTTGGGAAGTTATGTGTTTCCGCCTTAAGAGAAAGTACTGCTTCGAAGGGTTGCACCTCATAAAAATCAGGCTTATCCGCACTCTTAGGGGCAAACTGTTCTACGGTAGTTCCCTTGATAAAAGCCACGTTGTCCTTATAGGCAGAAACGATCCCATTGGGGTTCGCCTCGGAGGTCTTTTTAATGAGCTTAAAGAGGGTAGAAGGCTGCTCTACCCCGTCAATAACAAAAGTCCCATTGAATATCTTATGGCGGCAGTGTTCGGAGTTGATTTGAGAGAAGCCAAACACCTCTGAGTCCGTAAGATTACGCCCCAACTGTGAAGAGAGTTTTTCCAAATAAGCCACTTCTTCAGGACTAAGAGAGAGACCTTCCTGCTGGTTATAGGCGGCAATATCCGTTATCTCTATAGTAGAAAGAGGTTCTATGGCTATGGTAAATATATCTTGTCCCAAGCCCTCATATTTTTCAAAGAGCATGGGGTCAAATTCGGTAAAGTCGGCCGCTACCTCGTGAAACTCCTCTATACGGCTGATACCCTGAATATCCATATTCTGGGTAATCTCTACCGCATTGGTACTCCAAGGGGTAATCATGGCCGCACGAGGACCTATGAAGGTACCCTCAAGAGTTTGCTGTTCCAGCTGCTCGGCATTGCCAAAGAGCCATTGGAGTTTGTCAAGGTTTGCCTTACTCAGAGGCGCCTCTGTAGCGACGGCATAAATAGTGTTTTGTGTGTTTTTAAAGAAAAGAAGCATCCTTATTAATTATTAATTGTCAATGGTTAATTTATGGTTAGTGATTAAAGGTACTATTCATTTAGTAAATCACAAAACATTAATCGTGTCTGTAATTTACGAGGTGTGAGTAATCTTTGAGCTCTTTCTTTTTCATCTTTAGGTGGTTTAGTATAAAAATCTTCATCTATTTCACGAGGAAATAATGTTTTAAATCCATTTCTCTCATAAAAGTGCAACACATTAGTTTCATTCTTTGCATCTACTATCGCAAAGCGACACCCTGTTTTATTTTCTTCATCTAAAAACCACATTTTTATAAAATCCAATATCTCTGAGCCTATTCCTTTGTTAGAAAATTCTACTGCGACAGCCAACCGTCCTATGAGGACACCTGGATAACGAGTGAGCATTTTCTCCCGATGAGTAATTCCCCACATCGCATTCTTCCTACTACTGGGTAAATCATAGATACGAATACTATCATTAGAAACTGTAAAACATGCTACTACTTGTTTTAAGTCCTTCCTCATTCTAAAACAGTAAGTTTTCCCCATTCTATACTGAGTATAGATAATTGCATCCTTTTGAAAAAAATCATCCATATCATTATCTCCACAGACAAAAGGATTTGTCTCTAACAAAGTATCTTCTGTTAGAATATCAAGTGTACAATTTCTCTCGATAAAGCTCATTTCTTACTAAAAATTCGAGCATTTTTTAAAATATTCTTCATCGCCTTATAGCGAGGGTCTACCTTGAGAGACTTCTTGGGACGTGATTCAAAATTACGCTCACTCTCTTCTGCCATTTCTCTAAAACGCTTTGCTTCTGCTCCATAAAGCGTTGGAATTGCTTTGATTGCTGTTGCCATATTTCTTTAGTGATTAGCGAATAATGAATAGCGATCATCTCAATAGTACTTTTCATCCACATACCCAACTCGAAGTATTCGTTGACTTCACTTCTCATTATTCACTTAATTTGGTTATTCTCTTAGTTTTTGTACGCTACTTTTCCGTCTATGGAAAGTTCTTTGGTTTGAGCGTTGTAGGTGTACTTACCATTTTTGAAAGTGCCATCAGCTTCCTGTTTTAGGATGGGATTCTGCTCTTCACCTGTGATAAATAGCTCTACTTGACTATTGTCCCCCTCTTTGGAAACAATAAAAGCACTGATTACGGCCTCTTCCTCCTTTATATCCTCTGGATTGAGGCGGGTACCTACCTCAAAGACTTGGATGCACTCTCCACGAAGGGCACTCCAAGTGTAGCCTGCACTACCTATACAACCATGTTCGTCTCTGTCACCTCCTACCATGGGCATTTCTTCAGTAGTTGAGGGCTGTCCATCGGTGTTATCTGCCTCTTGAGGAGTAGTATTATTACATGCAGCAAAGGCTAAAGCTATTATTGATAACACTAATGTATTTTTCATATTAATATTTTTTCAAATTAAGGTACAAAGGTAATAAATAAATATCAAATAGCCGTCTTCACAAAAAATAATTTTTATTTTCCTACTCGGCGAAAAATATGTACATTTGTAAAATTTTTCACCTCATGAATTTTCTCTATACTCTCGCCACCCGCTTGGTGGCCTGTGTGCTGCCTCTGCTGGGCTTATTCAATCGAAAAATAAAACTCTTTTGGAAGGGACGAAAAGAGAGTTTTCGTATCCTACAAACACATATAAGTGCTGACGATCAAGTAATTTGGCTACATGCTGCTTCCTTGGGTGAATATGAGCAAGGACTCCCTATACTTAAGCGCCTTAGGGAACTATATCCGGAGAAAAAACTCGTGGTTACTTTCTTCTCCCCCTCTGGTTATGAGGCTAAAAAGCATAGCAAAGATGCCGATGTGATCCTCTACCTCCCCCTTGACCTACCCAAGCGGGTGAATCGCTTCCTCAACCTCCTACATCCTGAAATGGCGATCTTTGTCAAATATGAATTTTGGCAAAACTATCTATTTGCCTTAAAGCGCAGAGGTATACCTACTTATTTGGTCTCAGGAGTATTCAGAAAAGATCAGTTGTTTTTCAAGAAAAGAAGTTGGGGCATGCGTGCAGTGCTTCCCTGCTTTACACATTTCTTTGTCCAAAATGAAAATGCCAAACTTCTTTTACAATCCATAGGTTTTACCAATGTTACTGTAAGTGGTGATACACGTTTTGATCGTGTCATGGAAATCCTTTCTCGAGACAATAAGCTGCCTATGATAGAACGCTTTCTCTCTGGCGCCCCTTGCATGGTTTTTGGTAGTTCATGGAAAGCCGATGAAGAAGTATATGTACCTTTCCTAAATGTCTATAAAGGTAATATGAAGTTTATCATCGCTCCCCATGAAGTTCATGACAAGGAGAAAATACATAACCTAAGAGATAGCCTACGCAAGCATGTGGCTATACTTTCCGAGGTAGGAGAGAAAGATCTTTCCTCTTACGACATCCTTATTGTGGATAAAATCGGTCTACTTACGAAGATTTATAGTTATGCAGCGATTGCATACGTAGGTGGAGGTATGGGAAACAAAGGTTTGCATAACATTTTAGAGCCTGCTGTCTTCAGTATTCCTGTTATTATCGGCAAAAATTATGATAAGTTCAACGAAGCCAAAGATCTTATCAGTCGTGAAGGTGTTTTTTCTGTCAAAAACACTGAAGAATTTACCCAAATTGCTACTTTTCTCTTCACAAATGTTATTCAACGTAAGAAAGCAGGCATACTTAACTACAATTACATCAATTCCAATACAGGAGCAAC
>ERZ773008.1144-NODE-1144-length-19003-cov-3.335233_pt1 | contig 19003 bp, 19 predicted proteins | sample MGYA00580664_ERZ773008 | MGnify/ENA primary metagenome ERZ773008 (study PRJEB29015, sample SAMEA2738016) | human oral metagenome | biome: human oral; feature: human-associated habitat; material: dental | place: China | collected 2048 ... | reverse complement strand
CCCACTAAAATAGATACAATCACCGAAAAAAAGATGACTGTTATTTTTAACCGAAAATCTCTTTGTTTTCTCTGTTCTATCTGTTTCATAACTAAAGCAATCTCCGTTTCAAACACAAATTAATCATTAATTTACTTTGATGTAAGTAATTTTATCTTCTTTGGGATAATCCATTCCCAACTGTTCTCTGGCACGCTTCTCAATCACATCGCTTCGATTATTGCTTTCCATCTGCACTTCCAATATTTCTTTTTCATTTTGCAAGTTTAATAATTCTTTGTTTAATTCATTAATATCATACTTCAACTTAACAATTTGGGTATTTCGATAAATTAAAATAATAAATACAAATGAAACTAACAGAGCAACAAAAAAAATAAGGGATGTTACCTTTCTGCTCTTTGAAATTACTTTCCTGTTTTTGTTCCTTCTTTCCTGAATAATTCCTCTTCTCTTCAAATCAGTCTTTCCTGAATGAAGCATTTCTGTTGATTTTATATTTTCTTTTGAACTTTTTTTATTTTTTAGAGTTACAGCATTATCTAAGTTGGAACTATTATCTACCAGACTGCCTTTGTTAACATGCTTTTTTTTTCGAAAAATTTTCTTCAGACCTTTTTTTTGTTTCTTCTTCCCTGAAATATTATCTGAATTCAACGAAACTCCGCTTTTTTCATTCTGCATTTTTTCTTTCATTTTATGATAAGCTTCACTTTGTGAGTTTCGATATGGATTCTTTTCATTCTGTTTTTTCAAAACAATATTTTTTTTACTTTCTTTTCTCAAAATAAACTCACTTCCTCTTATCTATTTATATCCAATTATAACTTAATCGCTCCTCTTACCTTTGCGCTGCGTGAGCGAGGATTTTCTCGCAATTCTTCTTCGCTTGGCACAAGCGGTTTTCTATGCACTAACCTTAACCTTGCTTGATGGTTACATACACAAACCGGAATTTCCGGCGGGCAAATACACCCTGTCGATTCATCTCTAAAAAAGTTCTTTACTATCCTATCTTCCAAAGAATGAAATGTAATTACAGAAATAACTCCACCCGGTAAAAGCAACTCAACTGCACTTTCCAAAACATCATAAATTACATCTAATTCATGATTTGTTTCAATTCGTATAGCTTGAAAGGTGCGCTTAGCGGGATGTTGATCTTCTTCTCTGGCTTTTTTTGGAATCGCTGCTTTTATAATTTGAACTAACTCTCCGGTTGTATCAATTGGCTTTTTCATTCTTTCTTCCACAATAAACTGAGCAATTCTACTTGCCCATTTTTCTTCTCCGTAATCTCTAATGATTCTTTTTAAATCCTCTTCAGAATATGTGTTTACAATATATTTTGCACTGATTTGTGAACTTTGATTCATTCTCATATCCAATGGTGCATCATAACGATAAGAGAAACCTCTTTCCGGAGAATCCAGCTGATAAGAGGACACTCCTAAGTCTAATAATAACCCATTTATACGAAAGATATCAATATCTTCTAATGATTTTTTTATATTACGAAAGTTATCGTGAATGAGTATCACTTTATCCTCATAAGATTTTAATTTTATCTTTGCATTCTTAATTGCTTCTATATCTTGATCAAAAGCAATCAATTTCCCAGAATCTAATCTTTTTACAATTTCAAGAGAGTGTCCTGCACCACCTAAAGTTCCATCTACATATATTCCACTTGGAACAATATTTAACATATCAATACATTCATTTAACATGACCGGTTTGTGTAAAAAATCCATCCTTCCACCTCATAAATTCAATTTCACGAAAACATCTATAAGTCCCGCTATAGTTAACATCTTTTTACATAGGCTCCGTCTAACTCATTGTTCTTTCTCATTATCCAAATTCCAAACCCCACAATAATGAGAACCACACTGACAGTCTGAGCGATTTTAAATGAACCTATCATAAGAGAATCAGTTCGTAATTCCTCAATAAAAAATCGTCCTATGGAATACACTATTAAATATATTGATATCATCTGTCCGTCAAATTTCTTATTTTTTCTAATATAAATCAAAAATACAAATAACACAAAATCCAAAATAGACTCATATAAAAAAGTAGGATGTACTCTCACTCCATCTATCATAATTCCCCATGGTAAATCGGTAGGTCCCCCATGTGCCTCCTGATTCATAAAATTGCCCCATCTTCCTATGGCTTGTCCTAATGCAAGATAGGGTACATACAAATCAAGTGTTTTCCACAAATTCAGTCCATATTTTCTGACAATGAAGTATCCGCCGATAAAAGCACCTATCAAACCTCCATGAATTGCCAATCCTCCCTGTCTGATGTTTAACATAGAAAGAACATCTCCCTTATAAACAGAATATCGAAACAAAACATAATACAATCTTGCCCCTATAATAGACAGAGGAAATGCACAAAGAAAAATATCCATCAAGTCATTTTCTACAAATCCTTCTTTTTTACCTTGTTTAGAAACCAAAAATACACCTAACAACATTGCAAAAGTAATAAATATCGCATACCATCTTATTTCTAATCCAAAAATCTCAAATGCAACCGGATCCATAAATCATACAACTCCCCATCCAAAATATATCCTCATTGAAATATGTCAACACTTACTCCTTAGGATTAATAAAAGATACTACTTTCATATCTTCCACAAAATGTTGCTCTAATCTATCTTGGCAAAACTCAAGAGTAATTTCCTCCAATATTTCTCCGTACTCAAACCAATCCATCCCTTGAAAATAATAGGACACATAGTTATTTGCCAACCCTTCCATTGCATCAAAAGATTTGATATAACTTCCTATCCTGCTTTTCTTAACTCTATCAAAATCTTCTTGATTTAAACCGATTTTCTTTGATTCTCCAATACAATCCATAATTTTTTGAATAACAGTAGTTACTTTTCTGCTTTCTGCAGATATTAAAGTATATCCGTAATTTCTACTTGCATTATATTCACAATCTAAAGTAGAGAAAATCAAATTTTCATTGTATAACTCTTCATTCAATTCACTCCCTTTACGGAACAACAAGTCTAAAATGATTTCTGTCGAAATCATTTTTTTCATCAAATCTTTTCCTCTATGTTCCCCATCTATCTTTTCCTTAAATGCAATCATAAACATTGGAATAGATACAGGAAATTTTTGTACGATCGTTTTTTGACTGATTTTATTTGGCTCTTTCTTCTCAAGACGATGAACTTTCCCCTCAAATGCAAGATCATTTTTTACCGTTTTTTCCACCGTATTTACTATGTCATTCCAATCTAAATCTCCAATCACAAATAAAGCCATATTAGATGGAGAATAAAAAGTGTTATAACAAGTGTATAGCTCTTCCGGAGTAATTCTATAAATACTCTCTACTGTTCCTGCTATATCAATCCTATTATTGTGGTTAATATACATTGCTTTTAATGCATTAAAAAACAGCACCCACACCGGATTATCCTGATACATTTTGATTTCCTGTGCAATAATTCCTTTTTCTTTGTCTACATTTTCTTTTGTAAAAAATGGTGTTTGCACATAAGAAATCAAATGTTCCAATCCTTCATAAAAAAAATCAGTAGAAGAAAACAAATATGCTGTCATATCAAAATTTGTAAACGCATTCGCGTCTGCTCCTATTTCAGAAAACTTCTCAAACGCATCTGTCCCATTCGGTTGTTCAAACATTTTATGCTCTAAAAAATGGGCAATTCCTTCATTTACTGTAACTTGTTCCTTTGTATGAGGACTGACAAAACTTAAATCATTTGAGCCAAAGTTTGTTGCAAACACAGCATATTTTTTAGTAAATCCTTCTTTTTTCATAAAAAACAACTCCATGTTATTTGATAATTTTTTATGAAAAATTTCCTCTTTTAGACGACTCATCATACTATGTTGTTTCATTGCTTACCTCTCCCTTGCCTCTTAAGAAAAAAATAGTATCCAACTGAATATCATGTGCAACTTTCGCTATTTCTTCTACTGTTACACTTTGAATAGAGTCTATAATCTCTTCGATAGATTTTTCATTCCCATGCAAAGTTTGAAAATAATAAAAGTCACAAAGTCCCATAACACTATCTTTCACACTTTTAAAACCGTTTATTACTAATTTCTTCCCTTGTAATATCTCTTCTTCAGAGATATTTTTCATCTCCATCTCTTTCATTTGTTCTTGAATCAATCTCATTACCTGCGCCTTATTTTTTGAGTCGATTCCGGTTTGAATAAACATAATTCCCTTTAATTTTTCCAAAGATGTACCAATTGAATAACATAGACTATATTTTTCTCTAACCACTCGAAATAATTTAGAGAAAGAACCATTCCCCAAAATAACAGAATACATCAACAATGCATAGTAATCATCATCTCTTATACTTCGATTGGTTCGAAACCCCATTACTAATTTTCCTTGTTCAATATCCATTGTTTCTTCATATTCCTTAACAGTTTCCACAGTTTTTGCTACAACTTCATTTTTTAACACAAAACTTCGTTCTGTCGGAAAAGAAAAATATTGTTGAATTAACCCTACAGTTCTATCAAAATCCATGGTCCCTTCTACCACAATATCGACCAAAGAATAAGAGAGGAGATTCTGATATTGTTGATATAAAGTTTCAGGAGTAATTTCATCTAAATCTTCCAGATAGCCCTCCTCAACAATTCCGTAAGGCTCTTCTTCACACATTTTTTCAATGCACATTTCCTTTGCATAATGTCCTTTATCATTAATTTTTGCTAAAATGGATTCCTTAAGCACTTCTTTTTCTGTATCTACATATTTACGTAAGAAAACTCCATCCTCTAAAACCGGTGAAAAAATAATTTCAGAAAGAATAGAAATTACCGACTCCAAAATACTTTCTTCTAAAAACTCTTCTCGTACAAAACTCATCTTAAATCCAATCACCTGATTTTCTCCGGCCTTAGATACAGAGATTCCTAATTTTGTTCCATACAACTCCTGTAAGTGTTTTGAAAGTCTCATATCTGTAGGATAATTTTTTGTGCCTGATTTCAACACATAGGGAACCAAAGAGTTTTGTGTGACATCATCCCTAGATAACTCTTTCCTAAAATAAACCTCTATTATATTAGTCTTAAATTGGGTACAATCTATTTTTCTAAAAGTAACCCCATGACAAAGGTCTGTCTTTCTTATACTCAAGTGTAACCTCCTAAATTTTTACAATATATTTAAAAAATCACAAAAATAATCAGTCTCTATACTCTATCTCAATATTATCTAACTGCTTTTTAAAGTTTTTACGAAAAGCATCCAAATACTCTTTTCTTAGCTGTTGCTGTTCTATTTTTTCGTCCTCAGTCAAACCCTCCGTTTTAGATTTATGTGCAAGAACATTAATACGATTGATTAATTCAGGTTTCATATCAAAATACCTTTCCTTTCATTCTGTTACAAAAAATCTTATCCTGTTATCAAAGATAATTTATCTATATTGTCAACAATTTGTAATTGTTACATAAAAATCCACTATAAATTTTATCTCTTTATTGTATTACAAAATAAAATCTTTGTATACCAAAAACGATACTATCACTATAATATTTCAAAAAAAATTGCAGATATCAAATATAATGATACTTTAGTTCTCTAAAATGTTCATTTATGAAATTCATTTTTTTAAATAACATAGTCTAAACATAAATCTTAAACACACAAAAAATTTGCATGGTAAAGTCCAATCTTATCCACAAAGTTTATAATTTTTGAAGCATATATTTGTGATATACATGATGTAATACAATAATTTAATCATTATAAAAAACTATAATTTAATCTACTAAGTTATCAACAATATAATACCTTTACAAAAACTACTAAAACCCTTCACAACCAGGAATTTGAAAATGCATCTCGATCTCTTTTTTATCAAGTTTAGAGAAAAAATGTGTAATGCCTTAGTGAGAACAATAATATAGACTATGAATTGCAATTTAAAATAATAATGATTTCATGCAATTCTATCAGATAATAAGATGAACTGTTTGTTTCTAAATATATTTTAAAATTCATTCTTTTATGTTACAATGAAGACCTCTTTGAATTAATTTATTTCAAATCTAATTGAAGAAAACCAAAATAACACAAAATAGCAGAAACAAAAAGAACACGACAAAAGAAAGGATATATTATGTGATGAATACAAATACAAGTCTTCCAATTCCTACAAAAGAAATGGAACGAGCCTTAATTAAAAAATTCAGAAAATATCTGTGGTCACCCTTTATTCGGGCAATCATTGATTTTGAAATGATTCAACAAAACGATAGAATTGCTATCGCTATTTCAGGTGGAAAAGACAGCCTTGTGATGGCTAAACTAATGCAAGAATTGTATCGCCACTCCGATATTCCGTTTGAACCTGTGTTTATTTCCATGAATCCGGGGTTCAGTAAAGAAAACGAATCCTCTCTTATTGCAAATTGTAAAGCAATGGATATTCCTGTACATTTTTTTCAATCAGATATTTTCGAAGTAACTACATCAATTGCAAAAGAAAATCCTTGTTATATGTGTGCAAGAATGAGAAGAGGTGCATTATATGGAAAAGCCGAAGAATTAGGCTGCAACAAATTAGCTTTGGGACACCATTTCAACGATGTAAATGAAACTACTATAATGAATCTTTTATACACCGGTTGTTTTAAAACAATGTTACCTAAACTAAAATCTACCAATTTTAATAATATGGAAATTATTCGTCCTCTATACTATGTCTATGAAGAACATATTCATAAGTATATGAATTATATTCAAATTTTTCCTATGGATTGTGGATGCACTGTAACAAAAAATGAGGTTTCAAGTAAACGAAAAGAAATCAAAAATTTAATTGCAACATTAAAAATACAAAATCCCAATGTTGAAAAATGCATTTTTAAATCTATCCAAAACATCAACATAGATTGTTGTATTTCTTGGCAATACAAAGATAAAAATTACTTCTATTTAGAAGATAATTACTAAAAGGTAAAAAATTCTACTCTTATCATCCGGTTCATATATTACATCAACCTGTATTTTATAAACATTAGGTGGATTATGTATGGATTATACATGTTTTATTATAGATTTTTTCCTTGCATATTATTTTAATCCATTATCACATTTAATATCTGATTGATATCAACATCTTAAAAACTATCTATAAATACTTTTTATCTGCACACCATTTTTTAATCTTGATACAAAAAAGATATCTTAATTGACAACTATATTCTGTCAATCAAGATATCTTTTCAATTTACTCTATTACTATTCATTCATGAAGCCATAGTGCAAATATAGCATTATTGTTTGTTATCAGATATACAAGTAAACACTATTTTTTTACAATTAGTTGTAATTCTACAGGTATGCTTGCTTCTGTCTTCTCTCCGGCTAAAATTTTTCCGGCTGTTTCTACTCCCAAAGAACCGATCAATTTTGGTTGTTGAGCAACAGTTGCCAACATTTCTCCGGCTTCAACAGCAGTTTTCGCATCATCGGTAGCGTCAAATCCTACAACTTTAATATCACGGTTTGATGCTTTAATTGCTTCCAAAGCACCAAGTGCCATTTCATCATTATGTGCAAATACAGCATCAATTTCAGGTTGAGCTTGAAGAATATTTTCCATTACAGAAAGTCCTTCTGTTCTATCGAAGTTAGCTGTTTGTTTTGCTACTACAGTAATCTCTTTTCCGGCAATTGCTTCATTAAACCCTTGACCTCGATCTGTAGCTGCAGATGTTCCGGGGATTCCCTCTAACTCTACAACATTTCCTTTTCCGCCAAGTTGTTCAATAATATACTCTCCTGCCATCTTTCCACCTGCTACGTTATCAGATGCAATATGTGTAACAACATCTCCGGAATTTGCTCCTCTGTCAAGAGTAACAACGGGAACTCCTGCTTCGTTTGCTGCTGCGACTGCAGAAGCCACTGCATCAGAATCTGTCGGGTTAATCAAAAGTATTTTTACTTCTTTTGTAATTAAGTCTTCTACATTTGACAACTCTTTTGCAGGGTCATTTTGAGAATCCAATACAATTAATTCCAATCCAAGTTCAGCTGCTTTTTCTTCCGCACCTGTTTTTAAGTCAACAAAAAACGGATTATCCAGTGTAGATACTACTAAACCTACTTTTCCCCCAGTTTCTGCCTGAACATCAGACTTTGTTTCTTCTTTTTCCCCACAACCTACAAATACCATTGTTACCATTAACATGGCCGTTAATAGTAATGCTAAACGCTTTCTCATAAAAATATCCTCCTTATTTTTCTTTTCTATCTAATAACACTGCTATCAGTATCACTATAGCCTTACAAATCATCTGATAATAAGATGATACATCCATTAGGTTCAGTGCATTGTTCAATACACCAATAATCAAAGCGCCCAATATTGTACCAAGTACGGAACCTTGCCCCCCGGCAAGAGAAGTTCCGCCAAGGACAACAGCTGCTATCGCATCCAACTCGTAACCGTTACCTGCAGTTGGTTGTGCAGAAACAAGCCGAGATGCCAAAATCAAACCTGCCAATGCAGCAAGAACACCATTGAACACATATGCCATCGCTTTGATTTTTTTTACATTCAAACCGGATAATTTAGCAGCTTCTTCGTTTCCTCCAATTGCATAAATGTATCTTCCAATTGCCATATTTCTTAAAATATGCCAACATAATAAAAATACTACAATCATAATGATAATCGGGATAGGAATTCCTAATACTTTTCCGGATCCGATTTTTTGAAAAATACGTAAACTGCTTAAATTTATCGCATCTTTAGAAAAAGAAATTGCCAATGGTTTTCCGCCGGTAAACACAAGCGTTGCTCCACGGAGCAACGTCATTGTTGCTAAAGTAGCAATAAATGGTTGAATATTTCCTCTTGTAATTACAATAGAGTTAAATAAACCGGCAAGTGCTCCGATAACAAGACAGACAAGAACGCTGACTGCAATTCCGTTTCCCGTTTGTAACATCCATACTCCCACAGCACTGCTAAAAGCCAGTATAGAGCCTACTGACAAATCAATCCCACCGGTTAAAATAACAAAAGTCATCCCTGCAGCTATAATTGCGTTAATAGAAGTTTGTCTTAAGACATTTAACAAGTTTGCAGATGTCATAAAATTAGGACGAATTATGGTAATCACTACAGAAAATAAAATTAAACCTAACACCGGTTTCATTTTTTTAATCGATATTTTTTTTAACATAAGATCTACTCCTTATTATGAAAGTATATACTGCATGATTTTTTTCTGTGAAAATTCAGTTCTTGCTAATTCTCCCTTTTTCAGTCCTTCATGCATAACAATAATTCTATCGCTAATCCCCAGCAACTCCGGCATCTCTGAAGAAATCACAATAATTCCCTTTTGTTCTTTCTTCATTTGATTAATCAATTCATAGATTTCGTACTTCGCTCCTACATCTATCCCTCTGGTAGGTTCATCTAAAATTAATACATCAGGTTCTGTCATAAGACACTTTGCAATAGATACTTTTTGTTGATTCCCACCGGATAGATTCTTTATCTTTTGTTCCAAACTCGGTGTTTTTATGTTCATCTTTTTCTTAAAATGCTCTGAGTACTCTACTTCCTTTTTCTTATTGACACCAAAAACTGTCCTAAATGTTTTCATAGACGAAAGACTCATATTCTCCTTCACACTCATTGACAATACTAAACCGTCTTTTTTTCTATCTTCCGACACATATGCAATACCATATTCCAATCCTGAAAAAACTTTGTTACAATCGATTGATTTTCCTTGTATTCGAATATTTCCTCTTTTAGCAGAATAAGTTCCGTAAATTGTTTTTGCCAGTTCTGTTCTTCCTGAACCTACTAATCCGGCAATTCCTAATACTTCACCTTTTTTTAATTGAAACGATAAATTTTCAAAAAATTCATTGCTCAACTCTTCTACTTCCAAAATAATTTCTTCCGATTCTACCTTGATATATGGAAATTGTTCTGTTAAGCTTCTTCCTACCATCATCTGAATCACTTCGTCCTCTGTTAAATTAGATATTTCTCGTTCTCCAATCAATTGTCCGTCTCTTAGTATAGTTGTTTTTTCACATATTTCAAAAATTTCACCTATTCTATGGGAAATATAGATAATCGCTTTATTTTGTTTCTTCAAAGAACGGATTACTTTGAATAAAGTTTCTACCTCTTTATCTGTTAATGCATCTGTCGGCTCATCCATCACAATAATTTCAGCATTTTCCGAAATAGCTTTTGCAATTTCAACCATCTGTTGTCCGGCAATTGATAAATCAGAAACAATACTTTCGGGAGAAATATTCACTCCTAATTCCTGTAAATATTTTCCCGCTTCTCGAATCATCTTTTCCTTATCTACAATATTAAATTTTTTAACAGGTTCTCTACCGATAAAAATATTTTCTGCTACAGTCAAATTCGGAATTAAGTTTAATTCTTGATGAATTACAGCAATCTTATATCGTTGTGAATCTTTTACTGTCCTAATATCTACTTCTTTTTCATCAATGAAAATACTTCCTGTATCTCTTGTATAAATTCCTGCCAAAATTTTAATCAGAGTTGACTTTCCGGCTCCATTCTCTCCCATCAAAGCCATTGCTTCTCCGGCATAAGCATTCAAAGAAACATTGTCCAACGCTTTTACGCCGGGAAATTCTTTTGAAATGTTCTTTAGACTTAATATACTCATACTCATCTCTCTTCCTTAAAATTGAACACCTGACTGTAATATAATATTTGCATAAGGACTCGCTTCTCCGGTTCTGACAATACATACTACATGTTCAGACATTTTCTTCAATTCTTCATGTGAAACAACTTCACTTGGTATTGAACCCATTGTCTTTTTAATATATTGCTCCATAGCAGCGTTTTGAAAATGTAATTCTTCTGCTACAATATATTTTTCTACACATAGTTCGGACAATACCGTCTCTAAAATATCTGCAAAAGACGGCACGCCTCTTTTGACAGCCAAATCAATTCTTTTTACACCGCTTGGAATCGGTAATCCGCAATCACCAATCAATATGGTTTGAGTATGCCCCATTTTAGAGATTTCATAAGATAAGTCACTATTTAATAATTCCGATTTTTTCACGATCAATCCCTCTTTTCAAAATTATTATGTTTCATTCTCAACAACATCTTAAACACTATAACATTTCCTCAATCTCATATAAATATGGAATGGATGTCTGTGCACCTTTTCGAGTAACAGAGACAGAAGAGGCAATAGTAGCAAAAGAAATAGCTTGTTCCACATTTAAACCTCTTTCATATTCTGCACAAAAAGCTCCAACAAATGTATCTCCTGCAGCAGTCGTATCTACTGCCGCCACCTTCCTTGCCGGATATTTTCTGTTTTCTTTCTGTGTTGCATGTAAACATCCTTCGTCTCCAAGAGTAATAATAATATTTTTTACTCCTTTGTCTAAATAGTACTGAATATAAGGTTCATACCCCTCTAAGTCAGATGATATCCCCGAAGAAATTTTTTTAATTTCATGTTCATTCGGTATTAAAAAATCAATCTTACTCAAAACATGATCCGATACTTCCATTGCAGGTGCAGGATTCAATACAATTGTTTTTCTTTTTCCTGCATAACAATCAATAATATACTCTACTGTAGTTAGCGGAATTTCATGTTGTAATATAATAATGTTTGATTTCTCCAACACATCTTTCATACTAACAATATACTCTTTTGACACAGTATTATTCGCTCCCATTGCAACGATGATACTATTTCCACCTTGTTCATCAACACTGATAATCGCAACCCCTGTCGGTTCAGAACAACGTTGTATCCATTTGGTGTTTACGTTGCTTTCATTCAAAGATGTTAACACTTCGTCTGCAAAACCATCATTACCTACTTTACCAAGCATATAAGTCTCTGCACCTAATCTTCCGCAAGCAACCGCTTGATTCGCTCCTTTGCCTCCCGGAATCGTATGGAACTGTTTGCCTATTACAGTTTCACCCACACTTGGAATTCTCTGACAGTCTATAACCAAATCCATATTCAAACTTCCCACTACACAAATCATCGTATCCCTCTTTTCATCACAATAAAATAAATCTTCCTATTTACATCATCGTTATGTTGTCTCTCTTTCAATCAATTCTGTATCTAATAACAAAGTATTCTCTTCTATCTTTCCGTTTTCAATATACTCTATCAACATTTCAGAAGCTAATTTCCCAATATCATAGATAGGTTGTCTAATCGTGGTCAATGCCGGAGAAAGATACCGCGATACATAAATATCATCAAATCCAATCAATTTAATTTTATCAGGTACAGAAAACTCATATTCTTCTAAAGCCTTCATCACACCTAAAGCAATCAAATCACTTCCTGCAAAAATCCCGTCAATCTCCAATCTATTTTCCAACATTTTCTTGGTTGCTTCATATCCAAACTCACTGGTAAACTTTCCAAATAAGCATACTCCGTCTGAAGAAGGAATGTTATTTTCTTTCAAAGCTTTCTGATATCCGACATAACGCTCTTTTGTTGAACCGGAATGTTTCCCTCCGGATAAAAAAGCTATTTTTTTGCAACCCTTCTCAATTAAATGCTTAGTCGCAATATATCCCCCATATGTATTATCTATCCCTACTTTGCCTATAAAATATCGTTTCTCATCATTTCCGTCCACCAACACCACAGGCGAATGAAATGGTAACAGCTCAGATTCTCCAAAGCGAAAAGAAGATGAAACTAAAATAATTCCATCAACCATTTTTTTCTGCATAATTTGTAAACATGTCTTTTGTTTTTCGATATCATCATCTGTATCTAAAATGATTAAATGATATCCTCGACTGTTGGAAAAATCTTCTACAGCACGAATCAACTGAGAGAAGAAAGGATTCCCTATATCCGGAACAATAATTCCCAATGTATCGCTTCTCTTTGTAACCAAAGTTCTGGCAATTGGATTGGGAGTGTAATTTTGTTCCTTCATAATCTTTTTTACACGTCTCCGTGTAGCATCACTAATATTAGAATCTTTTCCGTTAATAATTTTAGAAACAGTTGCAATAGAAACATTAGATAACTTCGCAATATCTCGAATTGTTTTTCTCATTGTGTTTCACCTTTCAAGGTAACCGTTTTACTAAACCGTTTTCTTCAGATTATCATATTTAGAATAATTTTTAAAGATATATTGTTATTTTTCATGGGAATCCTTCATATACAAAGCAATCACTTCAGCAACCAAATACAAAGATCCTGCTACAACAACAGCCATGTTTTTATCCAACGCTATTTTTCTTGCAATATCAACACCTTGTTCCAAACTCTCTTCAAAATAACTGTGCTTATTTTGATCAAAATAAAATTTTTTTAACTCTTTTTGTGTCATTGCCCTCTGCATATCTAATGATACAAAAATGGTATTCTCTGATAAATCAGACAGTTCTTTTATCTGTTTTTTTACCACTTTATCTTTCATCATTCCTGTAACAAATATAACTCCGGAAATAATTTTTTTCTTTAAAAATAATTTTACTGTTTCTTTTAACTGAAATAGTCCCATCTCATTATGAGCACCATCTACTATTACAATTGGATTCTCATCAATAACTTGCATTCTACCGGGAATAAAAGATTTTTTTATTCCTGATGAGATTCTGTTTTTTGGATTTGAGATATATCCTTCTCTATATAAAAGTTCAATTACAGAAACAGATATCGCTATGTTCTCTGACTGATACAATCCTATCATAGAGCTTTCTAAATGATAATATTTTGTACAAAACGGCGTTTTTACATCTACACACATTCCGTGTAACCCAATTCCTACAATAGAAGCCTCCTCCACAAAATATACCTTTGCATCAGATTCTACTGCCTTTTTTAAAATTGTTTTTATCACAATATCATCTTTCTGTTTCCCTACAACAAGCGGTACATTTTCTTTGATAATCCCACTTTTTTCGGTAGCTATTTTTTCCAATGTATCTCCTAAAAATTGTTGATGATCCAAACTTATAGACGTGATAATACTTAAGATGGGATTACAAACATTCGTAGCATCTAACCTTCCACCCAAACCCACTTCCAAAATAACGAAATCAGGATTTTCAAAAGAATAATGCAATAATGCAATAATGGTTAACACTTCAAATTCAGATAAACATTCTCCGCAATGATCCATCATTTCTTTTTCAACCGGAATCAATTTCTCTACATATCTACACACCTGATTATCATCAATAGGTATACTGTTCAATAAAATTCTTTCGTTTAATTTCAACAGATGCGGAGATGTATATACTCCGACATTATAACCCATTTCCATCAACACACCGGCTATATATGTGCTAACAGAGCCCTTTCCATTTGTTCCGGCAACATGTATGATTTGTAATTTTAAATGGGGATTAGAAAAATGATTCAAAATATACTCTACTCTGTGCAATCCTAATTTTCTACTGAACTTCGGTCTGTTCCATATATATTGCTCAGCCTCTTCAAAGCGCATAATATCCCTTCTTCCCTTATAAAAATAAAGATTCTACCCCTTATATAAGATAGTAGAATCTCTATAAAATCTGCATTTTATTTTTTTAATAATCTCTTCTTCCCGATCTTGTGATAAATAAATTCAGAATAGAAAACAATATCGACGCCAAAATTGCTGACCATAACCCGTCAATTGTAAATTTTGGTGTCAAAAATGCAGCTATGGACAAAACCACACCATTTACTACAAGAGAAAAAATACCTAAGGTTGCTATCGTTATCGGCAGTGATAATATTTGTAATACCGGCTTAATTAGAGTGTTCAATATTGCCAAAATAATTCCACCGAAAAGTGCCGATCCTATCCCATCAATCGAAACACTATCCATTAAAGTTGAGATTACATACAATATAATTGCATAGATAATCGCTCTTGAAAAAAAACCGTTTTCTCTCATAAAAATCACCCTCTCTAGAAATTTTTTCATCAATCAAACAAAAACATTACCATTGTAACATTCCTACTTCTCGTACCTCGACTAAAGAAATTGCCTCATTTAGCATATCTTCCACATCCAAAACCTCTTCCGCTTTTTCTACTTTTGATAACTTAGGTTTTGTAACAGGATGTTTTGGCAAAAATACCGTACAACAATCTTCCTCCGGAATAATTGATATATCGAAAGTACCGATTTTTTTCGCCACTTCAATAATATCCTCTTTATCGAAGGAAATCAATGGTCGGAATACAGGAATTGTTTTCACTACAGCATTTGTAGATTGCAAGCCTTCAACCGTTTGAGAGGCCACTTGTCCTATACTCTCCCCTGTAACCAATCCGCCACAATTTCTATCCAAAGCTATTTTTTCTGCAATCCTCATCATAAAGCGTCGAGATAGTATGGTCATCAATTCTTCCGGACATTTTTCTGCAATTTTTGTTTGAATCGGCAATAGGTTCACCATATGAATACGAATACCTTCTGTGTATAACGATAACTGTTTTGCCAATTGTTCGATTTTCTCTTTTGAACGCTCACTTGTAAAAGGAAAACTGTGAAAATGCACCGCTTCTATCTGAAGTCCTCTTTTTGCAATCAAATAACTTGCTACCGGAGAGTCAATTCCTCCTGAAAGCAAAACCATAGCTTTCCCTCCAACACCAACCGGCATTCCCCCAACTCCGTCAAATTTTTCTGCATACACAACATTTCCGCTTTTCCTAAGCTCTACATGAATATGCAATTCAGGATGAGACATATCTACTTCCAAAGGTTTTTTACCGGAAGAAAGCAAAAAACCGGCAATATCTCTCGCCATATCCGGTGATTTCATAGGTAATGTTTTATCCTGCCTTTTCACTGAAACCCGAAAAGTCTTACAGTTATTGTTTTCCACAAAATAATCGTATAATTCCAATGCTGTTTTTTTAGCCGGTTCGTATCCGGGTTCTGTTTTTATTACAGGACTATAAGAAACTACTCCAAATACGTTTTTTATTCTATTTAAAATCTCTGATTGAATATTTTCTTCAAAATCAATATATGTTCTTCCATCAGCTTTATATACATGATATCCCTCTATCCCATATAAAGCTCTTTTTAAATTCTTAATCAATTTTTTCTCAAATATCGGTCTGTTTGCACCTTTAATTGCCACTTCACCATTTCTAATAACAATTGAATTATACATGTCTACCCTTTCTGAAATTCATAACTGTTCGAATCATATTAACATTTTTCTCCAATGCTTTCACTACAATATCCATCTCTTCTATCGTATTATATTCACTCAAAGAGAATCTAATCGCTCCGTCCTTTTCCTGTTTTGTAAATTCTAAAGCGCCCAAAACATGAGACCCGGCTTTCTTGGAAGAGCAAGCAGAACCGGTAGAAACACAGATTCCTTCCGATTCTAAACTATGCAAGAGAACTTCACCTCTCACACCCAAAAACGATACATTCAATATATGACAAACACTATCTTGCGGAGACAGAATTTTAATATACGGTATTTTTTTTACCAAACTGTCTTTCAAATACTCTTTTACTGTTTGAATATATTTAATTTTGTCATCCATATGAGGATAAAATTCTTCTACAGCCGTTCCAAGTCCAAAAATTCCGGGAACATTCTCTGTTCCTGAACGAAAATTCATTTCTTGACCACCTCCAACAATATGTGGAGAAAGTTTCACACCATTTCTATGATACAAGATACCAATCCCCTTAGGACCATGTATCTTATGTCCGGAAGCACTTAAAAAATCAATTACATTCTCATTAACAAATAATTTTAATTTCAAATAAGCCTGCACCGCATCTATATGAACAATAATATTGGAATTTGTTTTCTTCGCCTGTGTCGCTATTTTAACTACATCTGTTTTACTTCCCAACTCATTATTGACTGCCATCAAACTAACGAGGCATGTGTTTTCTGTAATGAACTTCAACACCTCATCTGCAGTCACACAACCATTTTTCAAAGGCTTAATATATGTGACATCAAAGCCTAATTCTTCCATTTTCTTCATTGCTTGCAAAGTAGCAGGATGTTCTATCATCGAGGTTATAATATGCTTTTTTTTGCTTTTTTCTACGGAAAAAATAGCAGTATTGATGCTTTCCGTACCACCTGATGTAAACAAAATCTCTTTCGAACTACATTTTAGTGTATTTGCTATATATTCACGATATCTCTCTATTTTCTTTTGAACCAAAACCCCGTCACGATAAATGGAAGATGGGTTGTAATAATCTTCTTCCATTGCTCTTACCATACTTTCACATACCTTAGGATATGGTTTTGTAGTAGCACTATTATCTAAATAAATCTCCATTCTCTATTTCACCCTCATTCCATAACTGTTACTCTACTACCTATTGAAAACAATAGCTTTTAAGTTCCAATATACAATTTTAAGCACCCATACTCTCTCTGTAATTACTTCTATCGGTCAAAAAACAAACAACAAATCCTATAAAAGTTCCTGTTCCTAAAGAAACGTATGCCATAATCGGAAAATATACTGCGATGGACAGATTTTGGATTACAAGTCCTGCCACAATTAATTGCCCAATATTAAAAGATAGCGCTCCTACCACACTGACTCCCAAAATTCCTACTTGAAACCGCTCCAATTTTCTGGTCAAAGCCATAGCAACAAAGCTAAAAATCCCACCAAACAGACTATACAACAAAGCGGACAAGCTTCCACCAAAAAAAGAACCAAGCAAAATTCTTAACACAAGAACCAAAAATGCATCTTTTTTACTTGTTCGGTACAATAAATACAATGTTATAATATTGGCCAGTCCCAGCTTTGCTCCCGGAGCAATAAAATGTAATCCCGGCAAAATGTTCTCAATAAGATGAAGGACCAATGAATAGGATATCATCAGCCCTAAAAAAACAATCCTTTTTGTTCCTTGCACAACTACCTCTTTCTCATGTTCCCTATCTTTGTCTATTCTACAACTGCATCCAAATCAGAACTCTGTCCAGATGAAGATATAATTCTGATATACATTTTGTGAGGTAAAGCTACAATCATTTGTCCGTCTCTATTAATAAAACCCATTTTCATACAAATCTTATGAGGAGTATTCGATTCTATCACTTCAACACCGCCATCATGTATCCAATAAACTTCATGACCACCTTTTCCATCAAAAAAATCAAATTTTTTATCAAAATTACAATCAACTTTATAACTTGCCACTATCTTGCCATCATGAAATACTTCTATTATCTTCATTGATGTCTCTTTCTCAACGTTTGTAAAGTACATCCCGATACAAGCAAGTATAAAAATGATACAAATTATTATGATATCTCCTTTTTTTATCATGATAACACCGCTTTACTCAATCCTATATACCAACAATGATTCCTTCACCAAAACGTAAAATAAATTCATTCATAAATCAGTCATTATTTTTCATCCAAGATAGAATTTGCTATATTCAAAGCATGGTCAGAAACCCTTTCCATATTACTACACAAATCTAAGAACATAATTCCGGATTCCGGATAACAAACATTTTTATTGAGACGAGCAATATGTGATGTTCGGCAATTTTTTTCAATAATATCCACTTGAGTTTCCACTTGAGAAGTTTCTTCCACGAGCTTCAAATCTCCTGTTTCTCTTGCCTTCAAGGCAACATCTAAGGAACGGATGACATGTTCTCTGATTACTGCAATATCATTTAATGCCTCTTCCGAAAAATCCAACTCCCTCTCTATAACCAAACCCGCTAATTCTGCAATATTTTCCGCATGGTCCCCAACACGTTCGATATCATTTACAACATTAAACAAGCTATCTACTATTACTCTGTCGTGTTCTGATATGGTTTGATTGGATAATTTAATTAAATATGCAACTAACTCCCGCTCTTTTCTATTAATCAACTTTTCCAAATCAAATGCTTTTTTTATGGATGCTTCATTTTTATTGACAAAACCAT
>ERZ773008.1143-NODE-1143-length-19004-cov-12.063486_pt1 | contig 19004 bp, 23 predicted proteins | sample MGYA00580664_ERZ773008 | MGnify/ENA primary metagenome ERZ773008 (study PRJEB29015, sample SAMEA2738016) | human oral metagenome | biome: human oral; feature: human-associated habitat; material: dental | place: China | collected 2048 ... | reverse complement strand
CGCGGGAGCCGTAGCGGGCCGGGTCGAGCAGGACGACGCCGGAGACCAGCTCGGGGCGGCGCCCGCCCACGACCATGGCGGTGGCCGCTCCCATGGAGTGGCCGACGACGACGGGCGGGGGAGCGGCGACCAGGTCCAGCGCGCGCCGACCGCGGGCCTGGACGAGAAGGTCCTCCAGGACCGCGACGGCGTCGTCGACGAGGACCTCGCCGGCGCGCTCCAGCTCCTGCGGCGTCCAGCGCGGCGACAGGCCGTGGCCACGGGCGTCCACGGCGACCACCCGGTAGCCCAGGGCGGCCCAGTGGTCGATGGCGTCGGTCTGGGAGACCGCCGACGCCGTGATCCCGTGGAGAAGCATCAGGGTGGGGGCGTCATCGGCCCCGACGATCACGCGGGCGAGAGGGTGACTCATGCCCCCAATCCTGCCCCTCCGCCCGCTCCTACGTCCTGCGGTCGCGCCCGCTCACGGCCGTCGCAACCGGCGGGAGCCGCGGCGCCATCGGATCAGGAGTGGCCTCCGCGCCCGCACAGCTCGATGAGAAGGACGCCCGACACGACCAGGCCTATGCCGGCGACCACGGCGAACGGCATTCTCTCGGAGAACACCAACCAGCCGACGACCGCCGTGGCGGCCACCCCCAGACCCGCCCACACGGCGTATGACTCCGCCAGCGGCGCACCGTGACGCAACGCGGCGAAGAAGAGGGCGAACGACGCCCCGTACCCGCAGACGGCGATCACCCACCAGATCCACGCCGCCGCGGCGTCCGTCGCAGCGCGCAGTGAGCTCGTCGCCAGAACCTCGGCGCCGATGGCGGTCAGCAAGAGCCAGATGTGCATGCCGACAGGTTACTATACCGGACGTCCGGTACCACCATGTCGCCCGCCACTCGGCGGGCGCCCCACGACCGGCGCGCAGGCCCCCGGCCCCTCGGGATCCCCGGTCCCGCAGAGGTCCCGCCCGACCCCGCAGGGCCTTGGAGAGCAGCGCTCCCGCACCCCCGTCGAAGCGGAGGAGGCCCCCGCCCGGCTCGTCGGTGCCTGTAGGCTGGGATCGGGAAGCGCGTCGCAAGAGGAAGCAGGAGGGGGGCGATTCGGTGCCGGAGCCTCGGCAGACCCTCACTCGCGACAGGATCCTCGACGCCGCGCAGAGGATCCTGGTCCGCGATGGAGGGGATCGCCTGACGATCGCGTCCGTGGCCGAAGAGGCGCGCATCAGCAAGGGCGGCCTCTTCTATCACTTCGCGTCCAAGCAGGACCTCGTCGAGGGACTGATCGAGAGGTACACCCGGGAGTTCGATCGCCTCCTCGAGGCGGCGGACGACTCTCCCGGCTCGGCCGTCGAGGCCTACATCCGGTCGGCGAGCAGGTCCGACGGCCCGGCGTCCCGAGGAGTGATAGCGATGCTCGCCGCCGTCATCGTCGACTCGGAGGCGCTGGGGCTCCTGCGACGCAGGTACGACGGCTGGAACGAGCGCCTGCACTCCGACGGGATTCCGCCTCACGTCGTCTCCACCGTGCGCTACGCCGTGGACGGGCTCTGGCTGGCCGACACGCTGCAGCTCGCCGCCCCCAGCCGGAGCTCCCGCGCCAAGACCATCGAGCTCCTCACGGAGATGGTGAGGCCCTACCGGGAGGGTTGACCGCGATCGGGCGGCCCGGCGGGGCCGGACGGGCCGAGCGGCGTCGGAGCAGGCCGCATCCGTATCCGATCGACTACCGCTGGGGATCCTCGCGGAGGAGCTTCCCGTACAGAACACACGGAACGATCATCAGGACGATGTTCGGCGCCCACCACCCGAGGTTGACGTCCCCGTAGAGCGCCCAGAAGGACACGGCCATGAGTCCCGCGCAGAAGGTGAGGGTCAGCCCGACTATCAGGATCTCCCTTCCGAACGGCCGCCCCCTGCCGACGAGGTGCACTCCCCAGCAACCGAGTGCCGCGGCCAGGGAGTCCAGGGGGGAGGAAGGACCAGTTCCAGGCCTGGATAGTGGCGTCCTCGTAGTCCTTGAAGGCCCTGTCGGCCGGAATGAGATGCATCGCGGTCGCCGCCCAGTAGGCCATCAAGCAGACGTCCACGACCACGAGCACGACCTTGGCGTTGCGCATCATCCCTCCCGATTCGCCGCGATGATCCTCATGCAGGACCCCGCTCCCGGAACGCCCGGCGGGCCCCCTCCCGGCGCGACGACCGAAGCCGCCGGGGACCTCCGGGGCGCGTTCGACGATGACTGTACCGGTTGTCCGGTTTACTTGTGAATGTGGGGAGGCCCACAGGTCTATGCTGGGGACATGAGCGAGCGGAGCAGGCACCGGATGAACGTGGAGTCCTTCAACCTCGACCACACGCGGGTGGTCGCGCCGTTCGTGCGGATCGCGGACCGCAAGCGCCTGCCGGGCGGCGACGAGCTGGTCAAGTACGACGTGCGCTTCTGCCAGCCCAACCGTGATCACCTGGAGATGAAAGCGGTCCACTCCATCGAGCACCTGACGGCCGAGCTCATGAGGAATCACACGGACCGGCTCATCGACTGGGGTCCGATGGGCTGCCAGACCGGCTTCTACGCCCTGACCCTGGGCCTGGAGCCGGCCGAGTTCCTGCCGCTGCTGGAGGCGACCCTCCGCGATGTCCTCCGGGCCCAAGAGGTCCCGGCCGCCAACGAGGTGCAGTGCGGCTGGGGCGCCAACCACTCCCTGGAGGCCGCGCAGGCGGCCGTGCGGGACTTCCTCGCGGAGCGCTCCGAGTGGGAGGTCGTCATCCCCGGCGACCCCGAGGGCCCGGGGCAGGACGTCCGCGCGTGACGCCGCTGGACTCGACCGCCCACGACGTCGTCGTCGTCCCGCAGAGCCCGGACCTTCTGCTCACCGTCCTCCTGCAGCCGGGGATGATGCTGCTGGCCTACCTCGTGGGCCGTCTCACCCGCCGCATCCTGAGGCGCTGGCGCACGAGTCTGTCCTCCTCCGCGGCGACTCTGACGGCCCTGCTCGGCCTGTGGGGCGGGCTGGCGCTGGGGGCCTGGCTCTTCGACGAGGACTACCTGTGGGCGACGCGCCTGCTGATCTGCGCCGTGGCCACCGCCATCGGGGTCATCGTCCTCACGTCCTTCGTCACCGCCTGGCTGCAGCACGAGCCCAGGCTCGACCCGATCGGGGAGGTCGCTCGCCGCGGGGAGTCCGAGCGCCTGGAGTTCAAGTCCTCCGCGCGCGTCAACCTGCGCACCGGCAAGCGCGACGACGCCATGGAGACCATCACGGCCAAGACGGTGGCGGCCTTCCTCAACTCCCGCGGCGGCACGCTGCTGCTCGGCGTGGACGACGAGGGTCGCCTCATCGGCCTGGGCCCGGACTACACGACTCTGCGCCACGAGGACGCCGACCGCTACGAGCTCTTCCTGCGCGACCTGTGGCGCGCCCGCCTGGGCGCGAACGCCGCCGCGCTGCCGAGCCTGGACTTCGCCCCGGCCGACGAGGCCGGCGATGTCTGCCGGGTCACCATTCCGCCCTCGCCGGTGCCCGTGTACCTGTCCGGTCCCAAGGGCAAGGGCGGGCGCGAGCTGTGGGTGCGGGCCGGCAACTCCACTCAGCGCCTCGAGGTCGATGACGCCGTGACCTACGTGGCCCAGCGCTGGCCGCACGCGGTGCGCCCCTCCCTGCGCAGCCGGGTCGGCGCCTACCTGCTCTATCATCGCCGCCCGACCGGCGCCCCCGAGCAGGCTCGGCGCCCCTCAACCGATCGGTGAGCCTCTCCCGGCGACAAAGTTGCGAGAGACTCCCACCGAAAAGCCTTCCATCCACAGCTCGTGCCATGGGCCTTGCGGCTGGGGCCTCGTCGATGAACGCACTTCTCACGACGCGACGGTCTTCCTCGCAGCGGGACAGATTCAGGGAGTCGATGATCCGAAGTGGTATGGATGCCCGTTCTGAAGTGGCTCTGGCGGTCATGCCGAGGCTCCCGCCTATGCTTGCGGCAACGCGGCCGCGAGTCGCAACCCGCTAAATTTCGCCGGAGGACCACGAATGGCAATCGAAGCAGAGCCCTCTCCGCGATCGACCGAAGGGACTCAAGAAACGAAGTTGGCCATTGCGGTGGAGGACGAGATTTTTCGCCTCTCTCCTCATTACGTCCTGGGCCTCATCATGCTGCGGGCCCCCACGACCGGGCTGGCATGCGAGACCAGTAGATCCTCGAAGACACTGGCGGAGGCGGAGGAGCGGATACGAAAAGAGTACTCCGATGTCGCCGCATTCATCGCATCTCCGCGGATAGTGGCTTGGCGGGAGGCATATCGCAGGGCCGGAGTCAACCCCAAGCGATTCCCCTGTGCATCGGAGGCGCTGGGGTCCAGGGTGATCAAGGGGAAGAACCTGCCTCGACTTGGCGCAATTGTGGACGTCTGCAACGCAACATCCCTTGAGACCGGTCTTCCGGTGGCCGCCTGCGATCTCGACGGCGTTGCGTCTGGCGCGCTATTCGTTCGGAGGGCAACGGGCGAAGAGTACTACACTCCGCTAGGAAGGCCCGAGCGTCAGGAGCAGGTGGGCCGGGGGGAGATCATATATGTCGATGGCGAATCAAAAGCTCATTCGAGACGCTGGAACTGGAAACAGAGTCACGACGTTCGAATTACGCGCCACTCATGCAATATCCTAATTACCGTCGAGTCCGTCATCCCCGGCAGTTCCGATATCGTCAGCCGCACTTGCGAAGAGATCCGCCAGGCCGAGGTACTTTCTCAGTTCCCAATCCTGCGTACGCATCTCCTATCGGCGGGCTGCCCTGAGACCACGTTCGACGACATCGCAATCGTGGCTGAAGACGAATGAAGCGAACCGACTTCCTCCGAGGCCTCCGCGACTCCATGCCGATAGTTCTTGGATACATGCCCGTGTGCCTGACATTCGGCGCAGTCGGCGTCGGAATGCAGCTCGACCGCATGCTCATCATGAGTCTGTCCGTGGTGCTATACGCCGGCGCCGGCCAGTTCGCCGCGATTCAATTGTTCTCCGCCGGCGCCGGAGCCCTCGTCACCATTGCAACCGTCATTCTTATAAACCTGCGGTACGCACTACTAGCAGAATCCTTCAAGAGTCGGCGGCAAGTCCAATCATTCTTCAGTAAGATCGTCGTCGGCCCACTTCTGACAGAGGAAGTGTACGCCGTCGCCATGTACGGCGAGAAGAAGACGACCAGTCCGCAGTCCACGGCATACATCCTGGGCCTTCAAATCCCGCCCTATGTGGCGACCGCCGTCTTCACTGCCACGGGAATCAGCGCAGGGTCCATCATTCCCACAGATGTGCTGCCGGCAGTCACATCGGCGCTGTACGGCCTACTGATCTTCCTTGTGCTTCCGCACGTCATATCAAATCGCCTCGTTGCCATGACGAGCGCCACCGCAGCCGTGTCATCGACGATTTTGACTCCGCTCCTCGGAGCGACCTTCAGCCTGATCGCCGCGGCCGTCCTGGCCGCACTGGCTTTCGAGGTCGGCAAGCGCACGACAAGAGACCTTGAGGGACATGAAGAGGATGCAGACGATGCTCACCTGTCGCCCGAGGGGGGAGAGGTCGGATGAAGGCATTGAGTGCCGTGGTATTGTGCGCCCTGGCAACACTCGCGCTCCGAGTTCTTCCACTGGTGATCAATCATGCTGCGCCGGAGCGTGTGGACACGATGAGCCAGGACGGGCAAGGACACAAAAAAGTGCGTCTGATTGAGGTGCTGCCTCTGGCCGTCTTGAGCGCACTCATCGTCCCCAGCACCATCACCGTGGATCCCACGAACACATGGGTTGGCATTGCATCCACAACGACGGCCACCGTCATGACTCTTTTGAAGAAGTTCTCTACGGCGAGTGTTGTTGGAGCAACGGTGGTCACCGCGGTGGCCGTCCACTACATGACGCGAGGATTCATCTGATGCGCCCCGATCACGACGTGATACGCGTCCTTGGAATCTGCGGATCTGAACGTCCTCGTGGTAACACGGACCTGCTTCTGGAATACGCCGCCGAACGTTTCGCCTCCTGTCATTCCATTGATATTATGAGGATCATACATCTCCGCGACGAGAACATCGTCGGCCTTTGTGGGCTCTGCGGCGACTGCAATACACGGGAATCGGTCTGCGCTATCGATGACGGAGTGAACGGGATCGTGCAGCAGAGGTAGACGCTCCAGGCGACCTCCACCGGAGTGTGGCGCTCGCCGACCTTGCCGGCCGCCAGGACGACCACGTGGAAGGGATCCATCACCGCCCAAGCCGCGAGGAACTCTTCGCCGGCAGCGTTCCTGATCCCGGAAAAACCGCCCCGTGGCCACCTTTCTGCCGCCATTCCTCTCCTCGGGCGGCCAGCCAGGTCCTGAGCCCCTTCTTGGAACGGCTCGGGGCCATGCCCAACAGGCGAGCCGGACCGGCTGGTCACGTACAAGGGTCAGGTCGATGATGACGACGAGCGTATTCGTCGCCCCGCCTGGTGGGTCAGACGCGCCTGCGGCTGGGCCAGAGCCTAGGTTTCCTGCCTCCACACCCGCGGGCAGCGCCGGCGGGCGAAGCGCCGCACGCGCAACACCAGGTCGCTGGGCCACCACCCCACCCCCATCGGCACGTGCGCCAGACGCCGAACCACTTCCCGCGCGCTACTTCTTGAGCCCCGCAGGACCTGCAGAACGGGTCCTCGAAGCCGACGGGCATGTGGCACTCGATCACCGCCCGCCCTGGGATAGGCACTGGCCCACCGCAATCAGCCCCAGGGTCTCCAGGCCCAGGAAGATCGTCAGATCAGGGCAGCAGACAGAACTCAATAATTTCATTGAGATCAGGGCGCTCCAAGATGTCTACCGGATGCCTGCAGCGGTAGCGAGCCTGTCGAGACCCGCCTTCATCTCCCCGGCCGTCATGGATGCGTATCCGAGTAAAAAGGTAGCCGGTTCTGGCGGTGCGCATTCATAATAGAAATTCTCCGCAGGATACACTCGCACACCTTTTGACAGAGCACGTCTTGCAACAGAGCGAGCTGCGTAACGAGTTTTTATGGACGCCAGCAAGTGAAGTCCCGCCTTTGCTCCGCGCACTGACACGCAATCACCAAAGCACAGTCGGAGGTTCGCCGCCAGATGCCTCCGCCTTCTGGCGTACGCGCGACCCATTGTCTGCACGTGATGCCGGTACCGTCCGGACTCCATGAATTCCGCCAAAGCATACTGCTCAATGATCTGCGTGAGTCGATCGTTTTGCCATTTGACCTCAATGAATCTGTTTCTAACGACATCTGGGAGTACCGCATATCCCAAACGCAGTCCCGGGTACATGGTTTTGCTGAAGGTCCCGATGTGAGCCGTGCTCCGCGAATCGAGCTCGTGCAACATCGGAGCGCTGTCGTTGTTGCGATTCAGCTCGCCGTCGTAGTCATCGTCGATGACGAGAACGTCGCGGTCACGAGCCCATTTGAGGACCGACACGCGACGCTCCATTGAGAGCGAGGACCCGACGGGAAACTGGCAGGTCGGGGTCAGGTAGATCAACTGCACCTCGTCGCCCGTTTTCCCATACCGAATCAGTTCGGCTTCGATTTTTTCGATCTGACACCCGTTCTCATCTACTGGCACAGGGACGATGAAGGCTCCCGCTCGTCGAAATGTTTCTCGGAGAACAGGATGCGACGGATCCTCGATGACCACAACCCCGCCCGGTCTTATCGCGATTCGCGACAGCAAGTCAATCGCCTGAGTCGCCCCGGAGGTGATGATAATCTCATTGGCATCCATAACCATGCCGCGCTCAAGGCGAAGATGCCGGGCGAGCGCCTTTCTCAAAGACCAGGCTCCCTCAGCAGGGCCGTAACCGACATGACTGGCATCGAGGTGTCTCACCACACGAGAGATCGTTCGGGCCCACAGTTCCCGAGGAAATAGATCCCAGGCCGGCGTCCCGGGGCGGAAATCATACGGGACGCCGGACGAGTGCTTATACTCCGGGGGGAGAGGCGTCGCATATTTGGGTTGGGAGATCTGTGGAGCGGCGTCATCGATGTGCAGGGAATCCGTCATGACAGCAGAAACGGTTGTTCCCGATCCCCGTCGTGCTTCTATGAGCCCTTCCTCGTAGAGGAGATCGTAAGAGTTCAGGAGCGTGGTTCGGGAGACTCGCAGATGCTCTGCCAGGATTCTCGATGAGGGCAAACGATCACCATCGCGGAGACGGCCGTTCAGTATTGCAGAGCGAATCTGTTGAAATATCTGCCGACTTATCGGAGCATCCTGGCGACGATCAACAGTAATCTGCAGCCAATCGACTGACGGTTTTCTAATCATACGGCATGCCACCTTCGAGATTTGGATCGCACGAGTATAACCGCAACGCAAAGGAGTGGAACTCCACCAGGCGTGGCCTTGAGCCATCGAGTATTCTATACAAAATAGATACTTTCATCTTGAACCGCCTGTTCCCGGCCGAGGGAGCGACATTCGTTGTTGTCGGCGCGCGATGTTCAGGGACTGCGCAAACGCATCTGCGATTGTACTACGACTCGACGCGCGGAGGCAATGCGCTCATGCTTCTAAATTTCTAATTCTACGACGCGGATGAGCGCGACCGATGACCCGTCGCCGCCATCGGTCGTGGCTGCTCGTCGTACGTGAGTGCGGTAGGCCGTTGCGCACCATAACGCAGTGTCCGGGATATCGAAGACCAGTGCCTCACCATTGGCTCCCTAATCCCTGCTCATCAAACCTAACCCACAGTGATCTGCAAACGAATTGATAGCGGTCGACCAACTGAAATTGCAAGTCTCTCGGCGTCGAGATCAATCCAGTCCTGATACCGGTCGTGGGTGCTCGACGTATGTTTCGATAAAGGATTGAAGCATACGTAGGCCGGAAGTCGAGCCAACACTTTCCGGATGGAACTGTACCGATTCGATCGGAAAGTGACGGTGGCGAAGGTTCGTGATGCACCCGTCGTCGAGCGAACGTGCCGTCACAATAACCTGGTCGGGAAGGGATGCTTGATCCACTATGAGCGAGTGATATCGAACAACCTCGATGCGCTGTTCTGCATTCGAAAACAAACCACGTCCATCGTGAGAGACTCTACCGGTCTTTTTGTGCACGATATGCGCCGCGGTCTTCACGCGCGCACCGTAGGCTGCACCGATGGCTTGATGACCGAGACATACACCGAGTATTGGCGACGGCCCTCGAACTCCAGGGGGTCGGGCCTTGGAGGTCGGCTCGATCAGGCGGGCGGCAACCATCTGCTCAAACGCCCGAACACATCAATAGGCCTCGCCCAGTCCCAGGCGGGTGCAGGACGCCCCACAACAAAGCCGAGCGCTTGGTCTCCACCGTGGCGCCGGCCAGGCCGGTGCGCCCAGGTGACGGTTCCAGGGACTCCAGGTCCAGCAGCCCCTGGCCCTGCTCGGCAGCGATCTTCTGCCGCCCAGTCCTCGGCAGGGCCGCTGGCCCAGCCTCGTCATGGGCCGGGCCCAGGTGCTCCACAATCCGGCGCACACCGTCGTCCTCGACCGCGACCTGCACCGCCGTAGCCCCCTAAGCGGTCCTGACCTTGCGCAGAAACGGGCTCGCACCAGCACGCCATACGGACTCCTAGTGCCTTGCCACCAGACCCACAACACCGCAATACCAACGAAAACACACGCCGACCTCCCCACAACCCACCAAGGCGTCATGAATCAGGTCGGACGCCACCCGCAGCGCCGACGCCAACCGAGCCCGGAAGCGAGCCGCACCATTGCATGCCTATCGCATGCGTGATATGCACCTTGCATGTCAACCATTCAGATCAGGAACGTTCCCGAGGAGACCAGCCGGGAGCTCAAGGCCCGTGCGGCGCGCGAGGGCCGCTCACTCAGCGACTACCTTCTGCGAGAGCTCATTCGGACGGCATCCCGCCCCGGTCGCGCCGAGGTCTACGCCCGCATCCGGAACCGGGGGCGCAACGAGTTGCCTCCGGCGGCCGAGGTCCTGGCGCAGGAGCGCGAGAGCCGGTCCTGATGTGGGTCCTCGACGCCTCGGCCGCCGCCGAGCTCCTGCTGGGCACCGACCGCGGGCTCGACGTGGAGGCAGCGCTGGGGGCGGACGACATCTACGCCCCTCAACTGCTCGCCGTCGAGGTCCTGTCCGTGCTGCGGGGCATGGTGCGCGGAGGCCATCTCGCAGTCCGGCGCGCCGAGGCCGCTCTGGATGACCTGGAGGACCTCGGCCTCGCCTGGACGGATCTGCCGCCCCTGCTCGGAGCGGCCTGGACGTGGCGTCACAACATCTCCGCCTACGACGCCGTGTACGTCGCTCTGGCCGCCTCACTGGACTGCCGAGTGCTGACCTGGGACCGGCGTCTGAGTGCGGCCTGCGACATCTGCGTCCTGCCCGGACCACGGTGACGGGCGGCAGCCGAGGCATCATGCCCGACGAGGCCGGACGTGCCCGACTCGACGAGCGCGACCCGCCGGGGCCCGTCGGGGACGGGACCGCATAGGCCCGGACGCACGGGCACGAGTCCCGTCGCGTCCCTCCAATCCTGCCGACGGGCCCGGGGCGTAGGCTCGCCGTCATGAGCGCCGCAAGCCCCGCCCGCCATGTCGCCGCCGTCGTCGTGGTCGCCATGGCCGAGGAAGCCGAGCCCTTCCTGAACGCCCTGCCCGAGCGCGGGGCTGCTGAGCCGGAGCCGCCGACCCCGCTCGGGGAGGCCCGCGCCCGGTCGCTGCGACTGCCCGGCGAGCAGGCCGAACGCGAGCTGATCCTGGTGCGCAGCGGCATCGGGCTGGTGGCGGCCGCGAGCGCGCTGGCCACGATCCTGACCCGGGTGAGGCCCGACGCCATCGTCTCCGCGGGCACGACCGGCGGTCTGGGTCGCGAGGTCGAGGTCGGGGACGTGTGCGCCTCGACCGCCCTGGCCTACACCGACGCCGACGCCACCGCCTTCGGCTACGCGTACGGCCAGACGCCCGGCCAGCCCGCCGTCTTCGAAGGGGACCCCGCGCTGCTCTCCCGCCTGGCCGCGGTGGGGCCCGCCGCCCTGGCCGGGGCGACGCCGTCGTCGGGCTCGGCGCGGATCCGCACCGGCCAGATGCTCTCCGGGAACTCCTTCGTGACCGCGGCGAACGTGGGCCGTGCGCGCGAGCTCTTCCCCGAGGCCGTGAGCACGGACATGGAATCGACGGCGCTCGCGCAGGTGGCCGCGGGTGCGGGGATCCCCTTCCTCTCGGTGCGCGGGGTCTCGGACCTGTGCGGGCCCGAGGCCGGGCAGGACTTCCACATCGGCGCCGAGGAGGCCGCCGCCCGCAGCGCCGCCGTGGTGCTGTCGCTTCTGAACCGAGGGCCGCGCCGTTAGGCTGACGGCATGACTGCCGGACTGGAGCACCTCCTCGTCGAGGGGCTCGGATCGATCAGGCACCTGGAGCTGGAGCTGACGTCGGACGTCACCGTGCTCATCGGCGCCAACGGCTCGGGCAAGACGAACCTGGTGAGCGCCCTGGAGCTCGTCTCGCGCATCTGGGACGACTCCTTCCAGGAGTACCTGCGCAGGCGCGGTGGGATCAGCAACCTGCTGTTCGAGGATGAGGAGGACCGGGCGGAGCGGATTCGCATCGAGCTCATGTCCGGGTTCGACGAGGATGACAGGCGGAACGGCTACCGGGTGGCGCTCCAGACCGATGACGTGAGCGGTTCGGGACGGGCGGAGTTGCACGAGTGGTTGCTCTTCCAAGCGGGCCGTCATCGCCGGCGCCCCTATGACGAGTACTTGGGCTTCGGCACGCAGAGCCGGGTCCGCCGCATCGCCGAGTCGGAGATCTCCGGAAAGCTCCGGAACTTCGCCGCGTACGTGCGTCCCGTCCTGGAGGGCTGTCGCGTCTTCCACTTCGACGATGTCTCCCATAACGCCCCCGTCAAGGGCTGGTCGACCGTGGGCGACGACCTGAGCCTGCGGTCGGACGCGGAGAACATCGCCGCCTATCTCCACAGGGTCCAGCGCGAGCACCCCGAGCACTACCGGCGGATCGTCTCCGCGGTCCGGCGCGTCACGCCCTTCTTCGACGACTTCGTCCTGCGCGCCGATCCCTCGGAACGGATCCGGCTGCGCTGGAGGCAGCGGGGACTGGACCGCACCTTCCTGGCGCGCGAGGCCAGCGACGGCACCCTGCGGTTCATCTGCCTGGCGACCCTGCTGCTGGGACCCGATCTCCCGGGAACCGTGGTCCTGGACGAGCCCGAGCTCGGGCTCCATCCCGCGGCCATCGGCGTTCTGGCCGAGATGGCCCGCATCGCGGGACGCAGCGGGCACAGGGTCATCCTGGCCACCCAGTCGGTGCCGCTGGTCTCCCACTTCAACCTGCGCGAGATCATCATCCTGGACAGGACCGAGGGCGCCACCCAGGCCTCCCGCCCCGATGAGGAGTTTCTCGGAGCCTTCCTCGAGGACTACTCGACCGGCAGCCTGTGGGAGATGAACCTGCTGGGCGGGCGCCCGACGCACGAGGGGCCGACCTCATGAAGCGGGTCGTCGTCCTCGTCGAGGGGCAGACCGAGGAGGCTCTAGTCGACGAGGTCCTCGCGCCGGCCGCCCTGGCGCGAGGGGTTCACCTCGCACCAGTCATCGTCATCACGTCGGCCACCCCCGCCGGCGCGCGCCGCGGAGGCGGCAGCTGGAGGCACTACGACACGAGGCTCCGCAATCTGTTCAAGGCGAGCCACCTTCATCGAGTCGGACTTCTCATCGACTACTACCAGTATCCCCGCGGCGCTCCGGGATGCGACGTCGGAGGCTCCGGGCCCGCACGGCAGTCGGAACTGATGGCGAGGCTCCATAAGCAGTATCCCGACTCCCGTTTCCGGCCCCTCGTCGTCCTCCACGAGATCGAGGCGCTCGTCCTGGCCGCCATCGACGCCGGGCGGGGGGAAGGGCTGATCCCGGCCCGGGGGCTGACTCGACTGCGCCGCGAGATCGCTCGCGCCGGAGGTCCCGAGCGGATCGATCACGGGCCCTCCACCGCCCCGTCCAAGCGCCTTCTGCGAGCCGATCCCGGCTACCTCAAGACCGTGACCGGCCCTCTGCTCGTCGCCGAGGCCGGGCTGTCGGCCGTTCTGGCGCGCTGCCCCACCTTCGCCGCCTGGTGGGAGGACCTCCTGTCCTGAGACCCCGGGCTCGACGATTCTCAGAGGTCCTCCCGGCTCTCGGAACCTCTCCGTCGGCCCCCGGTTCATGTGCGTCTCAACGGTGCCGGAGTGCAGTCGGGGCCGCCCCGCCTCCGACGGCGGATGCGCGCGTCCCCGGGACTCCTCTCCGGGCCGCCTCCGGGCCGGGGGTGGGGCCACCCCCACCCCGTTGTCCGGCCAGCAGGATCGATATGACCGCGCGACTGCGGAATGGTGGGGGAAGCGGGGCGGACCCAACAGCCGCGCGGGCGGCGAGACCGCGCGACGAGCCACCTCGCATCCCCGCGACGGTCGACCGAACCAGAAGGAGCACGCCTCATGACAGCACAGCCGATGGCCCGCACGGGATCGGTTCCCCCGCAACGCAGGGATCCCGATGGCCCCGCGATCTCGGTGAGGGGGCTGACCCGCGTCTACGAGGTCCCCGGACGCCGGGATGCCCGGGTGGTCGCCCTGGACGGGGTGAGCGCCGACCTGCCCGCAGGCAGTTTCACCGCGGTGGTGGGGGCCTCGGGATCGGGAAAGTCGACCCTGCTGCACATCATGGCGGGTCTGGATGAGCCCACCGATGGACGGGTCAGCCTCCTGGGCACGACCATCACGTCCCTGACGCCGGCGAAGCGAGCCGACTTCCGCTCCCGCAACGTGGGATTCGTCTTCCAGGACTACAACCTCATCGCCTCCCTGACCGCCGTCGAGAACGTCTCCATGCCGTCCCGCCTGGCGGGCCGCCCCTCGGAGCGGAGGCGGGCGACGGCGGCGTTGGAGGCGGTGGGGCTGGCCGACCGCGCCGGGCTCAAGCCCCATCAGCTCTCCGGCGGCGAGCGTCAGAGGATCGCGATCGCCAGGGTCATGGTTTCTCAGCCCAGGATCGTCTTCGCCGATGAGCCCACCGGGGCTCTGGATCTGAGCTCCGGGCGGACGGTCCTGGAATGGTTGCGCCGCCTGGTCGAGCACGGAGCGACCGTCGTCATGGTCACCCACGACGTCGAGGCCGCCTCCATGGCCGACGCCGTTGCGGTCATGAGCGGGGGCCGCCTGGTCACGTGGTCCGACAGCCGCGACGCCGCCCGCATCGCCGAGCTGGTCCGCTCCGCCCATACCCCCGCCGCCAGGGCCGACTGCCGGTGAGGAGATCGATCCCCATGACCGCATTCGTCTGGAAGGATATGCGCCACCACGCCCGGCAGTGGCTGTGGTCGCTGCTGGTGACCACCACCGGCGGCGCCTTCATCGGCGTCATCATCGTCTCCTGGTGGAGCGCCCTGCAGTGGTCCACGGCCCAGAGCAGCTCCTCGGAGTACATCGGACTGACTCATATCCTGGGGTCGAACCTGATCACCTACTCGGGCCTGTCCGTCGCCGTCGTCATCTCCACAACACTGGCGCTGACGGTCGCGGCGCAGGCGCGGTCCCACGCCCTGTGGAAGATCATCGGGATCCCGAGTCGGCGCATCCGGAGGATCATCCTGGCTCAGATCGGCGTTGTCGGGCTGCTCGGCGGCCTCATCGGTGCTCTCCTGTCCGCGCCGGTCACCAGGTGGTACCTGCTCACCTGGCGCGAGCTCGAGCTGTACCCCGCCGATATGCCCGTGATCATGCCCGTCTTCGCCCCACCCCTGACCATCGGGCTCACCACCGCCTTCAGCCTCCTGGGCGGGCTGGGCGCCGCCCGACGCGCCGCGTCCACACCCGAGATGCAGGCCCTGCGCGAGGCGGTCGCCCCGGCCGCCCGCACCCGCGTCTGGCAATGGGTCGTCGCGGGAGTCCTCCTCCTCGGCATGGTCGCGGTCGCGGTCATCACACTGGTCGATCCCAACGTACTGGCCGCCACCGGAGCGCTGGATCCGGAGACGGCCACCGAGATGGCCGCGCACAGGGCGGAGGACCCGGGGACTCTGGGAGGCAGCATGGTCCTGCTCGGGATGATCACCGTCCTGTGCATCCCCAACTGGACCATCCGCCCTCTCCTGACCGGCTGGACCTCGCTGATCCCCGGGCGCAGCCCGGACTGGTTCGCAGCACGTGCCAACGCGCGACACCGCTCCACCATGAGCCTGACGACGATCGTCCCCTTCGGTATCGCCGTCGGGATGACCGGGGTGGTCTACTCCATCGTGGGGACGGCCCGAGCCACCGGCACCACCGATGCCGTCAACGGATTCCTGGCCATCGCCGTCCCCATCTTCATCATCTCGGGTGCGGGCGGCGTCGCCAACATCGCCATGGTCGGCTCCACGAGACGGCAGGAGAACGCCCTGCTGGGCGTCATCGGCGCCAGGCGCTCCACGCTCATGGCGACCACGATCCTCGAGGGCGCCATCTACGCCACGACCGGCATTCTCTTCGGATCGGCCGTCACCGTCCTGAGCGCAGCCAGTGCCGCCCTGTTCTCCAGCGGTGGGATGCGCGTCCTCATCGCGGGCCTACCGCTGGGGATCCTGGCGCCAGTGGTCGTGGTGGTCCTGGTCCTCGCCGTGGCCACGACCTGGCTTCCCGCTCTGCTCGACCGCCGCCCCATGATGGACAGGCTCCGTCAGCCCGCGTGAGCCGGGGCGCCCGTGCTCCGCCGTGTCCGCCAGGGTCGCCCTGGTGCGTCAGCCGGCGTGAGCCGGGGCGCCCGCCCCTGCCTGCCCGCTCGCCGCGCCTCATTCCCGAGCGGCCTGTCGGAGCCCGGGGCCGAGGATTCTCTACGGCGCTCCCGGTCCCCGGCCCCGAGACGCGGGGAGGCGAATGACGGGCGTCAACTTCATCGGCCGGGAGATGCCCCGGGACGCGGGGAGGCGAAGGCCGAGACCGGAGCGCTCGCACCCCACTCGTTCATCGCATCGAGCACCGGTCGCAGGCCCCTCCCCAGATCGGTGAGCTCGTAGACGACGCGGGGCGGCACCTCGGGGTAGGCCCTTCGAGTGACGATGCCGCGGGACTCGAACATCCGCAGCCGGCTGGTCAGCGTGTGCGCGCTGATCCCCGGCAGGGAGGCGCGCAGCTCCCCGAAGCGCCGGGGTCCGTGCAGGAGCTCGCGGACGATGAGCGTGGCCCACGGTCCATCGAACAGCAGCAGGAACCGGGCGACCCCGCATTCCGGGAGATCCGCATCATTCACGACAGAGCACTCTATCCCTTTAGTGCAGTTGACGTAACTGGTGCATCGTATGCACTAATGACATCATGGTTGACATCATTCACGGCGCCACGGGCGCTCAAGGCTCTCCCGTCCTGTCCGCTCTCACCACTGCCGGGCGCACTGCCATCGCGGCGGTCCGCCACCCGGAGGCGGTTCCCGACGGCATCGCTGCTCGGCAGGTCGACCTGGCCTCGGCGGACTCCCTCGCCTCCGCCTACGAGGGCGCCGACGGCGTCTTCGTCCACCTACCCATGGGCGCACCTGAGACGGCAGCCGCCCAGGCCCGAGCCGTCGTCGAGGCGGTCACCCGGGCCCGCCCCGGTCGTGTCGTCATCTCCACCAGCGGGCAGATCGTCGACCGGCCGGACTCACCGCTGCAGGCGACCGCGGGCAGCCCCATCATGACGCTCATCGACGGCGTGACCGGCAGCGGCATCCCCACGGCCGTCGTCGCCCCGCGCCTCTACCTGGAGAACCTGCTCCTGCCGGTCGTCCTGGCCCCCGCGCATCAGGAGGGCGTCCTGCGCTACCCGCTTCCGGCGTCGTTCCCGGTCTCCTGGAGCTCCCACCTGGACGTGGCCGACGTCGTTGCCCGCCTGCTGATGGATACCTCCGTCAGCGGGACGGTCGCCGTCGGCCACCGGCCCGGTCTGACGGGAGTGGACCTGGCCGCGGCCTTCTCCAACCACCTGGGCCGCGAGGTCCACTTCGAGGCCATCACGCCGGAGGCCTTCGGCGGGCTCATCACGCCGCTCTTCGGGCCGGCCGCGGCGCCGGTCGTCGAGCTCTACCGGGCCCTCAACGCGCAGGACGGCTGCATCATCGCCGAGGACAGCAGTGCCCAGGAACTCCTGGGGCTCCGACCGCGTCCCATCGAGCAGTGGCTGAAGGACCTGGCGGTCTCATAACCGGAGTCACCGACGTTTTCTTCATAGATGACCCACAGCCGCGTCGTCTACGAAGAAGACGTCGGTTCGCCAGCCGGCGCGGCTCCGAGTCCGTCAACGCACCATGACCTAGGCGGAAAAGGACAACCGTCTCAACGACGGCGGCGTCTCGCTGAGCGCACTGCTGGACGAGGCCCGCCCGCCGTCGTCCATGTCCACGGCTCCACTTGAGAAAATCATCCGTAGCATCCTGCGCCCCGGATTCCCCGGTCTGCTGCACGCGCCGTCGGATATCGCGGCGCGCAGCATGGAGAGCCACATCAAGGACATCGCGACCACCGACTTCAACCGACTCGCGAACCTGCGCTCCGAGCCAGCGGTCATCGAACAGCTCATCACCTCACTCGCCCGCGCCACCACGAGCGAGGTCCCCAGTCAACACTGCGCAAGGACATATCACGGACGCTACCCGCACCGTCGGAGGCCACCGTCGCCAAGCTGCTCGAGCTGCTGACTCCAACGGGCACGAGATCGACGCAGTAATCACCATGCCCAACGGCAGCTGGGCCGCCATTGAGGTGAAGGCCGGTGGCGGACAGGTGCAGCGCGGAGCCCGGAGGCCGGCCTCCGCCATCGCTCAGATCGACATGGCGCCGCCCGCATTCAAGGCGGTCATCACCGGAACCGGTTTCAGGGCAACACTGCCCGACGGCACGATCACGTTCCCGCTGCACGAGCTGCGGCCCTGAATCGTGGCCGACGAGCCGCATGAGGAATCGATCTGACCGAGGACCCCGCTCAGCCGTCCTGGCGCAGGCGGGCCTCGACGCGCTCGACCTTCGCGGTCATCTGGCCGGTCCAGCCGGGGCGGATGTCGGCCTTGAGGACGAGCGCCACGCGCGGGCTCACCTCGGCGACCGCCTCGCAGGCCCGCTTGACCACGTCCATGCACTCGTCCCACTCGCCCTCGATCGTGGTAAACATCGAGGTCGTCTCATAAGGCAGGCCGGAGTCGCGCACCACGCGCACAGCCCGGGCCACCGCCTCGGAGACAGATCCGTCAGGGGCGTCAGTGGTGGTCGGAGACACGGAGAAGGCAACAAGCATGCAGCCAGGCTAGCCCCGCGCCCCCGCCCGGAGCCGCCGCTCCGAGCATTCTTGCCTTCGAGCGCGCTCGAAGTCCTACGGTCTGCCCCATGACCAGCCCAATTGCTCCAGGCGGCGAGCCCGACGACGCCCAGCTCCGCGAGGCGCTCCGGCTCGCCTCCATCCCGCGCAGCGACAACCTCGGGCCTGCAGACGGGCCCGGTGCGGCCGGATGGGACATCGCTACCACCGCCGACCGCTTGGGAGTCAGCGTCCACACGCTGCGCTACTACGAGCGGATCGGGCTCGTGCGGGTGGAGCGCGACCCCTCCGGACGCCGTCGTTACGACGCCGCGAGCGTGCGGCGCCTGGTGTTCCTCACCCGGATGCGGACCTCAGGCATGCCGATCCGCGACCTGCGGCACTACATCGAACTGGCCGAAGCCGGTCGGGACACGGTGCCCGAGCGCCTGGCTCTGCTCACCGAGCACCGTAAGGGGCTGCGATCCCGGATCGACGAGCTCCGGCTGGCGCTGGCCGCCACCGAGTACAAGATCGCCGCCTACACGCGGGAGCTGGAGGGGCAGGCCAGCCCGAACAACACCAACATTTCCAGCACTGACAAGGAGAATCTCTCATGACCGCTGAGACCACTCACCCCCAGCACGACGTCACCAGCCCCGAGAACCTGGCGCGGCGCGAGCGCGGCCTGGAGGTCGCCCGCTCGGTC
>ERZ773008.1142-NODE-1142-length-19006-cov-11.058889_pt1 | contig 19006 bp, 13 predicted proteins | sample MGYA00580664_ERZ773008 | MGnify/ENA primary metagenome ERZ773008 (study PRJEB29015, sample SAMEA2738016) | human oral metagenome | biome: human oral; feature: human-associated habitat; material: dental | place: China | collected 2048 ... | reverse complement strand
GTTGTCCAAGGGATAGTCACACCATTAGTGATTGGCACTAATTTCATTGCCATAGAGGCATATCCAACAAGAATATTAAAAATCGGAATTAATAAAAATGGTAAAACCATAACTGGATTTAATACCATTGGTAATCCAAAAATGATTGGTTCGTTAATGCCAAAAATACCTGGAATTAATGCCAACTTGCCAAGTTCTGTAATTCGTTTAGATTTACAGAAAAACAGCATCGCAATAATCAAAGACAAGGTGGAGCCAGCACCACCATACACAACAAACAACTCATAAAATTGCTCATTCACAATATTTGGCGATCCGACTCCATTTTTAAAGAATTCAATATTCTCAAGAGAGAGTGTAGCTAAAACCGGACCATATACTGCTCCAACAACTGCACCACCATTGATCCCAAAAAACCAGAAAAGACCATTAAACAGGAAGGCAATTAATAAAGCACTTAACGTACCTCCTAGATGCACAAGTGGAGTTTGTAAAATATCAAAAATAACTTGGAAGGCATTCGTACCGAGGAAACCAAGTATAAGATTAATTAAAAAGAAGAAGATCATAACAAACATTGCAGGTATCAATGCTGCAAAAGACTCAACTACTGTCGGTGGCACGCCAGGAGGCATTTTGATAACCCAACCTTTCTTTTCTATAAATGCATAAATATGGATTGCAAGAAAAGATACAATGATACCAATAAATATTCCTTTCGCTCCGACCCAATTCAAAGGAATCCCTTCTAAACTAACAGCAAGTTCCTTTCCTCCAATTTTTGTCACACCATCAATAGAATATGGCATAAGAAGCAACCAACTCATCACAGCTGTTGCAGAACCAAATATTTTATTGGTTTTCATTTGTTTTGCAAATGAATAAGCAATTGCGATTACTGCAAAAATGGCCATTATAGAGAAAGTCGCACCTGCTGGTTTTTCTATAAATGAAGTAAGATTTGCTCCCGTTTTTTGATCAACAATAATTGATCCCATCCATTCATTGAGAGCTGGCCAAGGAAATTCTCCAATTAACAAGAAAATCGAACCTGCGATTAAAATTGGAGTTGTAATTAGAAATCCATCACGAATTGATACAAGATATTTGTTCTTCCCAATTGCTTCAGCAAGCGGAACCAAAAATTTTTCTAATTGTTTTATCATATAGTGAAATCCTATCCTTTCTGCACTTATTGTTTATTTTCTTTAATCAAACGAATAGCACTTTTGAGCACATTTTCACCATTCATCATCCCATAATCACCTTGATCAATTATACTGATGGGGATGCCTTCACTACCATATCTTGACACTGTATCTTCGTACATATATTTCACTTGAGGTCCAAGCAAAATACAGTCTGGTTTATCTTCAGTTATAATATCGATTAATTTATCATGCGGAAAAGCTGCTACTTTGATTGGCAAGTTGTGACTATCAGCAACACTTTGCATATTACTAGCCAACATACTAGTTGACATACCAGCACTACAGAATAGATAAATCTTCTTCATAAACTCTTCCTCCTATCTATGTTCTAAATCATAAATACGTTGATTTGCCTTAACCATCTGCTCTGCCATTAGCTGTACAGTTTCTGTTGACATAAGCTGTCCCTCTGCATGAGCTAATAAAATTGTTACCGCTTGATTTACCCCGCTGGATTCTCCTTGAATTAGCTTAAAATGGACATCATGTCCTTCTTTATATGCCTCCTTCCCTTTTCTTAATTTTTCTGTGGCCTCTTCAAAATCTCCATTTTCTGAAGAACGAATCGCTTCGATATAATATGATTTAGCCATTCCAACAGCTGAAATGATTTTAAAACTAGCTATTTGCATATCATCCATGATAACACCTCGCATTCTACTTCTAATTGTATTGTAATGAAATTATTAAACTTTTTGAAAGAGATTTCTTTCCTAATATGCGGAAAAATCCATTGATTATTTTACTCTATTTGCTCTTAATTATTTTAAAAATTAGTCAGCTAAATAAAATAACTTGCTCATCTGTACTAACCCCAAAAAGTTAGACAAATAATTTAAGCAAAGGATTTAGTTCTGTACTGAACGGGACTAAGTCCCGTTAATTTGAACTTAATTCGTTTGTGTTGTAATAATCAATGTAGTTAATGATTGCCTTCTTAAATTCCACTATAGAGCTAAAAGTCGTCTCGTTACCGTAAAATATCTCAAACTTAAGAATTCCAAAAACAGGATTCCATCCTGTCATCGTCTAGGCTATCGCCCTTTCGTGATATAGATATCCGAATCCTCTTAACCTCTAAAAATTGATGATAAGAAGCATGTTGGTATTGCCATCCTTGATCACTATGTAGGAAAGTATTCGCGTAATAATCCCTTGTAAAGGCTTGTTCTAGCATTGCTTTCAATTGTTTTAAGTTCGGTGAAGGAAAGATTTGTTGTTTTAATTCTGGAGAGTCATAATGATTCTTCATCTTTTTAACAATTTCTATTTCATAACAAGCAATCAACCTTATCATGTATTAAAGATTTGGAACAGCTTCCCCAAATATATTTGAAAGCTATTTTAAACTTTGTCCTCGTTTACTGAGTCCATAGATCTGGTTTTTTCCTCATATGTCAATTTTGCTATTGGATTTATTATTTTCTACTCTAAGATGCTTCTGATAAATTCATTTTGGTCCTTAGCACTAAGTAATGCTGATAATTTTTGCAAATCCATCACTAAGTTTGATAACCAATCAAAGAAAATACTCAAAAGCCGATTATCTTCTTCTCGAATCGCAAGCAAAATAACAAGCCGAACCTCAAAATTCCCCCATTGGACAGGAGTACTTAATGTTAAAGTGGCGATACAAGACTCACTCGTTGTAATCTCGATTGAGTGAATAACGGCAAAACCCTGAACAAAAGAAGTAGAAGAAATTCTCTCTCGTTTCATTACATCGCTTTTATAGTTTTCGTCTGCCAAATCTTTTTTTATTAATTTATCACACAAATATACAATCGCTTCTTTTGCATCTTGAACCCTTTCTTTTCTATAAAATAATTTTCTTTTGGTAAGATGTCCCATCATTTTCTGGAATCTTTCACGGTAACGAACTTTATCTAACTGGTTTAATAGCTGAAAAACCTTACTTTCATCCTCATAATCAAACAAAAGAGATAGTTGCAATGTTGGAATCTCTAGATGATGCTTTAATGGAACTGTTGAAATAATCAAATTTGGAGAATCAACTATGATTTGACGTTCATCAAACATATTATAGTGGGAAATAATCGTCATTCGTTCCTCAAAGCGTAAATTTATTCTATCAATAAAAACCTTAGATAACATTTGATTATTGGGAATAATCACTACTGCTCGATATTTACTCGGACTATTCACTCGATCATAAGCTGCTCCAAGATGTAAAGCGATGAAAGATAATTCGTTTTCTCCGACTTTTTTCTCTAACCGCTCGCTTAGCACTTCACCTGCATGAATAGCCATCTCAAATACCAACGGATACTTTCGCTTGATTTCCTTAAGATAGACATTCGACATGCTAGTATTCGTTTTTTGTCGTTCAATCAATGATGAAATGTGGTTTCCAAGCCCATTTACCAAAGCCTCATCATCTGAAAAATCAATATCAAAGTTATCATTTATTTTAGACAAGACTGCAACCACAATATCTCGAATTTCTTCTTTTTGTGTAAAATCTTGTTGACTATTACTACTACAAAGTAGAATAGCAAACTTGATAATTTCATTTTTTACCGAATGAATCCGACATTTTTCCTCTACTCTCTCAAAGAATTCCTTTGACAACTGATATTCCAAAGTCTTTGTAAAGGATTCATCTGGTAGTTCAATATTCTCAGCATAATTTCCACTGATAATTCTCTCGATCGCAACTCCTGCATGAATCATAACAATAGGAAAAAGCGATTCTTTGATTTGATAATCATATTCATAGCAAGTTTCCGTAAAAATATCCGATATTTTTAGAAAATCAAAGTCTGAGAACAAAGTCGCCAATATATTTAAATTGGTAAAGTTTCCCTGTACTTCATCAGTTAATAATTTACGATAAAGTTTACGCTTCTCGTTTTCCTCTCCAATCAGTTCGACAAAATTCTTAGAACGTTTCAAATTTAGATGATAATCTTTAATCATCTTTTTAATACGCCCCAAATCATTTTCAATCGAATAACCGCTGATGAAAACACGATTTTCCAAATCATACAGATTCAGTTCCTTTGAGTTGAAAAGAAGCTCTTTAATAATCCAAATACAGCGTTCCTGCGGCGTCTGAGGAATGATATTATTGGTCACTAATTCCATCTCTGAAATAGCCTGCTCATCTAATTTATAACCAAAACGCTTATTTGAGATAATCATTTCTCTTTGGTATTCCCTATTGATAGCTTCAATATCCGATCGAATCGTTCTATCTGAAACATTCAACATCTGGGCCAAAGCTTTTCCTGTCAACCATTGATCTTTATCATTTAGGATATCAATGATATTGTTTTGTCTTTTTTTTAACATAACTTCCCCTTATGATAAAATATAAAATATTCTGATTTGTTGAAAATAATCCAAAATAAACCTTATTAAACATTCATCATATATTTATCATACCATTTCTCCGCTCAGTTAGGAAAGAATGTTTTTTCCTATCTATTAGGAAGTCTTGTTCCTGAATCTGTATTTTCATTAAAAAACCTCCTACAATTTTAAAAATGTAGGAGGTTCTCTCTTAATTAGATTTTGACTAGTCCAACCGTCCTGTCAATCTATATTTTATTAACTTTTAACTTAGGAATTGAAGCTTTCTGTCAGTTGAGGCACAACTTGTTTCTTACGAGAAACAGCTCCTGGCAAGAAAGCATGGTTATGTTCAAGTTTGAAATTGAAAGCCACTTCAACTTTATCCATATTACTACCAATAGCCAAAATCTCAGAGTTTGAGTTAATAATATCTGTAATCATCAAGACAAAATCAGAGTAGCCATTGTCGGCGATTGCTTTTTCAATGGCCGCTTCGATTTCAGATTGGCGTTCTAAGACTTCTGAAATGTCAACAGTGTTGACCTGTGCCACACGGACATTGTTTCCGTTCAGTTCAAATGTTTTCGCATCGATATCGATCAACTCTTCTGCGGATTTGCTAGCCAAGTTTGTACCTGCTTTGAGCATAGATAAACCATACTCTTCCAAGTTGACACCAGCCAGCTCAGCCAATTCTGGAGCAATAACCTTGTCAGTTGGATGAGTCGTTGGTGACTTGAGCAAGAGTGTATCAGAGATCAGACCAGAAAGCATCAATCCGGCAATCTCTTTTGGAACTGCTACGCCGTGCTCCTTGAACATACGGTAAACAATAGATGAAGCAGATCCCACTGGCTCCAAGCGCATGTAGAGTGGACTAGCTGTTTCAAAGTTAGCCACACGGTGGTGGTCCACTACGCCATAAACTTCAACTTCAGCGATATCTGCCACAGATTGCTGGAATTCATTGTGGTCTGTCAGGATGACTTGCTCAGCTCCCTCTGCCTTTGCAGATGTAATCACGCGCGGTGCCGCCACGCCAAAGTAATCCAAAACAAAGGCTGTTTCTTCATTAGGCTCACCTAGAGCAACAACTTCTATATCCAAGCCATAAGCTTCACGAGCCAAGTAAGCAAATGCGTAGGATGAACCAATGGCATCTGAATCAGGATTTTGGTGACCAAAAACTAAAATTTTAGACATGATAAACCTCTTCTTTATAATTCTTTCCTTCATTTTATCATATTTATGGATATTACACAAAAAGAGAGTAAGTCAGAACAAAAATCTGTTCTTCTTACTCTCTTGTAGATTCTTTAAGATAATCAGCTTAAGAAAGAATCGTCTCCTTGGTGCATTCTCTCTAGTTTCTGCTCTAATTTTATAACAGTTGCTTCTTGATTTCCTAAATTTTGAAGTAGATCAATCTGTCGCGCTAACTCATTTTTGTAGAGTTCGTAAAGACTATCCATAGAAAATCCCTGAAGCTTCAATACTCGCATTCTCTCTTCTAAAGCCTCAAGCTTATCTAAGTGATGGAGATCATACTTCTGTAAGATACTATTTGGATTAATGCGATAAGCATAGCCCAAGCGATGTACATAAGCAATTTTTTCTGCTCTCTGATAGATTTTCCAAGTGACGAAACAATCCTCAAAATATTTACCAGATGGAAACTCCATTCCTTCAAAAAGACTACGTTTATAGAGTGTATTCCAGCATGTCATAAAGGTCGTGCTGATCTGACTTCGGTACTGATTCAGGTTATCAAGGGCTTGTACAGGAGTCAGCACTTCCACATCACCCCGATTATCAGAGTGATAATGGAAGATACCATCCTTATAACGCGCGTAGTCACTCATAGCTATATCAGCATCCGTCAGAAACATCGCATGATATAATCGCTCAATACTATTATCCAGAATCTTGTCATCTGCATCTAACCAATAGACAAACTTGCCTTGCGCCATCCGTAAGCCAACATTACGAGCATCGCTAACACCACTATGTTCCTTAAAAAAGTAAGTAAAGCGTGGATCTCCCTTTGTCAACTGTCTAATCTTTTCAGCAGTATGATCCGTACTGCCATCATCCACCAGGATAAATTCCAGTACCGGGTAGTTCTGCTCTAAAAGACTAATGATACATTCTTCAATATAAGCTTCAACATTATACATGGGAACAATCACTGAAATTAATGGGATCTCCACTTTTTACCTCCTTTTAAATTCCATCCGGGAAATCACCCTCTCTATCAAAGCGTCTGAGACGATAATCATAAAATTGATATAGTTGTACAGTCTTGTCTTTTGAATAGGTTGTTGCTGGAACATAAGTATCTATATTTGTCCTATAAACTTCACTATCCTTATCAACAATTAATCTTCTTCCATCATCGTAATTAGCAAAGAAATTTTTAAATTCATCGATACCATGGAAGATTCTACCATCAAACTCAATATCAATATTCTTAGTTATTTCTTCTGCTGTAGGAACATTCTTGATGGTCTCTCCTTCTTTTCCTCGACCAAAGAAGATCCTACCCGAAATCATTCCATAAGCATTGAGGTAATCTCCCATTCCTTCTGTATAAAGTGGCTGACCTTTATAGGAAGCCTTCATAAAATATAAAGAACTCGAAAAGAGGAGAGAACCCGTATTTGGAGAAGTTAGTCCTAAGATAAAGGTATAATCAACTGTGTAACTCCCTTGATCTTCTGAACGAGGAGTTTCGTCATAATCATAATAATATGTAACGACAGTTTCTACTTGATCAAACCTCCCCACTTCACGTCCATCTACTCGTACAGTCTGATAAGTAGAAGGGTTTTTCAAACCTGTAGAGAATTCGCTTGGAGATTTTTTATAAGCCAGAGTCGAATAAGCGGTTCCATCAGATTGCGTTATAGTGACAGCTGGTGCTAATTCTTTCCCTGTTTTTTGGGAAATATAGCGAACGGTCACTGTCTTCGCAACTTCATAATAATAGTTGATATAGGTGCCACCTACTCCTGACTGACCTTTTTCTTCCCCTGAAACAGAGCTATATTTATAAGTCTTCCCATCTGTCCCTGTCATAACTTCTTTACGATGCGACGTAACATCATAGTCTCGCCCAACTGGACCAACCGGTAAGATGAGCTCCGTAGGTGAAATCTCTTTCAAGCCTTGATCTGTATATGCTAGATGACGAACTGCTACAAAACCTTCATCTTGCTTAAGATCATCTCGATAATAGAAAACAATCTCACTGGTTCCTTCATATACAGTCCCAGAAGTTGCATTAGAAGTATAATAAAATTTATGTTTTACACCAAATGCCGTAATTTCCGGTTCTTTAAATCGTTCAACATCGTAGGCTGTTCCGACTTCCACATTTTCATGTACCGTTACAGGTGGTTTCAAATCAACCCCTTGCTCATCACGATAACGAACAACAACTGTTCCCTTAGCAATAGAGTAGACATATGTTACAACAGTAGTACCAGATACCACTTGACCGTTCTCCGATCCAATAGTACGTTGGTAAGAGTATAATTTTCCTTTTGGATCTGTCACGTTAAACCGACGATAGAATGAAGTACTATAATCAGTTCCTACCAACTCCTTATTGACTACCGTTTCTTGTGGAGAAATTTCCTCACCAGCTTCATTGACATACTTAACAACTACAGAACCCAAATCTTCATCTGGAACAGTTGTCTCTTTATAATAATAATTAACATCATGATAGCCTTCTTGTACTTCTCCTATTTCATCGCCTTCGGTTCGCACATAACGATAGAATTTACCATCAAAACCTTTTATAAGTTCTTTTCTATATGAAGTCGTATCATAATGTGTTCCAACTGGTTCATAAGAAACAACACTTTGATATGAAGCTATCTGTATGCCATCTTCATTCATATATTGAACACCAACATAACCTCTAGGAATTTCGTACTCATAAGAAATGTTCTGCCATGTATAAGCCTGAATCGTTCCTGAGCTATAAGATATGTCTCTCCGTGCTAAAGTATCAAAGCCATTACTTTCACGTTCTATCTCAGGTTTTTTCTCATATAATCCATTTGTTCGACTGCGGATATAATCTCTCAAACCTTGAATACCTTGGAATATTTTCCCTTGATGTTCAAAAATTATACCTTTTACCAATTCTTCTGGAGAAGGAATGTCGATAACATCATTAATCTTGCCACTAATCTCTAAGAGATTCAGGTTGGCTTTAAGTATCGTATTGCTATAATCCCTACTAATCGTTGTTGTTATTCTTTGCCCTCTATAAGTCATAGTTAGCTCTTCTAAGAAGCTTGTCGAAGTCGACGGAAGCATATTTTGAATTGTCTGATTCATACTTAGAGTCAACGCGTAATTCATTGTATAAGCTCCACGCTTACTACTGTCAATTTCCTTATACTTGTAAGTAACGACGGTTGTACCTTCTTGAACTTGACCTTCTTCGTCACCATCAGTAGAAATATACTCATAGAACTTGCCATCAAAGCCAACAAAACTCTCCATGCGATTGCTTGTCGTATTATAGTTAGTTCCTACGGCCACATCATCTTTCACAGTAATGCTATTTCTGATTTCCTCACCAGCTTCATTGATGTATTTGACAATAACTGAACCTTTGATTTCAGCAGGCTGCGCTGGATTTTTAATCTTATAGTCATAAGTATAGGTTATAACTGTATCTTCTTCACCAATGACCCCAGTTTCAGCTTTATCAACCTCTACTGTCTCATAGGCAGCTGGTTGCGTAATTCCTGTGCTAAATTCACTTGGTTCTTTCTTATAAGAAGAAAGATCATAACTTGTACCAATGGCAGTTCCTGCCGGAAGAACCTCTACATCTGGAGATAGACTCTCTCCAGTTTTCTTAGAGATATAACGAACTTTTACAGATCCGGTAGCTAATTTATAAGTATAAACAATAGTTGTTGTACCTTCTGTTACCTGACCGCTTGGACTTCCTGTAGTGGACTTGTAGCGATAGGCCTTACCATCTGTGCCTGTCAGAGTTGCTTCTTTCTTACCTGTTACATCATAAGCAGTGCCTACTGGTTCTTCACTCATGACTGTTTCGGAAGCCTTGATTTCTTGACCTGACTCATTGACGTATTTAACGACAACTGAACCCTTTGTCTCTTCATAGACATAAGTGACAACGGTTGTGCCTTCTGTTACCTGACCGCTTGGACTTCCTGTAGTGGACTTGTAGCGGTAAGTTTTGCCGTCTGTGCCCGTTAAGGTGCTTGATTGCTTAGACGCAACATCATACGCTGTGCCGAGTGGTTGATCACTTAGAACTGTTTCGGAAGGCTTAATTTCTTGACCAGCTTCATTAACGTATCTCACAACAACTGAGCCCTTTACTTCTTCGAAAAGGTAAGTGACTTCTGTGTTTCCTTTTACAACATTACCCGTCTCTGAGCCTTGAACTGATACATAACGATAGGTCTTTCCTCCTACTGTCAATGTTTGGCGACGACGATCTCTAACATCATAAGCTGTGTCAACAGGCACATTTTCCAAGACAGTCTCAGGAGCTTGCAATGTCTCATGAGTGACACTTTCAAATTTAACCGTTATAGACCCTTTTGCTTTTATAACTGGAGGAGTTGATACTTTTTCATATATATATGTTACATCTGTAACACCTTCTTCTACAACACCTTGTTCAGAGCCAATCGTAGACTTGTAATGATAAGTTTCACCATCTTTTTCGATGGTTTCTTCACGTAGAAGACTGACATCATAACTTGTACCTACTTTAGCAGCTTCCACAGCTTTCAATATTGGTTTCAGTTCTTCACCAGAAACGGTTTGATAATGAACTTGGACAGAACCTTTTTTATTGGCTTGTGGAGGAGTACCCACTTCTTCATAAACATAAGTTACTTCAGTTATACCCTCTACTATACTACCTGTTTCTGAACCTGAAGTAGATACATAGTTATAAGTCTTACCATTAACAGTAATACTTGCTTCGCGTAAGCCGGTCGTGTCATAAGCTGTACCAACTGCTACATTTGAAACAGCGGTGGTTGGAGTTTTCAATTCTTGACCTGCTGTATTCACATATTTTACTACTACAGATCCTTGCTTAGCTACTGGTGGAATGACTGGTGGAGGGGGTGTTTGTGCCTCTAATTCGTAAATATAAGTGACATTTGTCACTCCTTCTGCAAGAGTACCTTCTTCTACACCAGTTGTTTCAACCCACTTATAGGTCTTACCATCTTTTTCAATAGTTTGCTTGAAAAGTGACTTGGTGCTATATGAAGTTCCTACCTCGCCATCTGTAATTGCTTTAGCCATTGGTTCAAGCATATTGCCATCTTTATCTCGATATTGAACGTTGACTGTTCCTTTTTTAGCCGGAGATGGAGTAACTGGACGCTGACGACGAATGAAGCCTAAATATTCATAGTTAGGAATTTCAGCTGGAGTGAAGAAACCACTAATCTCTGCATCATCTTGTACAATTTGCGTCACCTGATTGATCAGAGACTTATAGCCATCGGCTACTACCGTATGAGTACCTAAAATTGTCGTACCTAAAATTGTGACAACCAAAAAAGTATAACGACCTTTTCTAGAACGACGCAAATAAACAGCAGCTCCTAAAGCAACTCCTGCAAGTCCTAATTCTAACAATAAGTTGGTTTGTTCTTGACCTGTCTTTGGAAAGAGTTTCTGACTCTTCAATGACGTTGTCGGCTTTTCTGGAATCTCCCCTGTTTTTGGAGTTTCTGGTGTTTTTGGTTTTTCCGGAGTCTTAGGTTTCTCAGGATCTTCTGGTGTTTTCGGTTTTTTAGGATCCTCTGGTGTTTTTGGCGGCGGTGTCTGTTTATTTACACCACGATAAACCAAAAGAATTTCCTCATCAGCAGCAATCTTTCCACTAGGTATACCGGCTCGAACTTGCGCTTTATCCGCATCTGACAAATCATTAAAGTCCACATGATCGTATGTCACTTTATGATCAGCCAAAACATTTTGGGCCGTTCCCAACATTAAAAGAGCAATCCCAACCAAAGATGAGAAAACTCCTGTACTGTATTTTCGTATAGAGAATCGTTGTTTTTCTTCTCCTCCACGTTTAAACATCCTTTATCTCCTTTTTTAAAATCAGCTACAATAAACTACTTTATTATATCATAAAGGCTTAATCCATCAAAGCACTTTAGCTTATTTTACGTGTTTTTTATCTATGTAAAAAGAGCATTAAAAATTGCTCTTTCACATCATATAGTAGTACAATTCATATCTCAACTACATAAACCCACTAGATTTTGTATAGAGAGACTTTAATTTTTTAAAAATGAATAATCCCCTTTATCTATCTTTATCATTTTTTGCTTTAGCATTTCGTAATAAATGCTATCACAGTTGTATTCTAAAAGTTTATACATATGTTTGTCCAGTTCTGCACGATAAAAACGATATAGTTGCTCCATTGGATAATCAGTTCCCGCCAAATAGTGAATACGCTCTTCAATTGATTCAATTCGATCCAAATGCTGAGGAGAGTAACTTTGTACAATACTATTTGGAGTCGAACGATAAGCATATTCGATTGATTCAATAAAAGCTATCTTATGTGACTTTTTGTACAACTTCCACGTTACAAAACAATCCTCAAATAACTTACCTGAAGGAAAGCGAATATCATCAAACAAATATTTCTTATACAGTTTATTCCAAACGGTTGTCAAAGCAGTACTCATATCATCATGATATTGATCAATCAACTGCATAACTTCAAAAAATGAATAGAGCTTCACCGTTCTTAGATTATCCGAGTGATGATAAAAGGCTCCTTCTATGTACTTAGCATAGTTCGCGACCGCTATATCCGATTCTGTCGCTTCCATCACATGATAAAGTCTTTCAATGCTCCTTTCAAATATAAAGTCATCTGGATCAACAAAGTAAAAATACTCCCCTGTTGCTTGCTCTATCCCCATGTTTCTCGTGTCACTCAAACCACTGTGTTCTTTCGTATAATAAGTAAAGCGGTTGTCTCCTTGTGTTGTTGCCTTTGCTTTTTCAATACTTTTGTCAGTACTACCATCATCCACAACAATAATTTCTAAATTATGATAAGTTTGCTTCAGTAAACTTATCATACATTCTTCGATATAAGGCTCTACATTATAGATTGGAATAATTACAGAAATTAAAGGACAATCCATCATTCTAACTCTTTTCTTGACCTTTTCCTTAAGTAAGATGAAAAGGAGTCTAATTAACTCCCTTAGTATCCATTTAGCTATTATGCACTCGATTCATATACTCGGTATACGACTCGGTCTGCATGAGTTCTTTAGCATTCTTGACCCGATCAGCAGTCGGAGGTTTGACGCCTTCAAGCGAGTAAGGAATTCCCAGCTCACGCCACTTGAATTCCCCCATGGTATGATAAGGCAGGATTTCAAATTTATCTACATTTTTCAACGTCTTAACAAACTTGCCCAGCTCGATCAAATCATCATCGCGATCAGTCAGTCCGGGCACCAAAACATGACGAATCCAGACTGGTTTTCCGATATCAGAAAGATATTGTGCACAAGCCAGAATGTTTTTATTTGTCTGGCTGGTTACGATTTTATGTTGCGCTTCATTGATCTCCTTTATATCTAGAAGGACCAAATCAGTCACCGCCATTAACTTGTTAAATTTCTTCAGGTAGCGAGGTGTATTTCTAAAGGGTAGGGCGCAAGTATCTAGTGTACAGTGGATCCCCAGCTCTTTCGCCTTTGTAAAAAAAGCAATTAGGAAATCAATCTGCAACAGTGCTTCTCCACCACTAACGGTGATGCCCCCCTTATTGCCCCAAAATCCCTTGTAGCGCAAAGCTTCCTGCAAAATATCATCAACCGTCCGCAGTTGCGATTTATTGGTCTCCATTTCCCATGTATCCGGGTTGTGACAATACTGACAACGCATATGGCACCCCTGCAAAAAGACGATAAAACGGATACCCGGCCCATCTACAGCACCGAAACTCTCCGTTGAGTGGACCATCCCTGTCACCTTTCCATAGTCAACTGTTTCTTCATTTTTCTCTTCAACCATTGTAAAACCTCTACACTTTGAAAACGTTTTATAATTATTTCTATTATACCACGACTATTTACAAAATAGATTCTATTTGTCTATTTTTTAGAAAACAAACTGTTTTTCAGTTTCATTTTCATTGTTTTACAACAGATTAATCATACAGGCAATCCTGATAAAATGTTGCTAGATATTCAAACGAAAACCATACTGTCTCTACTAAATCGCAAAGTTGTCTCACAGCTAAATAACAATTCCAACTTATAGATTATCGCCATAGATTATAAATTTTGCTTGATTGATCCTTCAGAATAATGCGATAAATAACAAAAGAGCTAAAAGTAGTTACTCTCAGCTCTTTCTTAGGAGATTAGATGAAAAAATTTTTAAAAAGTTTTGCTCTTTGCTTCTATTTCTTGATACTATTTGTCCGTATCCAGGGGAGTGAAATGATTTGAGAAAGTGGTTTTCGTTGTCATTGGACTATCCTCTTTTCTTTTAAGATGGTTATAGTATAAATCCTGAACCTTAAGAAAAACTTATAGATTTCTTGAAAAAAACTTAAAGAAAAAACGACCCTAAAAGATCATTTTTACTCTTCTTCTGTTGACTCAAGCTCTGATATTTCGACTTTTACTTTTGTGACGCGACCATTTTTTACTTTATCGTTGGTTAAAATCAGCTTTTTATTTTGGCTTTCAACTTCATAGCTAATCCGCTCGCTAGCTCCAGGGATCGTTCCGACGCCGGTCAAATAATAGCCAGCAATCGTATCGACATCATCACTCTCAATCTCTACTTCAAAATATTCATTAAAATCATTGAGAGTCATCGTTCCTAGGACAATATAAATTTTCTCACCAATTTCATGAACTTCGATTTCAGCTTTATCTGTCTCATCATCAATTTCACCAACAATTTCTTCTAGTAAGTCTTCGAGTGTCACCAGACCAGCCATTCCTCCGTATTCATCAAGAAGGATGGCCATTTGATTTTGTGTATTGCGTAAATCTTTGAGAAGATCATCAACAAAAATAGTTTCCGGTACAAACAATGGCTCTTGGAGAATTTTTCGGAGAACCAAATTATCAAAACCATTGGCAAAAGCTTCATTCAACAGACGCTTAGTATGAATCAAACCGATAACATTGTCCTTATCTCCATCGTAGACAGGGATTCGAGAGAAATTTTGCTTTAAAATACTTTCGATAATCTCTTTCGTGTCGCTCTGTATATCTACCATAAATGCATCTGTACGTGGCACCATGAGTTCTCGAGCCATGAGCTCATCTAGAGAGAAAATCCCTTGCAACATTTCAATCTCATCAGCATCTAAGGTCGCCTCGCTATTGGTCAACATATACTCAATTTCATCTCGCGTCATTTTTTCATCGGCATCATCAAATTTCATCGGAGTTATTCGACTCAATAAATTTGTCGATGCAGACAAAAGCCAGACAAAGGGACTGACTAATTTACCTAAAAAGATAATGAACGGAGCTGATCGAACAGCTAAATTATCCTTAAGATTCAAGGCGATTCGCTTTGGATACAACTCTCCAAATACAATAGAAACATAAGTCAACAAAGCCAAAGATAGAAAGCTTGCTACGGCGTGGGCAGTTTCAGAATTACCCATCCAACTTGCAAATACTCGACCAAGTGTGTCTGCAAAACTAGCACCTGACAAGATGTTTATCAGAGTGATTCCTACTTGAATTGTTGATAAAAAATTATTTGGACTTTCTAAAACTTGCAATAGGCGAATGTATTTTTTATCGCCTTCCTCTGCTTTTTGTTCTACACGCGCTCGATTGAGCGATACCATAGCCATCTCTGCAGCTGAAAAAAATGCATTTAAAAAAGTCAAAATGACTAATAATAAAAATTGTAACAATAAGGCCTGACTACTGGGGTCTTCCATATTTTCCCTCTCCTAAATAAAATAGATATTTCAATTATACCATAACATTTATCTATTTGCACCTTACCAATTAGAAAATAAAGAAATACTAGAAAAAAACAAGCGGCCATAGGCCACCTGTCCGCTATTTATTAATAATTCCGTATTCTTCATTCTTCTTTGCTTCTTGAGCTTCTTTATGGTTCTCATAAAGATTAGCAAGGAATTTGACAATTTCTTTAATAATGGAGTAAGTTGGAATAGCAACAATCATACCTATAATACCGTAGATATTACTTGATAAAAGCAAGAGTACCATAATCGTAATAGGATGGACTTTCATCACTCCTCCAACAATCCGCGGATAGAGAATATTCCCATCAATTTGTTGAACAACCAACATATAGAGGACAGCAATCAGCATTCTCTGCGGATCTGTAAAGGCATGACTAATGACCATCGGAATAAGACCTATCGTCGGCCCAACATAAGGAATAAGATTCGCTAGACTAGAAAAGATTGCAAATACCAAAGCGTACTTAATTCCGATAATGCTATAACCTATATAAGCCAAACAGCCAATAATTGCGGCATCAATCGAGATACCACTGATGTAGCGCGATACTGTCGCATTCAGATTCTTTAATAAAGAGGATATATTGAGTTTATCTCGTTTTAAAATGCTCCGCTCCAACATTGGCAATAATTTATTTCCATCCAATAAAAAATAAACTAAAAAAATCGGAGTCATAATAATGATAAAGATTGTATTTACAACCGCTGAAACCACACTTCCTAAGCTATTCGTTACCCCATTTAGAATATTTCGTAAAATATCTACATAAGACAAGTTTAACTGTTGCAAAGTAGACTGGATATCAAGTTGCCGTAATACTGGATTTTTTGCCAAATTATTAACCCAACTATAGACATAACGATAGATATTTTGGCTAGAATTAATCAAACTCGTCAACTGTGTTACTAAAATCGGCAAAAGATAGACAACTGCTAACACAATCGAACCAATTAAGATTGCTAATGTCAATAGGACGCCTAGTACACGATTTAGCTTTAGGTATTTTTCTAGAAAAATAACCAAAGGATTCGCTATATAATACAAGAAGCCAGCTATCAAAAAAGGAATCAAAATCGTATTAACAACACTGATGACAGGAGTGACTATATCCCCCATCATTCGCCATAAATAAAAAACTAGTGTTGCTAGTAGAACTTCAACCGTCCAGAACAATAATTTACTCTTATGAAACATTCTCTTCCTCCTAATAGCTATTTTAACATAAAAGTGATAGAATAAAATGTATTTTGCCAAAGATTTTAAGGATAATCATACAAAGTAAAAGAGAGGAGGATGTCGTGTTAAAAAAAATAAGTGATTCCATTTTTCTTTTTTCTTATTTTATAGTGCTTCTCTTAGCAACAGGATTGCTTTTTTTATTGACTCGTTACCTCTTCTTTTCTCATACTTATATTCCTTTGGAAATTACAGAGGGAGTTCAATTCGTCAATAATCCCTGGTATACTTACCCACTACTTATAGGATTTCTGGCTACGCTACTTGGAAGCAAGTTTTTCTTAAGAAAAATCCCCAGTAAAGTACTTTTCAGCTTCTTTGCTCTTTTTTATCTTTTAGCCGGTATTTATCTAATTGTCAATAACAATGGAGCACTTCGAGCTGACGCCAAGCATGTCTATAACGCAACCCTAGCCTTTAATCGAGGAGACTATAGCTCTCTGACTACTCTTGGAGCTTATATGTACCGAAATCCGCATCAGCTCGGCTTGATGACACTGGAGAGATTTTATACCTCTCTTTTTCCAAATAGTAAGTTTATCTTTGTGATGAATCTTCTATTTGTTCTATCAAGCAATTGGTTACTCTATCGTATCACAGCAATACTAAATAAATCAGAGATTGTCGTAAACTATACGATTTTCCTCAGCTTCCTCTTTCTCCCGCAGCTATTTTTCATCCTATTTGCTTACGGTACTATTCCTGGTATGTTTTTCTGTCTACTTAGTTTTTATGGCTTTCTCTTATTCAGGAAAAAAGGCTCTTGGTTGGGCTTTTTAATCGGTGCATTTGCTATTGGTATAGCTTGCCTTTTAAGAAACAACTATATTATTTTCGCCCTGACGTTACTTGCAGTTCATCTCTTATCCTTCTTCAAAAAAAATTCCTGGAAAAAGCTTCTCATCCTTTTAGCAGTACTCGTGAGTATTCTTCTTCCAAACAAAGCGATGATCCACTATTATGAAAATCTAGTTGGACAAAAAATCGGTGAAGGGACCCCAAAAATTGCATATGTAACTATGGGACTACGAGATGATCCCAACCGAAAAACTTTAGGAGGCTGGTATGATGCCTACAATACCAAAATCCTCAAGCGCAATCAATTTCATGAAGAAAAAGCCAAAAGAATGGCTATTCAAGACTTGAAAAAATTAATCATCCATTTCCTACAGCATCCAGATTATACCTTTAAGTTCTTCTATGAAAAGGTTATTTCTACTTGGACAGAACCGACCTTCCAATCCATCTGGACAGGGCCACAGACTGCTCGACAGCAATATACATTTACATCGTTACTCCAAAGTATTTATGAAGGAAAAGCAGGTTATCAGTCTGTCTATATATTTAGTTTACTGGTGCTATTTAGCATTTATCTTTTCTCAATGATTTCAATGATCTATCAACTGGTCAAAAGGGGACTAAATAGCTCTGCAATGCAACTCTATCCAGTAATTTTTTTCTTAGGTGGATTTTTCTTCCACTTGGTTTGGGAAACCAAGAGCCAGTATGTCTATATCTATATCTTTTTACTCCTGCCTATCGCAGCTGACGGTATTGATCGATTAACAGAAACTGGTCAAAAACTTTATACCAAATATAAAAACCACTTGAAGTAAGGTTGATGCGTCAACCTCTCTTCAAGTGGTTTTATTTCTAATCCTTTAACTTCTCGATCATGACCAAGAAAGGCGGATTGTTAATCTGATTGATGGTCTTGTAGAGGGCAACGGTGAAGTCCTGCTGGGGCAGCTGACTGACGAAGTCTAATACCGCATCTTTTTCAACTTCTCCACCTTCATGCCCATAGTAAATCATGATGGCTACACGGCCGCCTTTTTCCAAGCCTCGGCAGACCTTTCCCAAAGCTTCCAGCGTCGTATCAGGTCGAGTAATGACAGACTTGTCCGCCGAAGGCAGGTAGCCAAGATTAAAAATAGCAGCCTTGAAATGGTCCGTGTATTGGTTCAAAGTCTCATGGCCAGCCAAGATTAGCTGAGCATTGTCTAAGCCAGCTTCTACCAAGCGCTTGCGAGTCTTTTCTAAGGCCTGCTCCTGAATGTCAAAAGCATATACTTGCTTGGCCAATTGAGCCAGAAAGAGGGTGTCATGTCCGTTGCCCATAGTAGCATCCACCACGATATCTTCCTTGGTCACGACTTCTGCCAAAAAGGCATGGGCCATCTGTAAGGGTCT